>QWCL01000230.1_pt1 | contig 24298 bp, 20 predicted proteins | sample 1972551 | NCBI WGS metagenome assembly QWCL01 (sample SAMN09866709, study PRJNA288562) | Human oral metagenome isolate term2_saliva, whole genome shotgun sequencing... | isolation source: mouth | host: Homo sapiens | place: USA: California
CCGCCCTCGGGTTCCGAAACCTCACCAACTACATCACCCGAGCACTCCTCGAAACAGGAGGATTCAGACCCCAACTACACCCTCAATTATGAAGAGCCATATTGGGCCGTCAGGTCGGTGACGCGCGCGCCCGTGTTGATGGCCGCGGCAGCGATGGTGTCGATGACGTCGGTCAGGCGTTGCTCGGTTGGTGCCGCGAGCATGAGGGTAGTTCCGACGCGCAAGTAGCGCAGGCCTCGCCCCGTGGCGTACCTGTCAAGGTCGAGCAGTGCGGCGTCAGCGAGCACGCGCGTGATCGGATTGGTGTCCGAGGCCTGGGCGAGCTCGTCGATAATAGGCGCGTCGGTGCCGAGCAGGGCCAGCGCTGAGAGTCCCACACTGGTCACGAGGCCCGGGGCGGCCAGGCGGATGATGGCCCCGCGCGAGGTGGTGGTTGCCGTGGTCATAGTCATCGGCGACTCCCCTGCTGAATGCGTCGTGCCCTGCGCAAGTGTCGTCGTAGGTGCCGTAGGGGCGTTCTGCGGCGAGGCAACGTTCGAGGGGTTCTCGCATCGATTCAGCCAGGAGCGCCCGGGTGACGGCGTCAGCTGTCGCGAGCGTGTTCGCGTCGAGTGTAGTCATGCGTGGCGGCACCCAATCGCTCGCGGCAAGGACACGCAGCTGCTCGTCGGTGGGGCTTCCCGGCGTGGGGGTGTTCACTCTGGTGGGGTCGGGGTGTCCTGTGAGGAGTCGGCGTCTGGCGCGAGTAAGGGCCTCGGCGGTGAGCGCCTGTGCTAGGGACGAGGCCGTGGCAAGTGTCGTCATCGTCGTTCCTTGCGCTCAACAAGCTTGTGGTTACCCCACAAGCGTTCAGTGTTGTGGCCGCGCGACACGCCAATGAGGGAAGCAATTTCCGGGGCGTCACCAGCCCCGCAGACGGTCCGTGGCGATGCATGTAGTCGCAACGAAAAGTCTGATATTCTAACCTCGTGCTTGCCGGTCGGAGGGGTGCTTTTTCGACCACTGGCGATCCGACATGGCGTTCCCCCTGATCACAGGGAGCACGACACGCCGGGCAGTTAGAAAGCACCGAGCACCAAACGGTGCATTAAAACAATAGCCCGCCGAGAGGCTCAAGCTGAGACCAAAAGTGTTAGAAAGCACCGAGCACCATAAGGTGCATTAAGACCCGACTCGCGCGCAAGCCGAAACAACCCAACACCACCAGTTAGAAAGGGCGGTGTCATAGGGTGTAAGAAATTTGTGGGGTAGCAGTGCTGCTGGAGGACTGCTGGAGGGGCCGGTTGTGAGCTGTCGTCGGACGCTAAGTGTTGAGGATTGCGCGGCGATTATGGTGGGGTTGGAGGCTGGCTTGTCCCAGGTGCGTATCGCCCGCTCGATTGGGCCTAGCCCCTCGCTGGTGTGCCGTGAAATCGCCCGCCACCTGCGGTCCTGGCGGCGTGTACAAGGCCCAGGACGCCGACAGAGCGGCGGATTGCCAAGCGCCACCCCAAGGAAGCGGCTCCTGGACCGCGATGAGGGTCTGCGCCGCCGCGTGATTGCTGATTTGTCGCAGAGGCGCACGCCGCCAGATCAGCGGACACAGAGCGGGGGAAGTGCGAACCTTCGCTCGAAAGCGTAAGTTCAACACTTCCCCCTCAGGTGGAGATGCGGGGAATCGAACCCCGGTCCGACAGCAATGCAACAGGACTTCTCCGGGTGCAGTTTGCTAAAGAGTTTCTCGGCCTCAGCGTCTCACGCAAACCAGGACGCTTGGAACAGGCTCAGTCGACTAAAAGTCCCTTAATTCCCATCGACAAGGAATTAAAGCAGTGGCTCTCTAAATGACGCCAGTGACCGGGGCGAAAGCAAACCCGGGCTGACGGACTTGGCGACTGGCTCAGGCGGCCAGGGCGAAGTCGGTGCGGTTGTTATTGGCACCTATTGGTTTGAAACAGAGCGTTAACGAGATGACTGCTCATCCTCGACCCGCTTCTACTGAATCCACTACCGTCGTCGAAACCGATCATCCCCTATGTAGTTATCTGCCTACGGCAGGAATTGCATTTTAGCACAGCCTCCCGAAAAGCGCCAGTCCCAGCGGGGTTTGCTAGTGCCGACGACGACGCCCGTGTCACCTTTCAGCCAGCGCCGCCCGCGTAGCCTCTCAGCTAACGCCGCTAGCGCCGTCGCCCACTCCCCCAGCGGTCCTGAGCCCCGGGGTACGAACTGAGCCCACACCCCTGTCTGGGGCGCGAACTGAGCCTCTCAGCCCTGGCGACGTCGAGCTGCGGCTACCGCCCGAGCAGCCTCGCGCTTATCCTGGGCCTCACGCAAAGCCTGACGCTTATCCCATTCCTGCTTACCGCGTGCCAAAGCTACCTCAACCTTGGCTCGCCCGTTGATGAAATACAGCTCCAACGGCACCACGGTATAACCCTTGGCCTGGGTTTTAAACGCCCAACGGTCAATTTCGCGACGGTGCATCAGCAAACGCCGCTTGCGGCGTGGAGAGTGGTTGTTCCACGAGCCCTGCGAGTATTCAGGGATGTGCGCGCCCTGCAGCCAAGCCTGGCCGTTGCGGTCAATCTCCACCCAGGCGTCAACTAGCGACGCGCGCCCCATCCGCAGCGCCTTAACTTCCGTGCCGGTTAGGGCCAGGCCAGCTTCGAGTTTTTCCTCGACGGCGTAGTCGTGTAGGGCCTTCTTGTTGCGGGCAATGGTCTTGTGGGCATCCGAGGCAGCCTTAGCCTTCTGGGCGGCCGTCAGCTTCGGTGCTTTATCCTGCTTAGCCATAAGCGCCTCCAATCGTTGTGTATAAAACAGCCGGACGCATCAGTTTACCCGATACATCCGGCTGTTGCGCGAATTAATTCAGCGTCCCGCCAAAGCCCGCCAGTGCGCGGCGAGCCCAGGCGCACACTCGCGGGCCTGCTCGCCAGCACTGGGCAGGGCAAGCACGTGCGCCAGATAACCTGCCAAAGCCCGCCAGCGCGAGCTGCGGCTTAGAAACCAGGCAGGCTCATGGGGTCAATGTTGACGCCGTCGCGAGTGACCTCAAAGTGCACGTGGCAGCCGGTGGCGTAACCGGTGGCGCCGGTGTAACCAACCACTTGGCCACGGCTGACGCTGGCCCCATCACCCACGGCGCGCCCAGACATGTGGCATAGGGTGATGTTGTAGGAGTGGCCGTCAATGTAACCGAGGTTGATATCCAAGCCGATACCGCAGGAAACCGAATACCAGTAGGTGGCTACCCCGGCCGCCGGTGCGTATTGGGGCTGGTTACAGTCAGCAGCAAAGTCTGTACCGGCGTGGCCTTGGGCGGCGCCGGTAACCGGGTGGACGCGGTAACCAAAGGGACTAGTCACCACCCAGGGCGCGGTGATGGGGTGGCCAATATAGCCGCTGCCTAGCGAGTCAGACCTGGCCGAGCTGGAGGAAGCGTTAGTCATACTGCCGCTAGCTACAGCCTGGGCGTTGGCGGCGTCGATCTTAGCGATCTTGGCTTGGGCGGCGGCCTGGTCCTTGGAAACCTGATCTAGCTGGGCCTGCAAGCCGGCCTTCTGGGTTTCCAGGTTGGAGGCGGCGGCTGAGGCGGCTGAGGCCCTAGCGGAAACCTCGTTGCGCTTGGCGGCAGCCTGATTGGCGGCGTCGGTGGCTTCCTGGGCGGCCTTGTCTGCCTGCACCTTCAGGTTACTGATGCGCTTGGCGACGGCGTCCTGGCGGGCTTTGCGGTTAGCGTCCTTAGCGCGCTGGGCTTCGGCATCAGCCAAAATCGACTCCTGCACGCTGGAGGCCACCTGGGTGACGTTGGAGCGCTCAGTCATCTGCGAAACCGAATCGGACTGCAATACGTAAGAAAGCGTAGTTAGTGAGTTGTCGCCCTGGTAGGTGGAGACCACCAGTGAGGCCACTGCCGCCTTGGAAGCATTGGCTTCCTTGGAGGAGTTAGTGGCCTGCTTGTTTAGCTGCTCTTGCTGGGCCTGGGCGCTAGCCAGCTGGGTGTTTACCTGCTGCTGGGTTTGCAGGGCCTGGGCTTGGATCTGCTGGGCTTTAGCCAACTCAGTTTTAGCCGCAGCTAGCTGGGTGTTGGCGTTTTGGGCATCTAGGTAGGCCTGGCCCAGTTTGGCGTCCACGCCTTCCAGCGAGGAGCGCAGCTGCGCTTCTTTCTGGTTGGCGCTGTTTAGCTGGGATTGGGCGTCGTCGCGCTCGTCGGCGTGAGCCACCGGCAGACCGTGACCCACTAGCCCCAGGCTCAGGCTCAAGGTGGCGGCGGCCGCCATCACCAATGAGCCTGCTTTAGAAAGCGAAAGCTTTTTCATGTTTTAAACCTTGGTGTAACGCGAGAGTGAAACCATGGAAGAAATTCCGGCCAGCACAATCGCCCCAAGCATCAAGAACGGCGCCACGGTTAGTACTTCGCGGGTGCCGATGAAAGCCATGGTGATCGACAGGGACTTAGCCAGCCAGTCGTTAATCAGGTAGTGCACGCCCAGCAGCAGCACGCCTACCGCCAAGATAGCGCCGGTCAGGGCCGCGATCATACCTTCAAGCATGAATGGCAGCTGAATGAAGGTGTTGGAGGCACCCACCAGGCGCATGATGGAGGTTTCTTTGCTGCGCGACATGGCCGAAAGTTTGATCGTGGTGATGATCAGCAAGAACGCAGCCACCGCCATCACAATGGCTAGGCCAGCGGCAAACCATGAAGCCCTATCCATCACCTTAAACAGTGGCTCAAGGGTGGCCCGCTGGTCTACCACGCGCTCAACCCCGGCCCGGCCTTGGAACTGCTCCGCCACCACCTGGTACTGCTTGGCATTAACCAGTTTGACGCGGAAGGAAACCGGCATCATGTCTTCAGTGGCGTTGCGACCAATGGGCGAGTTGCCGTAGGCGGCTTTGAAGTTTTTGAAGGCCTGCGCTTTGGTTTCCATCTGGAAACTCTTTACGTAGGGCTTGAGTGAGTCTGAACGCAGGAAGGAATCTACCGAGGCGATCTGCGCCTGGGTGGCTTCACCATTGGGGCAGCGTGCCTGCGAAGAGGATGAGGGGCACATAAAGATGGACACCTCAACCTTGTCATACCAGGCCCCCTTCATGGCGCTGATCTGCATCTGTAGCAGTGAGGATGAACCCACAAACAGCAGCGACACGAAAGAAACCAAGATAACGGACACGGTCATAGCCATGTTGCGGCTTAGACCCTGGAAAACCTGGGAGAAAATAAACCTGATACGCATTAAAACTACCTCAGCGGTTGGAGCCGTAGACACCGCGTGCCTGGTCACGCACCACGTGTCCCTCTTCAAGTTCGATTACGCGCTTGCGCATCTGGTCTACGATTTCGTCGTCGTGGGTGGCCATAACCACGGTGGTTCCTTGGCGGTTAATCCGGTCTAGTAGACGCATGATTCCTACCGAGGTGGAGGGGTCAAGGTTACCGGTGGGCTCATCGGCCAGCAGTAGCTTGGGGCGGTTAACCATGGCGCGGGCGATTGCCACACGCTGCTGTTCACCACCGGAAAGCTCGTGCGGTAGACGCTTCTCCTTACCCTTTAGGCCCACTAGTTCTAGGGCTTCGGGCACGGCTGAGCGAATGTAATAGCGCGGCTTGCCGATCACCTGCGGGGCGATAGCCACGTTTTCGAGCACGGTTTTGTTTTCCAGGAGTCGGAAGTCCTGGAACACGGTGCCGATTTCGCGGCGCAGCTGGGGTACCTTCCAGGTGGAAACCTGGGATAGGTCGCGGCCAAGTACGTGGATTGAGCCGGAGGTGGGACGCTCTTCGCGTAGCACCAGGCGCAGGAAAGTGGATTTACCTGAACCTGAGGCACCCACTAGGAATACAAATTCCCCCCGTTCGATCTCAATATCAACCTCGTTTAGCGCCGGCCTGGCGCCGCGTTTGTAGACCTTAGAGACTTGGTCGAAACGGATCATAGGGGAGCCCTCCTAAGTATGCAGACTCCCTCACCGTACGCGCATAAGGGCGCGTTACCTATTAGTGACACACCCCAGACTAGTCACACTCAGAACTAAATTAGGATTAGCTTATGAGTGAGAAGGCAGTTGACTCTATTGATTTGGGTTCTTGGGCTCGGTTTACCCCCTCTTTGGTTAATTTTTTAAATAACGACGTCGACGCCGGCGCTCGCCTAGTGTTTTACGTGGGCCAGCCCTTGCTTGCGCCAGATACGCAGCTCACTGCGCCTGGCCTGGCTAATAAGCTGCTGCGGCGTAAAGCCAAGATTTCTAGCGATAAGCCGGGGATTGCGGTTTTGGTTGACCAAGCTCAGGGCGCACTTAGCTACACGGCTTTAGCTCCGCGCGTAGATGGCCTAGAGCAGCTGCTACTGGGCCCAGCTCACGTTATGCAGCTGGCTTTGCTGGGCTGGGATGCCCAGCCTAATGCCCTGACTTTTAAAACCACTGATGCAGCTAAGCTTGCGGAAATAATCACCCGCTCTCTGCTTGAGGTTTTTAAGGTCTCCCACCCGGCTGATCTTGGTCTAGATCTGGCCTAGCCATACTCTGACCAAGCCACATTTGGACTGGTCAAAGCTGTGTTTCTAACCTTTAGCGCAGAACTTGGCCAGTTTTGGGTCAGGCCTTTAGACCAGGGTGTAGTCGGTGCTCCACTGATCTTGTGCATCCAGGCTGGGGGTCACTAGCTCAGGGCCACCGTTTTGGGCGGCAATAGCAGCGGCCAAGGCCGCGCCCATATCTGGGGCGCTATTGGTGCCCGGTACACCCGTGATTTCTGGGGCGCAGGCGGTTTCAGGCCCGTCAGGGCCGCTCATGGTCTCAGGCGCACTGCCAGCCCCAGGGATATCTGGCGCACTCATGGTCTCAGGCGCACTGCCAGCCCCGAGAACATCTGGCGCACTCATGGTCTCAGGCGCACTGCCAGCCCCGAGAACATCTGGCGCACTGGCAGGCTCTGGCGCGCTCATGGTCTCAGGACCACTCATAGCCTGCGGGCCGCCCAAGGACTGCGCTCCCCCGGCGCGCTGCGCAGCTAGCTGCGCCTCACCCGAGTCACCAGCCTTGTCGTGGATGATTACCACCTTGGTGTAGTGAGCTTCGCCGCGAGTTAGATCATGGCCGGCGCAGTGCAGGTGTAAAACCATTGAGCTAAGTCGCTGACCAGAGCGCATCCAGTGGTCCTCCCCCAGCCTGCCGCACAAGATCACCGGGTCGCCTCGCTTAAATGACTGGGCTAAGTGCTCAGCTAGGTCTCCCCAAGCCTTGGCGGTAAACCATAAGGTGTCGTAGTTGACCCAGCTGCCAGACACCATTTGCCCATATGAGGCGGCTACACGGAACCGGCAGTAGGGCTTTTTGCCTTCCTGCCTGGTTAGCACTGGGGCGGTAGCCACGGTGCCCTGGACAGTGACTTCAATGGCGCGGTTCATTTACCTCTCCTTTTGCGCGCATCGTTTAGTGACGCAACCAGGATCGGCCAAAAAGCAACCACCCCGCTTGACCGGTGTGTATAAGCCGCGTGGGGCCAAAAAGTTCCCCACCTGTGCACAAAAGCGGCTACCCAAAGCAGGTCCGCCCAAGCGGGCCCACCAGAAACCACCCAGAACCGGCGCAGAAAAAGCGGCGGCCAACAACAATGCTGGCCGCCGTCGAAGTTAAAACTGGCTCAGGTTTACCCCACTACGCTTGGGCCTTCTCCACTGCCAAAGCTGCGCGCAGGCGGTTGTGGCGGGCAAATACTGCCTGCATGGGTTTAACCATGTCGCGGTTAACCAGCTGGTCAACGCGTCCCCTGGCAGCCTCGCGATAAGCAGCGGCTTCCCGGTTAGCGCGGCGCAGGCGCAGCCAGTAGCTGGCCACAGCCGAGAGCACACCCACGGCCACCAGCGCGTAGCTGGGCACGCCCCCATGCTTAAAGAACATCCAGCCAAATCCGGCCAGTACCGCAATCCACCCTAGCCACCAGCCCAGCTCAATCAGCAGCTTGCGCGGGCGCGGCAGAGGCACTAACGCCACCAGGTCAGTCACCCCGGTGACCAGTCCTTCAGGGTCAGAGACCGCGTCTTGCACCGAGTTAACCCAAGCCTGGGGCAGGTAGTCAGTGTTGCGGTGCAGCCAAGTGGATGCCTGGGCGGCCACGCTCACTCGTGAGGGAGCTTCGGGGCGGGCCAAGGAGGGTGGGAAAATTTTACGTAGACCCGTAGCAATCGAGTCAGCCACTACGCCCACGCCGGCGCTACGCGACATTTGCTCCTGGAAGTCGGAGGTGGCCGGCTCATCTAAGGTGGCCTCACGCTCGGCCACGCTCACCGACAATCGCGTAGCAATAGAGTCCAGCTCAGCTGAGGCAGTGCGGGCAGCGTTAGATTCGCGCTCAGAAACCTGACGGAACAGCTCACGCACCTGGTCTAGGTTGTCCCCGCGCTTAGCGGATACGGCAATCACACGCACCTTATCCAGCCCGTCTGCCAGCAGCAGCGCGCGCACATCATCAATCAGGGCTTGGGTACCGCCCGCAGGTAGGGTGTCGATCTGGTTGATCAGCACCACCATGTCTTCCTGGCGGGCACCCAAGCCGCGCAGGTAGCCCTCGTGCAGGGCGGCGTCGGCATATTTTTGCGGGTCCACAACCCAAACCAGCAGGTCAGCTAGGGGCACTAGGCGGTCTACCTGCAGGGCGTGGGCGGTGGTTACCGAGTCATAGTCGGGCACATCCAGCAGCACCAGGCCATCAAGGTAGTTTTCGTCGTCGCCGTCGAGAATGGACTCGCGCCTAATACGGCGGTGCGGGTCTACCCCCAAAAAGTCCAGCAGGGCGGTGGCGTCGTCGCCCCAAGTGCAGGCGGCGGCACGTGAGGTGGTGGGGCGGCGGGCACCCACATCGGCAAAATCAAGCTTGGTTAGGGCGTTGAACAGGGAGGATTTACCTGAACCGGTGCCCCCGAAAAACGCTGCCACGGTGTGGTCTACGCCCAAAGCTAGACGTTTAGCCACATTATCCATTCCTTGACGGGCAGGAATTACCAAGGAGGCACTTACCTCGTTGGGAGCCGCGACTAGGGCGCAGCGCATTTCCTCAAGCCGCCTATCAAGGCTGGCAGCGTCGATCATCAATTCGCTCCAAACAATCCGAAGGGTTTCAGCTCACTGGCACGCAGGCGTAAAGACGCCGCCAACTGCGCGGTAGGAGCCACAGCTACAGCGCTTCCAGCAGGCGAAAGCGCGGTCAGTGTCTGTTCTACCTGAGTCCGCAGCTGGGCGCTAGCCAATTCTAATGCGTCTTGCACCTCAAGTCGCGTGGCAGCTTCACGGGCTCGTACCACGCCGGTAACGGCCACCACCAGGAAGTCTTTCAAGGCAGGCGCGGTTAGCCCACGCGGCACCTGGGTGGGCTCAGCGATGCCCTCGTACCACTTAGAAATAACTTCTGTGGCAGAGCTGGTGCGCGGGTCTACCCCGGCACCTTCCAGCGTGGCCTGCCCCCAAGCGAATTTAACCTTGGCAATGCCCTCAAGGATGGTGGCTTCTAGGCGGTCGTTTAGGGCCAGGCGGCACTCTTGCGAGAGCGTGTCTAGGGCCTGCTGGCGGCGCTTGCGTTTGAGCCCAAAGAAACCGTTTTTGAGGGTTTGACCCTGGGCTAGGGTACTTAGCGGCGCGCCGGAGCTAGCTAGGGCCAGCCAGGAGGTGGATACAGCCCCCTGGGCGGCGGTTCCGCGCTCGACATCCTCGTTAAATTCGTGGATTACCGAGCCCAGCAGCTGGGCGCAGTTAGTGTCCAGGTTGTGGGCGGCTTGGGATTGCTCGTCGACGGCGTCGGCCAGGCGGCTTAGCTGCTCACGTAGCGAGGCCCATACGGCTCGCCCGGTGCGGCGCAGCAGCCCCTCAGCGCGGTGCTTGCCAGCCAGCAGCTGCAACCAATTACGCAGCTCAGCCACCTGTTCCACAGGCAGTAGGCCCTCGTGGGGGCCGACGTCGCCAACTACGAAGAAGGGGGCCTGGTCTAGCCCCATCTGGGCCAAGCGCTCCATCAGGTCTGTGCGGATCTCGTTAAGCACAGGGCCGCTGATGCGGTTAAGCACCACCGCGATCTTAGTGTTGCGGGTGTTGGCCAGCTCCAGGGTGTACCAGGGGGTGGCGTCGCCATAGCGCGCCGCCGTGGTTACAAACAGCCACAGGTCTGCCGCCTCCAGCAAGCGCGCCGCCAAGGCCCGGTTGGATTCATGTACCGAGTCCAGATCACTGGCATCCACCAGGGCCAAGCCGGCCGGGACGACGTCGGAAGTAACCATGCGCGAAATCTGCGACAGGGGGTGCTTAAGCAGCACCTCTTGATCCTCAGGATTGCACACCAGCACCGGGGTTTTGGTGGTGGGGCGCAAAATACCTGCAGCCGATACTTCCGTACCCAAAATTGAGTTGACCAGCGTGGATTTACCGGCGCCAGTGGAGCCACCCACCACCACAATGGCGGGCGTGTCGCCGTCCTCAAGCTGAGGCAGCAAATTGTCACCCACCTGCACCTTCAGGCTGTCACGCAGGGCTACCGCAGAGGGCGCCAGCGCGGAGACAAACGGGAAGGAAAGCTGATCTAAATTTTTGAGTACATCTTGCAGTACATCTATAAGCTGACCGCGGCTGAGGGAGGACACTACAGTAGCGTCGCTGGAGCTAGACGTAACCATAACCACAACTTTACTTTATGTTTGCACGCACATACGCAGAAATTACGGATATATCAAAAGATAAGAAATGGTGCCCCCGGCCGGACTCGAACCGGCAACCTGCGGATTAGAAGGCCGATGCTCTATCCATTGAGCTACGGAGGCTTTGCTTTAAGTTTAAAGCAAAAGCGGCGCAAGGTAAACGCGAGTGTAAACCGGTAAATAATTATGGCAACTAATCACTAACCAGTTAAAAGACATGCGCAATTCACCCCCGCACATAAAATAAAACCCCGGAATTAACCGGGGTCTTAAGCGGGTGGCTGACGGGGCTCGAACCCGCGACCTCCTGGACCACAACCAAGCGCTCTGCCAACTGAGCTACAGCCACCATGTGCATTACCTGCAACAGCAATGAACTTTAGCTGCTTTACCCACCTGTACGCCACTTACGCGGCTGTGCATTAGGTCACGCTTTGGTCCAGGAGTGCCCAGAAGCGCCCCGGGCGCGCTGCACAGGCACTCCAAAAACGGCTTAGAAACGTTCAGCAATGCGTGCCAGGGTGGAGTCAGCACTGATTTGGGCCGCAATGGCGCCATAGTTGCGCTCCCCTTCACCCTCAAATAGGGCCTGGCGATAGTAGCGCAGCTCATCGATAGAATCGGCGATGTCGCCCAGGGCACGGTGGTTGCCAGTCTTTTCGGGGGCGTGACTGTAGGCCTGGGGATACCAGTGCTTAGCCAGCTCCTTGATGGTGGATACGTCAATGATGCGGTAGTGCAGGTGCTCAATAACCTCAGGCATGTCGCGGGCCAGGAAGTTTTTGTCGTTGCCAACGCTGTTTCCAGCCAGCAGGGCGCCGCGTTCTTGGGGTACTAGACGCTTGATGTAGGCCAAAACCTCGGCGGTGGCGGCCTCCATGTCCATGGCTTCTGGCCCGGCTAGCTGCTCTAGCAGCCCCGAGTGGGTGTGCATGTTACGCACAAAGTCATTCATCTGCTCTAGGGCTTGCGCACTGGGCTTGATCAGCAGGTCAATGCCCTTGTCTAGGGGCTGTAGCTGGTAGTCGGTGACGATTACGGCCACCTCAATTAGGGCGTCGTCAACTAGGCTCAGCCCAGTCATTTCACAGTCGATCCAAACCAGCGGATCGTGCATCAGGCTCTCTTTACTCACGTATGTAAGTGTACGCAGGCGCCGGCGCGGGGGTTAGTTTTCGATACAACTGTGCCCTAGCAGCTAGCTTGGCCTGGTGGGGCTGGGTAGTTGCTAGGGCACGTTCGGCGCGCCGCCGGCTTAGGCGCGTGGCCTAGGGCACACCTTAGACTCGCGTCCTGCCGTTTTTGGGCCGACGGCGCCTGGCCCGTTTTACCGGGCCGTTGCGCGGCCGCCGGTTAGTTGCCTTGGGCCTTAGTGGCGCGCTCGATGGCGTCTTGCAGTCGCTTTTGGGCATCGCCGTAAGCGCTCCAGTCGCCACGCTTCATGGCGTCGTTGGAGTCCTGCATGGCCTTCTTAGCGTCCGCCAGGGCCTGGCTCAGCGCCGGGTTGTTGCCGGTAGCCGGGGTGGCGCCGGTAGCCGGGGTGGCGCCGGTAGCCGGGGTGGTGCCGGTAGCCGGGGTGGTTGCCGTCGACGCCGTCGGGCTAGACGTCGTCGGGCTGGCAGAGGCGCTCGGAGCCGCAGAGGCCCCAGGCGAGGCAGCGGGCTGCTTATTGGTGTTATTGGCGGCGCCGTTATCACCGTTTACGATCTGTTCACCGGTCTTAGCGCCGGAGTCTCCTCCGAACACCTGGTCCAGGGCGCCGTTAAGGGTGTCAGCGAAGCCAACCTTTTCACCAAAGAGCACCAGCACTTTACGCAGCAGCGGATATTGCGTACCCGAGGAGGATTGCACATAAACCGGCTGCACGTACAGCAGGCCGCCGCCCACCGGCAGCGTCAGCAAGTTACCGCGCAACACCTGCGAGGACTGCTGGGCCAGCAAGTTCAAGGTTTGCGACACGTTAGCGTCAGAGGAGAACTTGTTTTGCACCTGGCCAGGGCCCGACACATTCGATGAACGCGGCAGTTCCAACAACCTGATCTTGCCGTAGTTGGGGTTACGCACCCCGGCTTTACCGCTGGAGGTTTCTGAATCCACCGCAATAAATCCGGTCAGCACGTTACGGTCAGTGGTACCGCCAATGATGTAGACGCTGGAGAGGGAGAAGGAAGCCTTTTCCTGTCCGGGCATCTTCAAGGTCAGGTAGTAGGGTGCCTGCGCCCCGGCGTCGCGGCGAGTGGGGTCGTCAGGAACCTTCCAGAAGTCACCACCGGAGTAGAACTCGTCAGCGCTACGCACGTGGTAGCGGGCCATAACCGTGCGCTGCAGCTTGAACAGGTCTTCGGGGTAACGCATGTGGGCCATCAGGTCCGCGCTCATCTTGCTCATGGACGTAACCGAACCCGGGAACACTTTGCTCCAAGCCTTAACAATGGGGTCTTTTTGATCCCATTCGTACAGGGTCACTGAACCGTCGTAGGCGTCCACCACGGCCTTAACCGAGTTACGCACATAGTTGGCCTTGTCAGTGTCGGCCCCCACCAGCGAGGAGGAGCCAGAGCGGGCGTCAGCGGTGGCGTCCTTGAGGGACTCGTGGGCGGCGTAGGGGTAGTTGTTGGAGGTGGTGTAACCATCCAAAATCCACACTACGCGCTTGGGAGTCTTGGGGTCGCCGTCGGTGTCAACTACCGCCGGGTAGGGGTGAGCGTCCAGGGTGAGCCAGGGGGCCACCTTCTGCACGCGCGTGGCCGGGTCACGCACGTAAAGAATCTGGGACTTGGCACCAACTTCCTTAGAGAACAAGATGTTCATTTCCCGGAATTTGACGGCGTACATGAACTTGTTGAAGGGGTTACCCACATTCGGGCCACCATTACCGGTGAAGGTGGTGTTTACCTGGCCGGCTTTAGTGGAGTCGTCAGGATAGTCCAGTTCACGCTTGGCATTGCCGGTGCCGCCCACAATGGAGTAGTCGGGAGACTGCTGCCCAAAGTAAATGCGCGGCTCGTAAACCCCCAGGTCACCGGTGGAGGGAATACCTCCCTCCCAGAAGGAGGGGTAACCGCCGCTGGCTACGGTATTGCCGTAGGCACTGACGACGCCGTAGCCGTGGGTGTAGACGGTGTGGTCATTAACCCAGGTGTGCTGATCCTTGCTAAGACCGTCCAGGTTCAATTCACGCACCGCAATGACCGTGTCGCGGCTAGTGCCCGAGACCTGGTAGCGGTCAACGTTTAGCTGCGAAGAGAAGTTGTAGTACTGCCGGTTTTGCTGCAACTGGCGGAAAGTTGGGGTAACCAGGCTGGGGTCGAGCAAACGAATCGAAGCGGTAGATTCAGCGTCGGCCTTAAGCTGGCCAGCACTGGCATCAGTCTTGGCGTTATAGGCGGTAATTTCGGTCTTATCTAGGCCGTAAGCAGCCAAAGTGGCGTCAATATTGCGTTGAATGTATGGCGCCTCGCTGCGTTGGGCGTTGGGGTCAACCACAAACTTTTGCACTACCGCCGGATACACCGAGCCGATCACCAGTGAAGAAACCACCATAACCACCACGCCAGTGATCGGCAGTTTCCAGGATTTCATCCAAATTGAGGCAATAAACAGCGCCGCAATTACCACACTAATAGCCGCCAAAATGGTTTTAGCTGGAATATTGGCGTGCACATCAGTGTAGGTGGCGCCGTCGAAACGGCCACTTGCATCAAAAAGCAAACTGTAGCGTTGCAGCCAGAAATTAACGGCCTGGGTTAGGCAGTAAATAGCCGCAAAAATAGTTAGCTGCACGCGCGCTGCACGGGTGATCTTAAAACGTGGGGCTAAAGTAATTCCGCCGTAAAGATAGTGCGTACCCAAACTGAAAATAGCGGCGGTAACCGTAATTGAAACCAGCAGCCGAATCAGTGTACGCAGCAGCGGCAAAATAAAGATATAGAAGGATACATCCAGGCCCCACTGCGGGTCTTTAACCCCAAAAGCTGAGGAGTTAAAAGCCAACAAGATTTCACGCCAATGCGGCATGGCTTGGGTAAAGCCCACAAACAGGCCCACCCCTAGGGGCACCAGCCAAGCTAGGACGCGGCGCATGGGTTCAATGGCCTTCTGGTAGACCTCCATGCCACGGTCGTCGGGGTTGGGCACGCGTAGCGGCCGGGCCCGATAAGCAAAACGCATCGACAGCCACACTGCTAGGGCTGTTAGTAGCCCCGTCCCCAGCGCCATCAGCGCAGAGGCGATCCATTGGGTCCACAGCACGCGCGCAAAACCAAGCTGGTTGAACCACAAAATGTCGGTCCACACTTGGGAAAACCCGGTAACCGCAATAGCTGCAATAAACAGGATCGAGATAGTTATAGGCAAAGCACCCGTGCGTTTGCGTGTAGGGGTTGAGGATGGCTTGCCCTTTTTGGGCCGGCTTTGACCCTCCCGGCCAGATTCACTCACCTTGTGTCTCCTTCGTGTTTGGGTTCACTAAGACTAATGGTTACATATGTGCCGCTTAAGTTGTTAGTAGCCTCGCTTTAGACGTGCGTGGGGCTTAAAGAATGTAAGAATTTACCTATGACTAGCAACGAAAGTCCTTCAGCGGCTCATTTTGCCCTTGCCCGCGCAGTTGTGGAGCTCGAAGAGCATGTCAGCACGCGCGGCTGGGATGGGCCTACCAGCGTATTTGCGCTGGTGCGTACCGCCGACGCACTGGCTAATGACCCTTCCCTGGCCCAGCTGCTGCCTGCCCAGGTGGTGCAAGACGCCCAGCAAGACCCCCAGCTATTGATGAGCATTGAGCAAGATGGCTTACCTGAGGCCGTTGATTTGGAGGATCTGCTGGCCCAGTTGGCTTGGCCGGCTGAGGTTGATGGGGCGGCGCTAAGTGTTGAGCGCTCGGTTTTGCCCCCGCAGGCTGAGCAGGCTGCTGGTGCCATTAGCGACGACGACGAACGCCTGGCTTTCCTAGCCAACCACCCTGAGCGTGAGGACGTGCGCATGGTGGTGGGCGTGCTGCGCGGAGGCGAGTCTTGGTGCGCTTTGCGTATGCGTTCGCATGATGAGGCCACCCAGGTAGTTCAGGGCAGCGACCTAGTACCGGGACTGGTCGCCGCCCTGAAAGCTACTTTGGTTTAGTTTTGCCGCCCGCTGGCCTGGCCGGCCCCGCTGACCGGGCGCGCGGGCTGCCGGTGCTTAGTTATCAGAGCCGCCCTGGGAGCCGGACTCTTCGTCCTTATCAGAGTTGGCGGCGTCGCCCTGATAACCCAGGGTGCCATCAAGCAAACTGGCCAGATCGGCGTCGATATCCGCTTCCATCTGGGCCTGAGCTGCGCGCATAGCCAGGAACTGCTCGGGCTTGTCTAGCTCGTCAGCGCGCGGGGTTAGGTCTGGGTGGGCCCACAGCGCGTCACGCTCGCTTACCCCCACCTCAGCGCCAATACGCTGCCACAGCTGGGATGCTTCGCGGGCGCGGCGCGGGCTGATTTCCAGCCCCATCAGCTCGTGCAGCACCTTCTGGGAGCCGCCACTAATGCGACGACGGCGCATCATTTCCTGCAAGGCCACCGTGTGCGGCAGCTGGGCTACACAGGCCTGGAAGGTGACGGTCTCTACCCACCCCTCAATGACTGCCAGCAAAGTTTGCAGCTTTTCTAGGGCCGCCACCTGCGCTGGGGAGGCGGTGGTGAACATGTCTGAGGCGTTTAGTGCGCCCTGCACAGCCTGGGGATCGGTGGGGTCGATGCCGCTGACGGCCTCCTCAATACCTGCCGTGTCAACGGAAATTTCGCGGCTGTAGGTTTCTACCGCACCCAGCACGGCCCCGCGTAGCCAGGGCACGCGCGCATAGAGGCGCTCAGTGGCGGCTTCACGCACCGCCAGATACATGCGCACCTCATCTTCAGGCACATCCAAATCCTTGGCGAACTCAGCCACGCCGGCAGGCAAGATGGCGGCGTCGGCACTAGCTAGCAGCGGCAAGCCCATGTCGGCAGCGGAGATAGCACCCTTAGCTACCTGGCCCACGGCGTAACCCACCTGCATGGCGCAGGCAGCTTTAGACATGTTGCCTACCAGGGAGCTAATGGCATCAATCTGCTCGCTCATGCCCGACATTTCTTCAGGCAGGTCAGCGATCTGGGCGCGCATGGCGGCGCTTAGCGCATTGGTGATGGCCTTGGCTACCGGCTCGCATACGCGCTGCCAGCCCGGCCAGGTGGCCTCAATCCACTTGTCGCGGCTCCAGGCTTCGCGTTTACCTGCGGCGGGAGCGAAATCGGTGACACTGTCTAACCAGAGATCAGCCACAGTTAGGGCTTGGCGCACCTGTTCAGCCTGGGCGGCGGTAATAACTGCTTCACTTTCCAGCTGGCGCTTGGCTACATTCTTGCCAGATTCCCAGTTAACCTCGCCGTCGGAGGTGCCTGAGAACATCATCTGCATAAAACCAGCCATTTGGGCTTGGGCTGCAGCCATCTGTTCGGGCGAGAACTGCTGGCCAAGCTGGGAGAAGTCGATGCCGGTGACGCCACTGTCTTTCATCGACTGGGCTAGTTCACGCGCGCCCGCCTCCCCCAGCATGGGGGTAAACATGGCCACGAGCTGTTCAAACTCTTTGTCGTCCATGGTGGGCCTTTCGTACGTAGTTCGTTACATGCTCTACAATAGCGCCCCAAAAACAAAGTTGCGTTAGCTGGACTCAACTTTGTTGATAATTGTGGCTGTAAGCGAATCTGTTCATGTGGTGGCGATAACTCACAAGCACATAGTTGCAATGAGACACTAAGTAAGTGAGTCACGATTCCAACCCCACCTCCCCCACCCCGCCCACTTCTAGCTCTCAAACTGCCGTAGACCTCCAGGTGCAGGCAGAGCTTGAAAAAGAGGTGCAAGCAGGCATTGATAGCCAGCTGCGCCGCGAGCGCAAGCGTCGCCTGATTGCGCTTTGCTCGGTGCTGGGTGTACTGATTTTGGTTGGGTTGCTTGGCTTTTTGCCGACCACTGACTACGTTGTTGAGTCTCCTGGGCCCGTCTTGAATGTTAATGGCAAACTTGAGGGTAAAGATATAATTTCGGTCAAAAACACCAATATCCCAACTACTCCCCTGGCTATGACCACCGTGAGCGTGCAGGGCTGTGACGATAAGGGAATTAGCTACTGGCAGCTAATTAAGTCGGAACTGACCAGCTCTGACGCCGTCGTCGAGCGCGATAGCGTGTGCCCTAAGAACATTAGCGAAAAAACTGTATCCCAGATGAATGCGGCTCAGATGACCGGTTCGCAAGATAGCGCAGTGGTGGCCGCCTGGCAGCTAACCAAACCGGACGCTAAATTTACTTTGACTGTTGAGCAGGCAGTGACCGACGGCGCTAAGCAGGCTTTCAAGAAGGGCGACAAGCTAGTTTCTATTGTGGACGCTGATTCTAAGAGCGTGCAGATCACTAGCTATAAGCAGCTGCGTGAAGTGCTTGAGAAGCTAACTCCAGGCAAGCCCATTAAGCTCACTGTTGAGCGAGGCTCAGCCACTCAGGAAGTAAGTGTGCTTGGCGCTAAGCCTGAGGATTCTAGCCGTAAGGGCGCCATGCTGGGCATTACTTTGAATGTCAACCCGCCTGCCGGCCATGAGGTTACTTATGCGGTTGAACGTATTGGTGGCCCTAGCGCTGGCATGATTTTCGCTTTGGATATTGCTCAGCGCCTGGAGGGCAAGAACTATGCGGGCACTACTCCCGTGGCCGGCACGGGCACTATTGATTTAAGTGGCAATGTGGGCGCCATTGGTGGCATTAAGCAAAAGATGCTGGGTGCTAAGGATGAAGGCTACAAGGTGTTCTTGGCTCCGGTTGGTAACTGCGCCGATGTGGTAGGCAATGAGCCTAAGGGGATGACGGTGATCCCGGTTTCTACCTTGAGCGAGGCGCGCACAGCTATGCAGCGCGTGGCTGCCGGTCAAGCTCCGGCCACTACTTGCAAGGCGATCCTACAGAAGCAGAAGTAAGCCAGCACAGAAGCAAGTTATCCACAGGATAGTATTAAATATTGTCAAACATCATAGCTGACTATCAAACTTAAGTTTAAGTAGATAGGAGGGCTAGGATGTCTAGCAATACTTACACGCGGCTGCTGTGGCGCGGTGACGGCTACAGCCAGCTGCCCCAGGGCCAGCGCATAGGCGTTAGCTGCTATACGGAACATAAGTTTTTGCAGGCGCTTTTGCAGCTCTACCAAAGCCGGGGCATTGCCTTGGAGCAAGGTGAACCGCCGGATTTGGAGGCTGAAGTTAAGCAGTTGGCGCGCTCTTTGAACCTGGCGCTGGGACGCTGCTGGAAGCTAAGCCATGAGCTGCGTTGGGCGCTGCGCACCGCCCGGTCAGCGCCCTGCACCGCCCGGTCAGCTTCCCCTGCCAGAGGCTCAGCTCCCTCTGCCCGCAGCTCAGCTCCCCCTGCCTGCGGCTCAGTTTCCCCTGCCCGCAGCTTTGCCGCTGAGCCTACCTTCCACATTTTCGACTACGCCCACAGCCAGGGCGCCTTAGCCAGCCAGCTTGAGCAGGCCTTAATGCAGCATGGGTTTAGCCCCAGTCCACCTGATCGGCGCTGCCAGTTGCTAGTGCCGCTAGGCTCCCAGGTGTTGCCTCCGCGTCTAAACAGCTATTTTTTGCAGCAAAACTTCAATTTTTTGCCGGTTTTGGCGCGCGACGGCGGCTGGTTGATCGGCCCGCTTACCGTGCCGGGCTTAAGTCAATGCTCCACCTGTTTGGATCTTTACCTTAGCGAGGCTGATCCGGCTTGGCCCACGCTAGCCACCCAGCTGCTGTGTCAGCCGGTTGCGGCTAGCAGCCAAAGCGTGGCCAGGCACTGCATAAATATTGTGGCGCAGGTGGCTTCTAGTTTCTTTAGTGGCAGCGGGCATTGGCTTGGGCGCTACCTGGAATTTAGCCAGACCGATCTGGTTGGCTTCAGCCAAGTGCTCAGCCCCCACCCCGAGTGCGGCTGTGGCGGCCTGCAATTGCTAGAGCCCATTCGCCCCGTCACCGCAGAGGCGCTGGCAGCCCCCAAGACACTGGAAGCCACAGAAACGCTGGAAGCTAGCAAGACGCTGGAAGCCCCAGGCGCCGTCGCCGCTTAAAACCAAACTAGCTACTAGAGTGCTCACGCACCAGCGCCAAAACCTGGGCCCCATAGGTTTCCAGGCGGCGCTTACCCACCCCACGAATAAGCAGCAGCTGCTTTAACGTCTTGGGTTTAACCACCGCAATTGAGCGCAAAGTCTCATCCGCAAACACCGTGTAAGCGGGGCGGCTGTACTCGTCAGCCAGCTGCTTACGCCAAACCTTCAAAGCCTCAAACAAGGCCACAGTTTCCGCATCCTGCTCGGCAGCAAACAGCTCACTAGTGCGCTTATTAGCCTGCCGCTTAGAGACGCTACGCTCAGCTTTCGCCTCCTGGGGCCAAATACCCTCCAGGAAACGCGAATATTTACGGCTGCCCTTGCCACCCGCCGAACGTGAGCGGGCATAAGAAATATGCAGATGCTTGCGGGCACGAGTAACGCCCACATACAGCAGACGCTTTTCTTCCTCAATCTCCGCCTCAGTGGTTGACAGCGAAATCGGCATTAGCCCCTCGCTGACCCCCACCAAAAACACCGCGTCCCACTCCAAACCTTTGGCGGCGTGCAGCGATGAAAGCGTCACCCCGGCCACCGTGGGGGCGTTTTGGGTGGCCGCACGCTCAGCCAGCTCGGCCACAAAATCAGCTAGGCTCGCCCCGCGCGCCTTATAAATCTCATCGGCCAACTTCACCAGGGCGTTTAGCGACTCCCAGCGTTCGCGCACCGCCCCACGTGAGGCGATCGGCTCACGCGTCCAGCCTTCACGCCCCAGCGCTTCACGCACCGCTTCAGGCATATCCAAACGGTCACCATTGGCCTCACGCAGCGCCGCCCGCAGCACAATCATGGCGCGTTTGACTTCTTCACGGGCAAAGAATTTCTCCCCACCGCGCACCAGGTAGCCAATTTGGGCGTCAGCCAAAGCTTGCTCAAAAGCTTCCGACTGAGAGTTAGTGCGGTACAAAATCGCGATCTGGCTGATACTGACGCCAGAGTCAATCAGGCGGCGGATAGCGCCAGCCACAGCGTTAGCCTCGGCGACGTCGTCGTCATAAGCCATATAGGTAACCGGCGGACCAGCGGGCTGCTGCGCCACCAACTCCACCGCCCCGGGCGGCAACTGACCCAGGCGCCCACCCCTACGGCCGGCCAAAACCGTGTTAGCTAAGCTCACCACCTGCGGCGTAGAGCGGTAGTCGCGCACCAAGCGCACAGTTTTAGCGCCCTCATAGCGCTGGTTGAAATGGGTCAAAAAGTAGGGGGTGGCGCCGGTAAAAGAGTAAATGGTCTGGGAAACGTCGCCCACCACGCATAATTGGCGACGGCGCGGCCCCAGCCACAAATCCAGCAGGCGCTGCTGCAACGGGGACACGTCCTGATACTCATCAACCACAAAATGGCGGTACTGCTGGCGGATACGCATGGCGATATCCTCACGGTCCCGCAAAATCCCCACCATCAGCAGCAGCACATCTTCAAAGTCGATAATGCGCCGGTCAGCTTTAACCTCTTCATAAGTTTGCAGCAGTCTAGAGACAGTTTCCGGCTCCAACCCTGCCACCTGCTCACGGCCCAGCTCAGCGGCCTTTTCCAGATAGTGCTCAGGGGAAGTCATAGTGACCTTGGCCCACTCCACCTCAGCCGCCAAGTCACGCACCGAATCTTTATTAACCTGCAAGCCCAGCGTCCGCGCCGCCACGCCCACCAACGGGGCCTTATGCTCCTGGATCGGCGGGCACACTCCCCCAATGGCGTTAGGCCAAAAATAGGTCAGCTGCCGCAGCGCGGCGGCGTGAAAAGTACGCGCCTGCACCCCAGGCACCCCCAAATTAGCTAGCCGTGAGCGCATCTCCCCCGCCGCGCGGGCAGTGAAGGTCAGCGCCAACACCTGGCTGGGCTGGTACACCCCCTGGGCCACCCCGTTAGCGATGCGGTAAGTAATGGCGCGGGTTTTACCCGTGCCGGCGCCCGCCAACACGCATAGTGGCCCCGAAAGCTGCTCAGCTACCTGGCGTTGATCGTCATCAAGGGCTTGCAGTAGCTGCTCGCTAGTGGGAGGTGTTGAGGTCATATAGCTACTTTAATGGCTTCCCTGCCGCGCCTTAGCGTGACCGGAGCACTTGGACTACTGGCTCTACGGGCGCAGCTGGGGCTCAGCGCAGCTAATGCGCCGGCGGGGCCAATGCGCATCTGCTCAGCGCGGCTGGGGTAGCTCACGCCCGTACCAGGCACGCACCAAGGCGTGACCGCTGGAGGCCCGCCCGGGCACAATCACCTTGCCTTCAAGTACCAGCTGGGTAAATTCCTCGCGGCTAGCCCAAAAAGCGTGACCTACTTCTTGCATATCGGCTTTGGGAGTTTGCTGGCCGCTAGCGCGGGCGGTGAAAGCAAACATTAGTGAACGCGGAAATGGCCACGGCTGGCTGGCACAGTAGCTGGCTTGGCTGATCTTGATGCCGGTTTCTTCTAAAGCTTCACGGGCCACCGCCGCCTCTAAAGACTCTCCGGCCTCCACAAACCCGGCCACCACCGAGTAGCGTCCCGGCTGCCAGGTGGCGCCGTGAATTAGCAGTAGACGCTCAGCGTCGTCGGTAATTGCCACAATAATTGCCGGATCGGTACGCGGATAGGTGATATGAGCGCAGGCGGTGCAATGCTTCTCCCAGCCCGCGCAGGCAAGCTTTAAGCTGGCGCCGCAGCGCTCGCAGAATTTAGTGTTTTTGTCCCAAGTTGCTAGGGCCACGGCCGCCGCCGCCAGATCGCCCTGGTAGGGCTCTAGCATTCCGGCCACTGCCCGTAGCGGCGCAAAGCAGTACTGGCGGTTCTCTTCTAGACGCTGGCTAGGGGCTTCAACGCGCAGAGCCAAGTAGCTTTTTTCACCATATTTACCCAGGTAGTAAGGCTCTTGGGGGCTAAAGGGCAGTTGCGCCACCTGGGCGTGGCTTAACTCAAGTAACTGCTCAGCTTCCATATGGGCCAGATCGGGTGGGGTTAACCCGCCGTTAGGGGCTTGGCCATAGACATGGTCCGATTTAATGGCCACTTCGCCGCGCGCAGTAACCAGGATGTAGCTGGTGTTGGGCGAGTCTTTAAGCGAGTTCAGGTAGTTGGCGTCGTTGCGCCTGGCGGCGTCTCTATCAAACTGGCCGCTAGCCATGGGTAAATCCATGCTTTCAACTATAGGCCGCCGCAGTAGCGCCTAGCCCCGCTTAGTACCCAGCCAACTGGCGCCACGCTTTTTCTAAACTTGCCCGTTTTCTAAACTCGCCCGCCTGTTTTCTAAACTAAAGCCATGAGCTTGGCCTATCTAGATCACGCAGCCACCAGTCCGGTCCGCCCCGAAGTGGCTGAGGCTTACGCTAAAGACTTAGTTGATTTTTCTGGCCTGGGCACTAACCCTGCCTCCACCCACAGTAGTGGTCGGCGCGCCGCCGGGGCCCTGTTTGAGGCCCGCGAGCGAGTAGCTGCCCTGCTTGGGGCCAGTGCCCATGAGGTTATTTTCACCAGTGGCGGCTCTGAAGCTGATGCCCTGGCGGTTAGTGGTTTTGCTTTCGACGCCGCCCAGCGTGGTCAGGGGTGCGCGCTGGCAGTTAGCGCTGTGGAGCACCCGGCGGTGCTTGACTCAGCCCAGCGCGCCCAAAATTTCGGGGCCACCACGCACCTGTTGACGGTTGATGCTCAGGGCCAGGTGGATTTGGAGGCTTTAGCGCAAACGCTGCAGCAGGTAAGCGTGGATGATGCCCTGCTGGTAAGTGTCATGCTGGCCAATAATGAAACTGGCGTGATTGAGCCGCTAAACGAGATTGCCCAGCTGCTTGCCTCCCAGGCCGCCCAGCGCGCTGAGGTTATTGAGCAGCGCGCCGCTAATGGGGGCCGAGCCAAGCGCGTGGGTAGCGCGGCCGTGGCGGCGCTTAGCCCCCAAAACCGGCCCTGGCTGCACACTGACGCTACCGCCGCCGTCGGCAAAATGCGGGTGGATATGGGCCAGCTGCAAGTTGACGCCCTGAGCCTGTCTGGCCACAAGCTGGGAGCCCCGGTGCTTTGGCTTTAGCCATGGAATTAGCTGAGGATGAGCGTGAAGCTAAAACTGCCCAGTGGCATCTGTGGCAGCAGCAGTTGCTCGATTGCGCGCGCGCAGCGGGAGGCACGGTTTCTGCTAACTCAGCTCCCACAATTAGTTCCACCGCACATGTCTGGTTTAGTGGGGTTGATAGTGAAGCGGTGCTGATGGCTTTGGATATGGCACAGGTGGCGGCCTCTGCTGGTTCGGCCTGCCATGCGGGCGTGGCCGGGGCCTCTCACGTTTTGGAGGCTATGGGGGTTGACGACGACGCCGCTAGCTGTGGCCTGCGTTTCTCCTTTGGCTGGTCTACTACCCAGGCGCAAATTGACGCCGCGCAGGCGGCTTTGGGGGGCGCTATTGAGGTTGCCAGGCGAGCTTGGGCCACAAAAAACAGGTCGAAACTAAATTACTTTTAGGCTTTTGACACCATTGTCTGTAACACTTGTTACATGAGCGCCTATGATCCCAGAC
>QWCL01000292.1_pt1 | contig 24191 bp, 18 predicted proteins | sample 1972551 | NCBI WGS metagenome assembly QWCL01 (sample SAMN09866709, study PRJNA288562) | Human oral metagenome isolate term2_saliva, whole genome shotgun sequencing... | isolation source: mouth | host: Homo sapiens | place: USA: California
CGAACGCGGACACGCTATCACGCGTGAGCAAATGGAGAAGGAAGTGATGTTGATGAAGCGCGGTAACATCAACCACGTGCGCAACAGCCACTATAGCAACGACCCCTATTGGTATTATCTTGCTGACAAATATGGCATTTATCTCGAAGATGAATGCAACATCGAGAGTCACGAATATTACTATGGCAAGGAATCTTTGAGTCACGTTCCCGAATTTCGCGATCACCACGTGGCGCGCAACCTCGAAATGGTGCACGCCACAGTGAACCATCCTTCAGTGTGCATTTGGAGTTTAGGAAACGAAGCCGGTCCTGGAGATAACTTTGTCGATGCGTACAAGGCTATCAAGGCTTTCGATACGAGTCGCCCTGTGCAATATGAGCGCAACAACGATATCGTGGATATGGGTTCTAACCAATATCCTTCTATCGGATTGACCGAGTACATCGCGCAGGGCAAAGACAAGGGGATCAAATATCCGTTCCACATTTCGGAGTATGCCCACTCCATGGGTAACGCAGTCGGCAACTTAGTTGACTATTGGAACATCATTGAGAGCAATAACTTCATCATGGGTGGTGCTATCTGGGACTGGGTAGACCAAGCAATGTATAACTACACTCCCAATGGCACTCGCTATTGGGCGTATGGTGGTGACTTTGGCGACAAACCCAACGACGGTATGTTCTGTATGAATGGCGTGATGCGTCCTGACCTCACCCCCAAAGGACAGTATTTTGAAGTCAAAAAGGTATATCAAAATGTGGACGTCCGTGGCGTGAATGCCGAAAAGGGACTCATTGAAATCTTCAATAAGAACTATTTCACTGACCTCTCTGGCTACGACATCCGCTGGTCGCTCTATGCTGATGGACAACCGGTTGAGGCGCTCTCCAATCAACCTCTTTCTTCTACACGACTCACACTCGGTGCTCGCGAACGTCAGACTTATCAACTTGACTTCAAGGGCTACGCATTCGAGCCTGCTAAGGAATACTTCCTCAAAGTGCAATTCCTCCAAGCTGAAAAGAAGCCTTGGGCTGAGAAGGGCTATGTGCAGATGGAAGAACAAATCGCTGTGAAACCTGCTGCTGCGCAACCTGCCATGGCTAGTGTGGCGAAGGGTCGTGTGGCTGCTCCTGTGGTGGAAGGCAATTTGCTCCGCGTGAAAGGACAAGGCTACGAACTCACCTTCGACAAGAACACTGGTGGTCTATATGCTGCTACTTACAATGGAGTAACTGTGATTGAACCAGGGCATGGTCCTCGTTTGGATGCCTTCCGTGCGCGCACGGACAACGATAACTGGATGGACGCTAAGTGGCCCAAGCTCGGTCTTCACAATTTGCACCACAAGACACTCGCCTTTGCACAAAATGTGACCAAGGAAGGCAATCTTCAACTCATCTTCACCGTGGAAAGTCAAGCACCTTATGGAGGGGTAGACAATTATTCTAACCGAGACCGTGAGAAAGACGAGGTGTATAAGATTGTAGATGACAAGTCTAAGCCTTTCGGACCTAATGACTTCAAGTTTACCACGCACCAAATCTATACTATCTATGCCGATGGTAGCGTGGAACTAGAGAGTGCCATCTCTTCAAACAGGCCAAAGGCAAAATTGCCTCGTTTGGGTTATGCCTTTGAAATGCCTAAGGATTACCGCAACTTCACTTATTATGGTCGCGGACCAGTCAATAACTATGCCGACCGTAAGACTGGACAGTTCATTGAACGTCACCAAGGTGTTGTGGGCGAACAAGACATTATGCTCCCCAAACCTCAATCGATGGGTAACCGCGAGGATGTGCGCTGGTGTGCACTCACCAACGAAGCCGGACAAGGTGTAGCCTTCGTGGCAAATGGCACCATGAGTGCTTCGGCTCTGCCTTGGAGTCATCTCCAACTCATGGGAGCTGCTCACCCCTATCAGTTGCCAACTTCCGATGCTACCTACGTTCATCTCGACACTAAGGTTGCTGGACTCGGAGGAAATAGCTGCGGACAAGGTGGACCTCTCTCTCACGACTGCGTAGATGGTCGCGCTTATCGTTTCGGATTCGTTATGCGTCCTGTAACGAACGACAATCTCACTACATCTGTTAAGGTGACACCTGCGGGACAAGAGCCCATCAGTGTGACTCGTAGCAATGTTGGAGAAGTAAGCATCAATTCTCCAGAAACTAATCGCACTATGCTTTACACCATCAATGGTGGAAAGGCGCAAGTGTATAAAGCGCCCTTCAATCTGCGCGATGGCGGTACCATCAAGGCTTGGTTTAAGGATAATGCAAAACTCTCTGTGGAACAAACTTTCGCAAAGATAGAGGATGTACCCCTCAGTGTCGCTTTTGTTTCTAGTCAAGAAACTGGAAGTTATGATGCCGATTTGATGGTCGACCAAGACACCGACACCTTCTGGCACACGATGTATTCCGTGACCGTGGCGCAATTCCCCCACTGGGTGGACTTCGATGCTTCTGCTGTGAAGACGATGAAGGGTTTTGTTTATGTGCCTCGTCAGAAAGGTGACAATGGTCTCATCAAAGACTATGAAATCTATGTCAGCGAAGACGGCAACAACTGGGGAGAACCCGTGGCAAAGGGTAGTTTCCCAAATAGTAGAGCCGACCAACGTGTGATGTTTGCGCAACCCGTGAAAGCGCGCTACATTCGTTTCAAAGCACTCAATAGTTTGAACGGACAAGACTACGCTGCTGCGGCTGAATTCCGTCTACGCTGTGTGGGGAGTTGATGCTTCTCTTTTTCAGATAATGCGATGTCTTATTGGGGGTATTGTATTCCTCGTTTGCGAGTGAACTCAAAAGTAAGGAGATGCTGTAAAATTAAGTTTTACAACATCTCCTTTTGCCCTTTAAACCCACATTGGTCATTAGACCGTTATGGTACGGACCGATTGGGGTTGAAGGAAGTGTGCTAGTTGTGCACTACTTTCGCTCTGAACACTTGTCCATTGTGGACAATGCGCACAAGGAGAAGCGATGAGCGGTGTGAAAGACGGAAGGTGCAGGAAGATTGTTGCATAACTTCTCGTTGTACCATCTGTCCATTGAGGGTGATGATTTCAACAACAGAGGTTGCGGGAGCATCAATGTGGAGCAAGTCTCCTTCCCAACGACAAGTAGGAGTTAGTTGCTCTGTTGTTGTTCTGGAAATACTTGTGGGAATCGGTGCATCCTGCACGATTTTCACAACTTCTCTCATCTTTTTTCCTGATTGAGGAAGGGTGAAATAAACTTCTATCTCAGCTGTTCGTGCTTTTTTTTCTTGGTTTGCATCGACAATGAGCTGAATAGTCGTTTTTCCCTTGCCTTGCCATAAAGTACTGCTGAACCAGTTGGCTGGAGTTTGGAGAGAAAAATTATCGGGAACGTCAATCGTTAGCGACACCGTGTTACCTTTGGCATCAACGCGAATTTCGCGCGGAGAAATTCCCCATTTGCTTTCCTCTTTGGGAGGTTGCACCGGTTCCGGCTTCTTCGGTTCTTCGGGTTTCTTTGGCTCTTCGGGCTTAGGAACAATCGGTTTAGGCTCGGGCTTTGGTTGTGGTGCAGCTGGTTCCTGCACAATTTTCACCACTTCTTTCATCTTTTTCCCTGATTGAGGAAGGGTGAAATAAACTTCTATCTCAGCTGTTCGTGCTCTTTCTTCTTTATTCGCACCGACAATGAGCTGAATAGTCGTTTTTCCCTTGCCTTGCCATAAAGTGCTGCTGAACCAATTGGCTGGAGTTTGGAGAGAAAAATTATCGGGAACGTCAATCGTTAGCGATACCGTGTTACCTTTGGCATCAACATGAATTTCGCGCGGAGAAATTCCCCATTTGCTTTCCTCCTTGGGAGGTTGCACAGGCTCTGGCTTCTTGGGCTCTTCCGGTTTCTTTGGTTCTTCGGGTTTAGGAACAACCGGTTTGGGCTCTTCCGGTTTCTTCGGCTCTTCGGGTTTGGGAACAACCGGTTTGGGGTCAGGCTTCTTCGGTTCTTCTGGTTTCTTCGGCTCTGGCTTCGGTTGAACAGGTTCTGGCTTGGGTTGCGGATTGGGAGCCGTGCCTTGTTGAGTCACGGTGTAGTTCACGATAGTCGGTTCTCCGTCCCCCACAAGTTCAAAGCGAAGATGCCCCACTCGCGACTCCTTTTGAGAATTCGCTCCAACCGTGATGCGGAAATCTCTACTTTTATATCCATACGCTCACGCAGCATGCGCACATTATCTTCCGTGGCAGAGCCCAAAACGACACCGTTCCACACACTTTGAGGACCTGAGAATATAGGTACTTGTCCTCCCACGTTGTCGGCTGGTCCCGACATCACCGTGCGATATTGTGGACGGCTTGCACCAACGGCGTATTCGTGCTTGCCGTGATCGACTTGTTCACGCGAATGTTGACAACCAATGTTGTGTCCTGCTTCGTGAGCTGCTGTGTAACTCGTGGCTGCCATGGAAGCTCGCACAGAGGAGAAACCAGCATCAATGCTTTGAGCTTCTTGTGTGGCCAATCCCGAAGCACCATCGTTGACGGGTTCGGAAAGCAAAACCACAAGGTCGCCTTTCACGGCGTCTCTTCTTCGGCGCACTTCTGCGTGTGCTGAAATGAGTCCCAAACCTTGGTTGATGCTCTGCGCACGTTCTGCAATTTCCATATGACCGACCAAGCGGAAACGGCCGTCGACGTGAGAGTTGCGCAACACTGAATTGATGGAATCCACCACTTCTTGCGCATATTTTGCCATTCCTCCGCGTCGTTCTGCCACTGCTTTGCCCGAAGGATCGAAGACCACGAAATAGTCAATGATGGGAGCATTGGAGTTTGGAGTGTTGGCCGCAGCAGTCTTGCGAACAGCAATGTGTTGCGTTCGAGAGAATTTGGTCTGTGCTAAAGCATTGGTGAAGGAGCCTGTGAAGAAGAGAGAAAAGAATAGGCTCAAACAGCAATAAGTGATAACTTTCTCTTTGATAAAGGCGGTTGCAGAGAGAAGTATACGACTTTTCATTTGAATGTTAGCCAAGAAGTCGATGAATAAAATGATAGAAGGAAGATAGAAGACGAGAGTGTAAGGGCTTAAGCCAAAGTCCACCCCTGACTTGTCTTGCACACCAGACCTTCTGTTTGTAAGTCGCCCAAGATGCGCGAGAGCGATGGACGGAGCACCCCTAAACCTTGTGCAGCAGATTGCACACTCGACAGCGGTTGATGGTCGCGCAAATAGTCGAGAACGCGCGAACGCAGGTTTTGCAGGGCAAAGGCACGCAGTTTTTTGCTCAAAAACTGAGTGCGGTCGGAAATATCGCAGAGAAATCTGCGCATCACCTTGGGTTGCTGCATCATAAAGTCGAAAAATGCTTCCTTGTTCACCACACAAATTTTGCATTCCGTGGTGGCTTCCACCGAAACAGGAAATGTGTTTTCAGTGCCAAAGACAAAAGCTGAGGCCAGGAGCATCGGTGCTTCGAGAAGGTCGAGCGTGAAATCGCGCCCTTCTTGTGCCATTTGTGTGCGTACCACCCCCTGGACGAGGAAGAAAATGGAGCGCACAGCCGTGCCTTGCGCCACAATCCGATCGCCTGGAGCGAAAGTTTCGAAGCGGTGTGGCACTTGTGCGAGCCAATCTTGAAGTGATGCAGGAGAGCAGTCCGAAAAAATGGGAACTTGCTGGAGTGCGCTATACATATATTTAAATTTTTCAGCTCAAAGAATAGCCCAAATGGGATGTTGTTCAGTGGAGTCAGGAAGAAGAGCAAAGCCTTCGTATTCAAAGGATTGCCAATCTTCGGTCTTCGCAACTCGTTGAGTGATGAGATGTCGTGCCAAAGCACCGCGCATCATTTTCGTATACACCACCACCGTCTTGAGTTTTCCGTCTTTCATCACTTGAAATTCAGGCATAATGACCTGCACTTCTTTCGTGATGCGCTTCCAGTCGAAGAGCGATTTCATTTCCCCACTTGCCAGAAAGAAGAGAACACCGTCATCTGCTTTCACCGCATCGAGGAGCACATCGGTGAGCCGTGTGCGCCAGAATTGGAACATCGTTTTTCCATCGTGGTCAGGCAACACCACATTCCCCTCCAGACGATAATTTTTGATGCCATCGAGCGGTCGCGTCAATCCATAGAGAAAAGACGTCATCCACAAATGCTGTTGCGCATAAGCAAAGTCTTCGGGAGAAAAATCGCCTGCGCGGAGGTGACGATAAGCCATTCCCGTGTAGGAAAGCACCGCAGCTTGCGGAGTGAGTGCTGGAAAATCCGTGTAGCGTTGCTTATTGAGTGCAGCCAATTGCGGATTTATTTTGAGCAACTGTGCCAATTCCTCAGTCGAGAGTTCAGCCATTTGCGCAGCGTTGTGTTCCGCTTCAGCTAAAAATCGAGGAGAGGAGAGCGAGGGTGCGGTAACAACTGGCTCATCCGTCATATCTTTTGCCGGAGAAAGCAGGATTTGCATAGTGTTTGTTGATTATTCGGGATAAACCAAGCGTTCGGGAGAGATTTTGGTGAGTACTTCGTCGAGATATTTTCGTGCTTCCCATCGCGCCATATTGAGATCCATGAGTTGATAGTTACCGCAGTCGCGAGGAGTGGCACCAGGAATCTCACCTTCAAAGTTGGCAATAAATTCGTAGGTTTCTACGAGCAAAGGCAACACATCTTCAGAGGTGAGGTCGCCGCGGAGGATGAGATAATTGCCTGTCATGCAGCCCATTGGTCCCCAATAAATCACGCGTTCCGCCCAAGTGGGGTGATTGCGGAGGAAAGTTGCGGCCAAATGTTCCATCGTGTGGATGGCATTAACGTGCAGTGCTGGTTCTCGGTTAGGAGCTTTCATGCGCACATCGAAGGTGGTCACGATTTCTCCGCCGACAGCGTCTTGGCGACTCACATAAACTCCGCGATGCAAGGTGAGATGATTAACAGTAAAGGAAGGAATCTTTTTCATTGTCAAAATAGTTGGAGAATAGAAGTTAGATGTTAGAGATTAGACCTTAGAGGGCTAGAAGTTCTAGATATTCTAGAAGAACTAACGTCTAATCTCTAACTTCTAACGTCTAGCGTCTAATGTCTAGCCTCTAATCTCTAAAATAAAATGTTTGGTGATGTCGAAGGAGCGGTGCGCCATTTCCGACCAAAAGTTCTCGTATTGCGCCCAATGTTCGTCCACACCCGGCGTGTCGCTGATGATGCGGAAACTCACAAAAGGCACATTGTGGAGATGACACACTTGAGCAATAGCCGCACTCTCCATATCCACTGCCAAACCATCGGGAAATTGCGCTTTGATGTCCGCCAAAATAGCGTGGTCAGTGATGAATTTATCGCCTGTGCAAATCAGACCGCAGTGAATCTTCGTGGTAATAGCATCATCTTTCGCCATTTTTTCTGTCACTGCCAAAAGATGTTCAGCACCAGCAAAGCGCGCAGGCAAACCCTGCACCTGACCATAAAGATTGCCTTCGCCGCACCACACGTCGTGATAAGTCGTTTCTGCACCCACCACCACGTCCATCACTCCCAATTGAGCGTCAATGCCACCAGCACAACCCGAATTAACGATGGCTTCTGGCGAAAAACGCGCAATCAGTTGCGTAGCTCCAATGGCAGCATTCACCTTGCCAATGCCACATTGCATCAGCACAATATCGTGTTGCGCCAACTTTCCCGTTGTATAGGTACGACCATCAACCAAAATGTCTTCACGCTGCTCCAGCAAAGCCGCTATTTGCGCGTGTTCTTCAGACATTGCCGTGATAATTCCTAGTTTCATAAAGTTCTTGTCGTTGATTTCTCTTGCAAAGATAGTGTGTTTTGTCCACTTTTCCGTAACTTTGCGCATATAAGTACAGAAAGGAAGGTCTTTTCCTCCCATAATCAGCGAGTTGTAACAATCATTTGCACTGAAAATCGCGCCTACATCATTGCTAAAATCCATTTTCCAAAAAGATATGAAACAATTCTTCCAGCGTTATCGCTTAGATCTGCTCTTCGTCTTGGGCTTCATGCTCCTGAGTTGGGCTTATTTCTTTACTCCGCTCAAGGAGCACCTCGTGCTTGGTGGTCACGACACCGTGGCTGGCATGTGGCAAAGCCGCGAACAAGCCCCGATGCTCGATGCCACTGGTGAAAAAAGTTGGTGGAGCAACGGCATCTTCTCGGGAATGCCCAACTATCAGATTTCGCCCACCTATGGTTCGTCCACCCTCTTGGGATGGATCGGCCGCATCGTCACCTTGCTCTCCACTGGTCCTTTGAGTTTTGTGTTCCTCTATCTCTTTGGATTCTACATCCTCATGCGCTCCTTGAAACAGCGTCCGCTCGTTTCCGCATTCGGCTCCATTGCTTGGGCATTTTCCAGCTATTTCTTCATCATCATCGCAGCCGGACACCTGTGGAAAGTAGCCACACTCGGTTTCATTCCTCCCACCATTGCCGGTTTGGTGCTCGCCTATCGTGGCAAATATCTCTGGGGCGCACTTGTCACCGCCTTGTTCACTGGTTTGCAACTCTATAGCAACCACCCACAAATGACCTACTATTTCCTCTTTGTGATGCTCTTCTTGGTCATTGCCTATGGTGTGGAAGCTGCGTGCAAACGCACGTGGACGCAATGGCTCAAGGCTTCCGGAGTTGTGGTTGTGGGAGGTTTGATGGGATTGTTGATGAATCTCCCCAACATGTACCACACTTGGCAATATGCCAAAGAGTCTATGCGTGGTAAGAGCGAACTCACCTTTTCTCCGTCTAAAATCTCTAAGGCTGCCGCAGCTGCTGCCGCCCAAACTGGAGCAAGCGGAGCCGACAATGCCGAAGGCACTGCCCGTGCCACCAGCGGACTCGACCGCGACTACATCACACAGTGGAGTTATGGCATAGATGAAACACTCACTTTGATGATTGCCAACTTCAAAGGTGGCGGTTCGGCCAGCATCCAACAACTAGAAAATGGCGACAAATACAAAGGGTATGAAGAAACCTTCCAATATGCCGGACAACTCCAACAGTCCGTGGGGAATAGTGCCTCTTTGCCCGGCATCAATCAGTATTGGGGAAATCAACCCTTCACCGTAGGCCCCGTCTATGTGGGAGCCATCATCTGTTTCTTATTCCTCTTGAGCCTAGGCTTTGTGCGCGGTCCAATAAAATGGGGACTCCTCGCAGCCACCGTCCTCTCTTTGCTCTTCGCTTGGGGCAAAAACTTGATGCCTGTCACGGATTTCTTCATCGACCACTTGCCGATGTATGCCAAATTCCGCACCGTTTCCTCCGCTCTCGTAGTGGCAGAATTCACCATCCCTCTGCTTGCCATCTTGGCATTGTCTGAGGTGATTCGCCGTCCCGAAGACTTGTTGAAGACGCGCCGCGGACAATACTCCTTCCTCTTCGCTGGTGTGTTCTCCGCAGGACTGTGTTTGCTCTTCGCCCTTGCGCCCGATATGAGCCAACTCTTGTCGGAAGGTGACAAAGAAGTGTTCAACCAACTCCAATCTATGGGTGCGCCTGCCGATTTCGTCAATGGTTATCGTGCTGCCGTCACCACGCTCCATGGATCTATGCTCTCGTCCGATGCGTGGCGTTCGTTCTTCCTCATTGCCATTGCCATCCTTGGCGTTTTCGCCTATGCCAAATATCCCAAACAAGTTCCAGCTTCAGCCCTCGTAGGCGTGTTGTTGGTGCTCACATTGGGAGATATGTGGTCGGTCAATAAGCGTTACCTCAACAACGATAGTTTCTCCGAACCTCAAGCTATGGAGGAAGGACTGAAAAAGACCCCTGCCGACGAAACGATTCTTCGCGACAAATCATTAGACTATCGCGTGCTTAATCTCTCCGGAGGTAGCCCATTCAACGAAACGAGCAACCAGACGGCCTATTGGCACAAATCTGTCGGTGGCTATCACGCGGCTAAGCTCCATCGCTATCAAGATCTCATCGATGCCTATCTTAATGCAGAGTGTGTGGCACTCAATCAAGCCGTTCAACAAAGCTACGCTGCCCTTCAAGCCGATAGTTTGCACTGGGCTGCACGTGGCATCCATTCGCAAACCGACCTCTTGAAAGCCGTCAACCAAGGTTTGCACACCGACTCTCTGTCGCCCGTGCTCAATATGCTCAACACGAAGTGGATGATTCTTGCGGGTGGTCAATTTGCTCTCGAAAACACCGCAGCCAATGGCAATGCCTGGTTCGTAGACCGTCTAGACTTTGTGCCTAATGCCGATGCCGAACTCAAAGCGCTTGCACACACCGACCTCAAACACGCTGCTGTGGCTGACGAACGCTTCAAAACTGCGTTGCAAACCTCAACATTCGGCAAGGGTACGGTCAAACTTACGCACTATCAGCCCAACGAACTCCGCTACACCGTGCAGAGTGACAAGGGTGGTGTAGTGGCACTCTCCGAAATCTACTATCCTGGTTGGACAGCCACCCTCGATGGTCAAGACATCCCTGTGGGTCGTGTGAACTATGTGTTGCGCGCGGTCAAAGTGCCTGCTGGTCAGCACACCCTCGTGCTCACTTTCCGTCCATCTTCTGTGAGCACCACAGAAATCATTGCCTACATCACGCTCGCTCTCTTGGCACTAGGCTTCGCCTTCGCCCTTTGGCAGCAGTTCCGCAAGCCGCAGACGCCCTCTACTGATGCTCCTCAGGCAGCGTAGAAACAAGCTTAGTTTTTATTTGAGTTTTACTGCTCACCATTCAAACACCCATTTGTGTTGTATTACAGCGCAAATGGGTGTCCGTTTTTTGTGGTATGCTTCCACAGATTTCAACCCAAAATAATGAAACATTCTTGGTAATATCACAAAATACCGTCTTTAATGTGTTTGTTTTATTTGGTTTAGATTGCAAAAATGGGGTGGGTAGCGCGGAAAACGAGAGAATTTGTAGGAAAAATTATCTTTTTCCACTTTTTTGTTTGGTTAGTTCAGTGATAAAGTTTGCATTTGCGATGTAAACATTGTAACCAATGAGCAAGATGATTTTACATTAATGGTAATAATGTGGATATGTCTATTGTTGGGTTCCGTGTCTTTATGAAAGAATTAAAATGATTTGAGACAAACGATAGAGTAATTTCTTGCTCAACAACACCTTATCATCAAGAAATTTCTAACCGCTTAAAGAAAAAGCATATGAACAAATTTCTCCTCAGCCTTTTGGGACTTTTTATGGTAGCCTGCTATGGCTCTGCGCAAAGTTTCGATCAAGTGCACAAGAAAGGAAAATTCTACCTTGCAGTAGACGAGTACTATCTCTTGGACAATAATCCTCATTTTGGTCAAGGAGCCACAACTGCGGCTGCACTCACGCTTGGCTATACCCTCACTCCACACTTTGGTTTGGAACTCTCGGGTGCATCTCTTGGCTACGAATGGAAAAACAATCCTCGCTACTTGTCGCTCGATTTTAAGCATTACTCTCTCACGAAGGACAGAGTGCGTGTTCTCACCTCTGTTGGTTTGTCTTTAGTGCAAGGTCAGACTAATCTCGGCAAAGATTATCTCGAACCTGCACTCAATTTAGATGCTAGCCTTCAATATCTTTGCACAAAGAATTCGTATGTTGGCTTGAATTTCCGTAAAATGTCTGGGGCTTCGGGTGTCAATATGACGATGATGGGTGTTTCCTTTGGTGGTTACTTTTAACCCAAATCGGTCATTAGATTCTGAACTGATTTCATTGGCTTGTTGGGCAGATGGTTGTTCGTGAGTTCGAAGGCGTAGCGGGCTACGGCAAGAACGAGCAACAAGATGCCAACAAGAAAATGAGAGATGGCAGGAAGTTATCTTCTCTATAACGAATTGCACTATAACGGTCTAATGACCGATTTGGGTTTATTCCCCAGTTTGTATCATCTTGAGGAGCATTCCCTTCAAGAACATACTTTGCTGCATCTCTGCGTGATTGTTTCTAATCTCGCAGAGATGTTTTTTGTTGTGACACTTGCAAAGCGACTTTATTCACTTCTCTTTCTTCCTTCTTTTCTCCTCCTTCTTTCTTCGCGCGCGCGTGCGCGCACTACAGGAGTTTTGTTTTTTTGCTGTCACAAGTGTCACAGTAGATGGAGTTGACAGCACTTCCTCATCCCCAAAAACAACGTATCGTTTTGCCGAAAACAACGTGTCATTTTACTGAAAACGACGTGTCGTTTTGTTGAAAACAACGTGTCGTTTTATTGAAAACAACGTGTCGTTTTGTGCTGGATAAAGGCTGATTGTTTCTCACCGCTGTGACACTTGTGACAGCAAAAAGATGAAAACTCCTGTACTGCGCGTGCGCGTTACGTGCGTGCGCGCGAGAAAGTCTTTCGGAAAAAATGGGGGTGGAACGCCAAACAATGTTGCACCAAAGTGTCAAAGTTGTTTTGGGGAGAATTATATCAAAAAAAGGTGACGCTAATCGGGTTGGACAAGCATTATGCTTTTTATTGTTGCTCTCAAATTTATCTGATAGCTAAAATATCTTCATATTAGATGGAATTGAAAGTACATCTCTCAAAATAGTAGGTATTCAAAATGGATTCTGCAGTTTTTCGCTGGTTTTTCACTCTTTCCCCTATTATCTACCCCTATATATTTGTAGGGCAGTGGAACATCGAATACAAACAACAATGTTATTCGCATATGGACACAAAAAATGGGATACCACTGTATCCCAACCTTGTTAACCTTAAATCTAATACTATGAAAAACACGGTGCAAAGATAATGGTTCTCCTATTAAATTCCAAACTTTCTCCCAATTATTTTGAGGAAAAAGTGAGTGTTTGTTCGTTTTTCCTACTTTTATGCTCAATAAAAAGGAAAAATCGCACAATATTATGCGATGTTCTGGCTTAAGGGTTAAATATGCTCCTGGAAAGGACTTTAATCAATAAATTTCATACCTTTGTAGCACATTATAAGTTGATGATGCACTCAACACGTAAAAAATGTGCCCAAAATGTGGCTCTTTTCCCATGATTCGCAAAGGGCACGCAATGGATCTACATACTGGCATTGCAATGACTGTAAACGTTATTCAAGCGGCCGTAAAATCCCTCTCAATGAGCTATTTTCAATCGATATAGCTAAGGCACATTTACCATTAAACAGCTCTCTGAGGAGTTTGGTATCTCCCCTTCTTCCGTTAAGCGTAAACTCAAGGATTACACCCCGAACAAGATGGATTATTCACCCCAAAAAGTGGTGGTACAAATGGGTACTACTTATTGGGGAAGGAACTTTGGTCTCGTCCTTTTTATGGATGCTCAAAGTCATCAGGTCCTCCATCATTTCTTCATTTATGGGAAAGAGAGAAATCAAGATTATAACCAAGGATTAGAACATCTCAAGAGTTTAGGATTTGACATTGTCGGAGTGGTCGCAGATGGCCTTAAGAGGTTAAGAAATAGTATCTTATACGTTTCCTATCAGTATTGTCAGTTTCATCAAAAGCAACGTATTCGCCAACTTCTCACTCTAAAACCTCGAATGCTGGCAGCCCCTGAATTGCAAAATTACTCTGCCTAACGACCGATTTGAGTTTGTTTACACAAACTTCATGTCAGCTTAACAACATAAAAATTTCAAACAACCACTTTCTACACGCTTGAGCTATTTTGTACTATGCAATTCACCACGCCTCACGATATACTCTCAACTACAGTACAACTGCCCAACAACCTGCAAAAAGCAGAAATAACAACTCCATGGGGAGTTGTTTGGATTGCAGGACAGGGAGATAGACTCTCTGGATGGTGGTTCGAGAATCATCTTCATGCCCCTGCACTGCAGTTGGGATGGGGAGTAGAATTTCCCAAAGATAGATTACTAAAGAAAGAGACCATAAATACTCAAGTTTGGGAAAAAGTGCAGGATGCGCCCTTCGTCATTCGTACATCACAATGGTTAGATCAATATATGAACAAAGCTGCAGCAGCTTTACCTCCACTGCAGATATACGGCTCCCCCTTTAGGTTGACAGTTTGGACATCTTTACTAGACATTCCTTGGGGGAAGACTTGGACTTACACCGAATTGGCAAAAATCGTACATACTAAATTGTCCCTTCAGTTAGATCCAACATCGATTCAAACATCAACGCCCCATCATAAGAGCGACTTTCCACAACTTTTCATCCGATCTGTAGCCACTGCAGTAGCCCACAATCCATTATCCGTACTTCTCCCCTGTCATCGGGTTATAGGTTCATCGGGTAACTTGTGTGGGTACGCAGGAGGTATCGAGCGCAAAATAGCTCTATTAGCTCACGAAGGGGCTGTTTTGCTATAAACTTTCCACAAATACAAACAGTGTCTTTCATAAAGGGCAAGCGGTGACGGCATTTTCGATATTCAGCTGTGGTCACGTATCTCTATACTCCCTTGGTTTGTCCGAAAAAGTGTGTAAGTTGTTCGGACAACACCCAAGTATTTCTGTTCTTCTTACCTTTTGCTTTATATAAAGGAAAAAATCGCACAATGTATTGCGCGATTTTTGAAGATTTAGAAATTAGTGTGGGTGATGTTGGCTCAATAGTTGAAGGTGCTGCTCCCCATAAACTCTCGCAGGAGGGAGGTGGGAGGTACGGCATCGAGCGGCATCGGGGTGAAATAAGAAATGAATTTGCGTAAGCGGTAGGCTTCGGAGTATTCTTCTGCACTTTCGGGCACCATCTCGAGGAGGGGAAGGGCTTGTGCACGGAGGGCCGCAAGTTCGTAGATGAGTGCGGTGTTGAACATCGTGTCGGCTTGTTCCTGGAAGGGGAAAATCCATTTTTCTTCGCCTGCGGTGACGGATGCGCAACGACGAATGACCTCTTGCGGATGGTAGCCACGATATTTGTAGTCGCGACAGATGCGGCGGAGCAAGCGACTATCGCTCGTGGGGATGTAGTTGTGGTCATCGAGCATAATGGTGGTGAGTGCCGAAGCATAGATTTTATATTTTGCTGCGGCTGGTATTTTCTCACTCATACGTGGGTTGAGGGCGTGGTTGCCTTCGAGAATGAGGATGGTTTCGGGTTGTAGGCGCAAGAATTTTCCGCTAGGACGACTTTTGCCCGAGGGGAAATCGAAGACGGGGAGTTCTACTTCGTGACCCGCGAGGAGTTGTGACATTTGGTTGTTGAAGAGCGGGAGATCTACAGCTTCGATGGTTTCAAAGTCGTAGTCGCCGTTTTCGTCAAGGGGTGTGGCTTCTCGATCCACGAAATAGTTGTCGAGTGAGATGCTCACGGGGCGTTTGCCACAGGCGCGGAGTTGTACGGAAAGACGTTTGCTGAAGGTGGTTTTTCCCGAAGAGGAGGGGCCAGCAATGAGAACCACTTTGATGTGGTCGTTTGTGGCGATGTGGTCGGCAATTTTTGCAATTTGTTTTTCTTGCAAAGCTTCTGCCACATTGACCAAATCGTTGGTGGCACCAGCACGAATGGCTTTGTTGAGTTCGCCTACGGTGGTGCACCCAAGGATTTCTTGTCGGCGGTGTTGCTCTTGGAAGACGTCGAACATTTGTTGCTGTTCGGTCATTGGGCGCAGTTGCTGCGGCTGTTTGGGATCGGGCACGCGGATGAGGAGTCCTTCTCCGTAGGTGACGAGGTCGAAGAGGGAGAGTTGGCCGGTGCGGAGGAGGAGTGCGCTATAAAAATAGTCGACAGTGTCGTCGAGGATGTAGTAGTGGGTGTAGAGATCGCCGATGCTCTCGAGAAGTTGTACCTTGCGTGTGAGTCCTTGTTGGTGGAACACTTCGATGGCTTCTGTGGTGTGTGCAGTGACGCGGCGGAAGGGGATGTTGGCGTCTACGATTTCTACCATCCGTTGGCGCAGTTGTGCAGCAATCTCGGGAGTGACTCCACCTTCGACTTCGAGATGACAGTAGTATCCTCCGGCAACAGGGGTGCCGATGCGGAGGTTGGAGCCAGGGAAGAGGTCGCGTGTGGCTTTGTAGAGCACGAAAAAGAGGCTTCGTGTGTAGGTGCGCAGTCCAGAGAGGGAAGTGAGGTTGAGAAATTCTAGGTCACGCGAGTCGTTGATGGTGTAGTGGAGACCTTCCACGCGGTTGTTGACTTTGCAACTAGTGATGCAGCAAGTTTCTTGCAGGCCGATGAGGGGATATATTTCTTCGAGCGTCGCTCCCTTGGGGACTTCGTGATATTGGCCTGTGTTTTTGCAGAAAATTTTGATGAGTTTCATAAAGAGAAAAGACGCTAGAGATTAGACGTTAGACGTTAGAGGGACGCTCCCTCTTTTTTATCCGTCAATAAAAGACATTAGAAAGTAGTTCCTGCCACGAGGGTGGAGGAGCTACTTTCTAATGAGAGAAGATTAGTGTTTATTCTTCTCCCTTGAAGAGAGGGTCCCAAGCAGGGAGGAGTGTGGGTTTTTGTTCGAGGAGTTTGAGGGTAGCCGCGGGAACATATTTTTTCTGCACCACAAGGCGGAAGGTGTATTCGTCGAACCATTTGTCGGTCATCACCAAATGTCCTGCAACTCCTGTGGTGGGTCCCCACGAGTTTTCTACTTTCCACTTCAAGGGGTTGCCATTTTTATCGAGGTCAACCGCACAGAGTGTCATAGCGTGGCTAGAGGCTGACGCAAAGGTTTGGATGCGCTCCGCCTTGTTCATGGGGAAAGTGGTGTTGAAGAGGTCTTCGTAGTCGAAATTTTCCATCGACAAAAGTCCCGTTTTGCGGTCATAGAATTTGCCTACATCGCAAGAATAATACATCCGTGTGCTGTCTTTGATGCTAGCGATGGCCATTTGTTTGATTTCTTCCATGGGAAGATTGAGGAAGGTCCAGTTGTGGCCGTCGTAGGTGTGGCGGTCGAGATCGATGGCATAAGTTTTGTGGTAAGGACGAGAAGGATCGTTCATGAGCATCACATAGTCGCTCACCAAATTGAAGCCCACATAGCGACGATAGAAGTCTTGCGGAGTGTAGGTTTCGGTGCTGATGGGGCGGCCTTGTGCATCGCGTAGGGTGTAGGTGAATTGAGTGGGTGGTTCCCCAAGGCAAGCCACGAGAATGCGGTAGATAGTGGCGAGTTGTTCTGCCTTGCGCGCTTCGAGTTTTTTGCCGCGTTCACCAGCAGCATAGGCTTTGCGGAGGGCAAGACCGTATTCGCGAAGCTTCAAAGCAATGACTTTAGCCATAGCACTGGTGTTATTGGCATTGTAGCTCTCCGGCATCACTTCGGCTGGAACGACACCATACTTGCTGATGACGTCTTGCACGCCGGTGAAGGTGCCGCCGTCGCTGATGGGATTGCGGAACAACCACTCCACGGTGAGGTCGCTCATAGGTTTGTCGGCTTTGTCGATTACCGATTGTAAGAAAAGGTTAGCTTTTTCGAGTTGATCGTAGAAAGAGTTGTAGCTTTGTGAGAACTCAAAGCGTCCGAGTTTTTGCTCACGAATCATATGTGAGCGCATCACGTTGAGCCCGGTGAAGAGCCAGCAGCGTCCGCTAGATTGTTGGTCGGTGATACCCTTTGAAGGAGCTTCGTTGGAGAAGTAAGTATCGTTGGCTTGTGCCACATTAGGACGTGCGGCAAGTGCAGATACACCAGTGGTGATGAGTGCATTTTGTAAGGCTTTGCTTGCGGGAGTGTTAGGTACGCTCTTACGGAAGTTGCTGAGCATATCGGGGGTAATGGCACCGCGTTGTGCAAAATTGGGGAGCGCAGCTGCCGACAAACAGAGGGTAAGGGCTGCACGAGAGAGAAAACGATAGAACATATTGTGTGGTTTTTAGATTACTGGGGCTAGAAGCTCTAGAGGAGCTAGAGAAACTAGAGGAACTAGAAGAGCTAGAAGAATTAGAGAAGCTAGAAAAACCAGAGACTGATTGGTCTAACGTCTAATCTCTAACTTCTAATCTCTACCCTCTATATCCATCCTTCGGCTTTGTACCAAGCAACGGCTTCGGGGACACCGCGACGCAATGGCCATTGTGGAGAGAAACCAAGGTCTTGTTGAGCAGGAGAGATGTCGCAAATCCAATTGCGTTGTCGCAAGAGTTGAAATTTGTCCATGTTGAGCGTAGACATTTCTCCTGTGCATTTCGAAATCCAGGTGTTCACCTGACAAACAGCGCGGAGAAACCACACTGGAGCTTTGATATGTGCCACCCATTTCACCCCCATCTCCTGTTGCAGGAGGTCGCTGAAGGCACGGCTGTCATAGACCTCTCCATCGCTGAGGAAATAACAACGACCGCGCTCTCCACGATGGAGAGCAAGGAAACAAGCATCCACCAAATCGCGAACATAGATGAAGGTGAGGGCTTGAGGAGTATATCCCACTGCAAAATCGATGTGCTTCTTAATGCTATCCGCCATGAGGAAATAGTCCTTCTCACGAGGACCATACACCCCCGTAGGACGAAGAATGACGAAATCTAATCCCTCAATAGTGGCGAGAGCTCGCTCTGCATCAAGTTTGGAACGACCATAAGCCGTGTTGGGTTGAGGCGTGTCGGCATCGGTGATGGCACGATAGCGATTGAGTCCTTGTGCAATGCTTCCATCCGATTGTCGCACAGGAGTTTCTGTCACAGCTCCCACGACAGAGAGGGAGGAAACAAAGACAAAGCGTCCCTTAAGAATTTGTAAATCGAGCAAGGTGCGCGCCAGACGAAGTGTCCCCTCCGTGTTGGTGCGACGGAAAGCAGCTTCGTTGGGAGCTTTGGTGGCGCCAGCAGCGTGGATGACATAATCGAAAGCACCGTATGTTTCAGCGTGTGTGCTGAGTTGCTGCGTGAGCACGGTATCATTCCCCAAATCAAGTTCGATGAAATGGATGCGCGGATCGGTGAGGTATTGTTTGCTGCTCGTTTTGCGGAGCACAGCCCAGGTGTCGAACCCTAATTCGAGAGCTTTTTCAACGAGGAAAGAACCTACAAAGCCCGAGGCACCGGTGATGAGAATTTTAGCCATTGATGAATTCTTGCTAATCAACTGCTTGCACTGTGGAAATAGTGCGAAGAGGAGTTATTGGCAAAGATAATGATTTTCGACGAAACAAACAAGGTGCTTTGCTGTTGTGCTTGTTGATGGAAGAAGAAGGTGGGGTGTGGGAAAAGAAAAAGGCTCACTTTTCGATGTGAAAAGTAAGCCTTAAACTTCCTTAGTCGGGGTGACTGGACTCGAACCAGCGACCTCACGCCCCCCAGACGCGTACTCTAACCAACTGAGCTACACCCCGATTCTTTGGAGGAAACAAGAAGCATTTCTGCATTTCTTGCCGTTTGCGTTTGCAAAATTACGGCGAAAAATTGGAATTACCAAATTTAGTGCCACTTTTTTGCGGGAAATTCTCGTAAAAACGTCAAAATGAGGACTAGTAACGGCGAAATCAAAGAGGGAAGTATGCATTTTCTTCCGTTTATTTTAACTCTGAGTGTATCATTGCGAGTGGAGGTGCAAGCGTATTATCAAAGAAATAAACTAAGAAAGAAGGATACCGCAATGAATATCCGTGCGCAGTGATTGAAAAAACATACGGGTTTTCTTGGTTTTTCTTTGTTGTTCGCGTAACTTTGCAGGAAGATAGTTCTTAATTTGGAAGGAATGGCTCCGTTTACTCCTCCAACTCACACTAGAATGTCCTGCAACAATTTGATAGTGTGTGAGATAGAACGATGTTTAAAGACAGCATATACAAATCACCATAGCATATACAATTCACCACTGATATGGAATATAATTTCAGAGACATTGAAAAGAGATGGCGTGAAATATGGGCGAAAGAAGGCACCTATCACGCAGAAACAGGAAGCGATAAGCCCAAATACTACGTACTCAATATGTTTCCTTATCCCTCGGGAGCAGGACTTCACGTTGGTCACCCACTGGGATACATAGCTTCCGACATCTATGCGCGCTACAAGCGTCAGTGCGGTTTCAATGTGCTCAACCCCATGGGCTACGATGCCTATGGTTTGCCAGCTGAGCAATATGCCATTCAGACAGGACAGCATCCTGCGGTGACTACTCAACAAAACATCACGCGCTATCGCGAACAACTCGACAAGATTGGATTCTCCTTCGATTGGAGTCGTGAAGTGCGCACTTGCGAACCCACTTATTATAAATGGACACAATGGGCATTTGGCAAGATGTTCCAGAGTTTCTACGATAATGCAGCGCAAAAGGCACGTCCCATTAGCGAACTTGTGGCGCATTTTGAGACAAAAGGCTCAGAAGGTTTGAACGTAGCTGAGACCGAGGCTTTGCAATTCACAGCTGATGAGTGGAAAGCTATGAGCGAAGTGGAGCAACAGCAAACTCTGATGAATTATCGCATTGCCTATATCGGTGAAACGATGGTGAACTGGTGTCCTGCGCTCGGCACTGTTTTAGCAAATGATGAAGTGGTGGATGGAGTTTCTGCTCGTGGCGGACATCCTGTGGTGCAACAAAAGATGAAACAATGGTGTTTGCGCGTGAGTGCTTATGCTGGTCGTATGCTCGACGGTTTAGAACAACTCGATTGGAGCGATTCGCTCAAAGAAACGCAGCGCAACTGGATTGGTCGTTCGCAAGGCACGGAGATGCAATTCCGTGTGAAAGACAGCGATTTGACTTTCACCATCTTCACCACACGCGCTGACACGATTTTTGGTGTCACCTTTATGGTGTTAGCTCCTGAAAGCGAACTTGTGGCGCAACTCACCACCGATGCTCAACGCGCGGAAGTGGAAGCCTATGTGGCTGCCACAGCAAAACGCACGGAGCGTGAGCGCATCAGTGACCGCAAGGTGAGCGGTGTGTTCTCTGGTTCGTATGCGGTAAATCCTTTCACGGGAGCCGAAATCCCTGTTTGGATTTCAGACTATGTGCTCGCAGGATACGGCACCGGTGCGATTATGGCAGTGCCAGCTCACGATAGTCGCGACTATGCTTTTGCCCGTCATTTCGACCTCCCCATCGTTCCTCTCATCGAAGGCGCCGATGTGAGCGAAGAAAGTTTTGATGCAAAAGAAGGTGTTGTTTGCAATTCTCCTGTCGAAGGTGCCACTGCGCTTGATGGTTTCTCCCTCAACGGATTGACCGTAAAAGAAGCCATTGCGAAAACGAAAGCTTTCGTGGTCGAGCATAAACTGGGACGCGTGAAGACCAACTATCGTTTGCGCGATGCCATCTTCTCTCGCCAACGCTATTGGGGTGAGCCCTTCCCCGTGTATTATAAAAACGAGATGCCCTATCTTGTGCCAGAAGATTGTCTCCCCATCGAACTACCCGAAGTGACGAAGTTCTTGCCCACAGAAACTGGTGAACCTCCGCTCGGAAATGCCACAAAATGGGCTTGGGATGAGGCGAATCACTGCGTCACAGACAATAGTTGCATCGACCATAAGACGGTGTTCCCACTCGAACTCAGCACAATGCCTGGATTTGCGGGTTCTTCAGCTTATTATCTCCGCTATATGGACCCTCACAACAACGAGGCACTAGTGGGAGAAGACGCTGTGAACTATTGGCAACAAGTGGATCTCTATGTCGGTGGTTCAGAACACGCCACTGGGCACTTGATTTATTCACGCTTCTGGAACAAATTCCTCTTCGATCTCGGTACTTGTCCCAAAGACGAACCCTATCAGAAGTTGGTGAACCAAGGTATGATTCAAGGTCGCTCCAACTTTGTGTATCGCATCAAAGACACCAACACCTTTGTGAGTCTAGGATTGAAAGATCAATACGAAGTAACTCCACTTCACGTCGATGTAAACATCGTTTCTGCCGATGTGCTCGATGTAGAAGCCTTCAAAGCCTGGCGTCCTGAATATAAAGATGCAGAGTTCATTCTTGAAGATGGCAAATACATCTGTGGTTGGGCTGTCGAGAAGATGTCGAAATCAATGTTTAATGTGGTGAATCCTGATCTCATTGTTGAGAAATATGGTGCCGACACCTTGCGACTTTATGAAATGTTCCTCGGCCCCATCAATCAAAGCAAGCCTTGGGACAGCAACGGCATCGATGGATGTTTCCGCTTCTTGCGCAAGCTATGGAATCTATTCTACAAAGAGGAGCAATTCCTGCCCACCGATGTTGCGCCCACAAAGGACAATCTCAAGACACTTCACAAACTCATCAAAAAGGTGACCGAAGACATCGAAGTCTTCTCCTACAACACCTCTGTGCCTGCCTTTATGATTGCAGTGGGTGAATTCGCTCAACAAAAATGCAACTCCAAGGAGGTGCTGCAAACCCTCGTTGTGCTGCTTGCACCTTTCGCTCCACACGTTGCAGAAGAATTGTGGCACGCACTCGGCAACACCACCACTGTGTGCGATGCAGTGTGGCCACAATTTGATGAATCGCATCTCAAAGAAGACACCGTGACTTTAGGTATTTCCTTCAACGGAAAGACGCGTTTCACACTCGACTTCGCCGCCGATGCTTCTAAGGAAGACATTGAAAAAGCCGCTCTCGAGTCAGAGCAAAGTGCGAAGCATCTCGAAGGCAAGACCGTGGTAAAAGTCATCGTCGTGCCGGGGCGCATTGTGAACATCGTAGTCAAGTAGCATTAGTCCGCAGACGTTAGGCATTAGAGAGAGGAGTGTAGCGGTTTTCATCTCCAAAACATTCCTGTTTCTCCACACCCATCGTGGTGAATCTTCTCTCTAATGTCTAATGTCTACCCTCTACCCTCTAACGTCTAACCAAGATGTCTAATCTTAAAATCAACTGGAAACTCGAAATCCAAGACCTGATTATCATCTCTCTTGGATTGTTGTGCTATTCCATAGGGTACTATTGTTTCCTCGTACCTCACCAAGTCACACCAGGAGGAACAACCGGTCTAGGATCATTGATTTTCTATGCCACTGGATGGTTTAAACCCCAATGGACATTTTTCATCGCCAATGTCATTCTACTATCCATTGCATTGAAGGTGCTCGATTGGAAATTCTGTTTGAAAACCTTCTTTGCCATTGCTATGCTCTTCGTCTTTTTGGCCGGAGTAGAAAATGGATTGCGCTATTTGTGGGAGATAAAACCCGAACTTTTCCCTGCTGGATTCAACAAAGCCGTTGGACTCCCCATCGTCACAGACAATGCCTTCATGAGTGCCGTCTTTGGTTCTGGCATCATGGGATTAGGTATGGGACTCGTGTTTCTGCGCAATGGATCCACAGGAGGAACAGATGTTATTGCCGCCATTATCAACAAATATCGCGATATGTCGCTCGGCACACTCATCTTGCTTTCCGATGTTGGCATCATCACAGCATCGTTGTTCCTCCCCGGTAGCAACCTCGAAAAACTGCTCTACGGCTACACCACACTCATCATCATCACATTGATGGTCGATTTAGTCGTCAATAGCGGCCGACAGTCCGTGCAATTCCTCATCTTCTCTAATAAATATGAGGAAATTGCTTCCGAAATCAACAGCCTAAACCGTGGAGTCACCGTGCTCAATGGTCAAGGATGGTACACAAAACAAGAGCGAAAAGTACTCGTTGTTTTAGCCAAAAAGCGAGAAGCTAGCACCATTTTCCGCATCATCACCGGCATCGACCCACAAGCCTTCGTCAGTCAAACTCTTGCTAGCGGAGTCTTTGGATATGGTTTCGACAAATTCAAGGTCAAAGCCAGTGCAGCTGAGAAAAAACGTGCAGAAATGGAAAAAGTCAAAGCCAAAGTGGCCAGCGACCAAGCCAATTCGCGCAGTGCAAAAGATTAAACCCAAATAGGTCTAAAGACTAATTGGGTTAAGCGTGATGCAATGTCAGTAGCATTGGCATTGCATCACACACTTTTTTGGAGAAATTTCCGTTCTTATTGTGGGAATTTCTCCCTATTTCTACTCAACCCTTATATTATATGCTCGTCATCGCCACCAACAATGCCCACAAACTCGAAGAAATTCGAGCTGTTGTGGGAGATAAATTCAAAATCGTTTCTCTCCAAGACATCGACTGCCACGAAGATATCCCCGAAACAGCCGATACCCTAGAGGGAAATGCCCTCCTCAAAGCGCGTTTTGTCCACGAACGATATGGGTTTGACGTCTTTGCAGACGACACTGGTTTAGAAGTGGAAGCCCTCGGAGGAAAACCCGGAGTGCACACCGCACGATACGCCTTCCCCGATCGGCACGACACAGAAGCCAATGTTGCCAAATTGTTGAGTGAGATGGAGGGAAAAAACAATCGTAAAGCCGCTTTCCGCACCGCCATAGC
>QWCL01000428.1_pt1 | contig 23658 bp, 27 predicted proteins | sample 1972551 | NCBI WGS metagenome assembly QWCL01 (sample SAMN09866709, study PRJNA288562) | Human oral metagenome isolate term2_saliva, whole genome shotgun sequencing... | isolation source: mouth | host: Homo sapiens | place: USA: California
CAGGAATATCAACAAAAATCAACTCTTTATCAGCTTTATAGGTTAGATAAACAAAGCAACCTATATAGCTGAAGAATGCAAATAATTGAAGAAAAATTATCAGTATCTTATATCTTGTTTTCATACACATTAATTTTAGCTTTCTCCTCCTTTTCATTCTTCTCTGCGGCATTTTTTGCTTCAATTTTACTTGCTAATAAATAGTTTCCAGAGGCACGTAGAACATCTGTCAGAAGGTTCATTACGATTCCTTTGCCCGCCTCTTTGGCATTTGCCAATAGAGTTTTGCCTAAATTCCAGTTTCTCATAACTCCATTAACCTCTCCTTCTACAACCACATGATAATTCCCATTCCTATCGCAATAGCTATTAGTAGAAGTATGAGTTGTCTGACGTTGTGTTCTACTCACATTTCCATTCCCTACAGTGTTTCGTAAAACGGTAGTATTATGTATTTCTACTGTTGGAGTAGGAGTATTTGTTCCATCGGGAGAAACTACAAAAACAACCCTATAGTTCGTAAAATCAACCAATCCGACATTGCTATAGACACCAGTTTGTGCATTTGCTGATGTAGAAGCGTCTGAAATATTGGCTGCCGTTTCACCTAATGGGTTTTGTGCAATTTTTGAATACTTATTAAAATCTGACTCAGAAACCGTCTTATCATAAGTTTCTCCTTCAATATAATTATGAATACTATTATTCCCAATCTGAATATTCTTCTTTCCGTATCCATATAGTTCACTTGCTCCAAAATTAAAAAGAAATCCACTTACCATACCTAAGAGTTGTTTGCCCAAAGCCTGTACTCCAAACTCTGTAAATGTAGCTGCTAAAGAACCTACTGAAGACAATAGTCCTCCAATTGCAGAGCCTACAGCAGAAGAGGCAGCAGCTAATGCTGCTACAGACAATCCTGTACTCCAACGTTTATAATCCTGCAAAGCTTCTGCTTTCTCTTTAGAATAGCAGATTTCCACAGTACCTCCTAAACAGCAAGTCATCTTAGATGTTTCTAAAATGGGCATGTGTACTTTATTTATAATTATCATAGGATGAAAAGGTGTCCAGTCTGATGTAAGCATGGCACAAATACAAGGTATCATACCAGCAAGAAGACCAGTTCCTGCATATCCAACTGTTGCAGCTGCAACAAGAGCTGTTCCACCAGATAAAACAATAGCAGCAGCGGCAATGGCACCAATTATGGCACCGACTATGGCACCTGCCAAAACCATCTTAGCACAATTAAAGTTAGCAGTCATCCTATCATTCCTTGTAGCAACAGGATGCCCTCCATACATCAAGACTGATGACTGGCTTGTCACTTGAAGTTGATTAGTAGTCATGCCTTCTGTGCAGACCAAATAAACTCCTTCTGGGACTAATAGTTGCGCCATACCTTTATTTCTTCTTTTATGAATTTAACTTCAAATTCCTGCTTTGAACACATTTTGTTGTTGGCAAGATTCTCTATTAACTCTGCCTGACAAGACTCAATTATTCCTTGTTTGCTGTCGTACGAATAGCTTGCTCTCAGTTTATTTTTTATACAGATAAGACGTGTCTTGGAAAAGCTGCTTAAATTTATCATTATATAATTTTCTAAAGTCCTCATTTGGTACACCTTCTGCATCAATAGAAAGTTTCAAATGACCATCCTTATTGTCCTGTATTTGTCTTGAAGATTTGAAAGTTACATCTTTCCCTGTAAAAACTTGTGACGGTAGTGTAAATAAAGAACAATTATTGATTACTTCTTGTCCATATACATCTGAAAAGAACAAAACATATAATGGTGTCTTTTTTATCAAACTTATTGTATTTTTGAAGTCATTTTCAGCAGCGTCAAGTATTGGTCTAACTGTCTCGTCATTCTCTAATTGTGAGAAACGTTCAAGACGTAAAGATTTCCAACGATTATAAATATCTTCCTGATTCTTAACCTTAACAGGCATTCCTGTCTTATTGAGAACTAACACAAGGTCTGAAATGGGAATATTAAACATACACATAAACTCTATCAGTTGACGATATTGAGGGTTATATTTAATAATATTATGTACCCCCGTTTTTATATGAATACAAAAGGAATAGTACTATCAATCTCTATATTGCTTTTTTTTTGTATGTTTCTCAGGAGAAATTCATATTTTTCCCCGTTAATAAATTCATTTATCTTATTCATATTTACCAAGAGTTTGTTCCTTTAGCCCAAATCTCATTAAACTAGTAAAAAACAATTTCAAATGATTTATAATGACTGCCATTAGAAAATGATATTTGGGAATGGTTCTTGTTTGATAACTCACATCATCAACCACAAATAAATCATTCCTAATGAAATTTGGGCTTAAATATGATTGATTGCATAAGATTAATATCACGAGAGATTATCATATGCATCCCCTATATACTCAAAATTGTCTTGCAACCAATAGTAATAACCACCTTTGCCTTTAAATAGCTGTTCTAATAATTCTGTAAAAGAATTAGCTATGATAGGCTGTTCTCCTACAACACCATACCTATCCCAAAAGCTATCATAACATTTACCCAAACGTTCCTTAAACAGGTCTATTGTTATAAATTGTGGGTTGTCATCTGCTATAATAAACCAATTATTACTAATATCATCAGGAACCTCTTCTCCAATTATGACAGGATTAGCTTTTTTAAAATCTTCTATTCCGACTATTTTCACAGAATACTCTGAATTCTCCCAAAAAATAATCGAGTTATAATTCTCAAGATAATATCTTAAGTCATCAGGCAAAAGATATCCTACATCAACATTTACATGATGTTCTCTCTTCAATAATAAACAGTCCTTTGACTCTGAAATAGCCTTGAGGATTCTTTGAACTCTTTCCATAATTTTATTTACACATTGTATATATATATTAAACTCCTTATAATATTCATCTCTTGCATACTGTGGAACACCAGCAGCATCAAACATGTCTTCTGATAATTTAAATATCTCATGTGGAGAGATTTCTTCCCAAGCTACTTTACCTCCAACAGGTTTACCTGTTTTCTCTTTCAGCCATTCTCTATAAACTTGCTTCGTAGAATCATGCTGTCCTAACTGGTGGAAAGGGATGAAGTCACGGATACCTTTTATGTTTCGAAGGTCATCATAGATATCATAGTCAGCCTGCCAAACAACGTTACCATAACTGTTGTACGCTTCCACAGGGCGACCCATATAGTCGCTGATAATCGTGTAGCGTTCAGCGTTCTGTATCTTTGCCACAGGAACGTACGAACCTTCCTCATACACCCATGTGACAAGGTTCTCTACCGGCTCTTCGCCCAGCATACGGATGCGACCGAACTCGTCAATGCTATGCTGCGGTCGGTCCTTCTCCTCATACTGCCACTCCTGCACCATCACGTTGCCGTCCCAGAGGTAACGGAAGACGTGACCATTGAAGAGTTTTGCCGTGCGACGCCCAAGGGCATCATGTTCTATGTATTCTTCTTGTCATACGTCTTTATTTATCTAAATTCATTATAAATAAACTTGCACGCATCGTCCTCTGTTTTAAAGGACGCAAGTTCATTTTGATTACCATGTTCATCAATATATAATACTTTCCACATGCTATAGTCTTCAACTAAGACAATAGTATCCCACGTAGCAATAGAGCCTTCTAAAGAATATTCGTGGGGCGAAATACCCATAGACAGTAGCTGTTTAGCTAACTCTTTCTTATTCATTACATTATTATATTTCTTTTAATATACCACGATTAACGAGTACTTTTATTTGCACAGGTGTCTTATACTGGGTTCTTAAACCAATTTGACCAAATGTAGGTGTAATCGTCATTTTTTCACTTCAAATGGCTTTAGAATCTCATAGACACAGTATATCTTACTTCATAATAAATGGAATAAGAAAAACTATTCAAGTTCTAATACCAATGTTTGTGAAATATCTTTAAAACCTCCTCTTCCCTCATCTGCATCTATTAAGATATTACCACAAAGGCATGAACCTGATTTCATAGAAGGGATAATTGTATGACAATTTAAACATAAATAAAACAAGTTTTTCCCTTTGGGTAAGCCTCCGTCACCTTGATATTCTAAAATTTTGATGTTTCTTTCTTTCATCTTTAATTATATTTCTTTTATAAATCCATGATCAATATAATACTGAATAGATTCAGGCAACTGGTGCTGTATACCAAGTCCTTCTTGCCCAAACCAAGGCTCTGCCGGACCACTACGAACGTTATCTATAGATTTTATAACTTCATACTGATGATATTCTTTCTTTATACTTGAGCTCGGTAAAGATCTTTGAGTAAAAGGCGTTCCTGCATCAGCGACAAAGTTTCCACCAGGATGCCCAAACCTATCAACCTTATGCCCAACATCTAAAGAACCTATTTTATCTTTCCCCTTGACAAATCCAAAATTATCTGGCCAGCCAGGATCTTTTGCAAAAGTTCCATCAGAGTTACGCCAACGTCCTTTTTTATCTTCATATACTTTTGCTGTATTTGAATTCTTACATTTCAATCCAAATACATCAGCCCACTTATTCAAATCCCCCACATACCCATACAGCGTAGGATTATTTCCTACTAACCTTATCGGGTCTTGGCTGATGTAATTACCAATTCTCGGGTCATAATAGCGGAAGCGGTTGTAGTAGAGGCGCGTCTCATCGTCCTCATACTGTCCCAACTGGCGGAAAGGAATGAAGTCACGAATGCCTTTTATGTTTCGAAGGTCGCCATAGATATCATAGTCAGCCTGCCAAACTACGTTACCATAGCTGTTGTACGCTTCCACAGGGCGACCCATATAGTCACTGATGATCGTATAGCGTTCACCGTTCTGCAGCTTTGCCACAGGGACGTATGAACCTTCCTCATAAACCCACGTGACAAGGTTCTATATTGTTTCATTCCTTTATCAACCGAACGGTTGATTTAAACTATGTCATTTTCTTATACTTATATGATACATCTAACAAGAAGTTAATCAAATCATTTTCAGGATAATCAAGTAAAAATCTTGGATATGAAGGTAGGTATTTAGACTTATTTAAAACTGCCAACATTTTTTCTAACTCTAACTTTATATTAAATAACATAGTCATGGGCAAACCTTCATCAGCACATTTGCTGATTCGAGAGTCCTCAATCTTCTTGTTTACTTTTTCTAAAGCCACCATAATTAGTTTATCAATATCCATAACTTAAGTATTAAGATAGTGAACCATATTTCCATGGTTCAAGTATAAAAATTTGATTTGCACCGCCTATGTATTGAGGTCCTTCGTTTAGCTGAGGAGCAACCTTACCTTTAATCATAGTTGTTTCTGGTTTTATTTTCCATTGTTTAATTCCTGTCATTGAGTTCCATTTTGGGGGTAAAGCAAGATTTGCTCTATTTGTCATCGGTCCAAATGTATCTGACAAGAACTGTCCCATAGGTTGTGCATTTCCTCCAAAGAATCTTATACCATACTCGTTGACACCTGCCTTCTGAACTTTTATTGTTCCAATCTCAAAAGACTCTAAGATTTCTTTACGCTTTGCTCTAGAAACTCCCATTTCTCTTAAGTATTGTGAAGCCAACTTGACACCCTTAAAACAATCATCGTAGGGATTGGGGACATCAAATGTTTTATGTGACAAAGAATGTTCAACACCTTTAACATTACACTCTGAAAGACCCCAAATGTCTATAAGCGTATTACAATCCCTTACATACCCATACAGCGTTGGATTATTTCCCATCAATCCTATCGGGTCTTGACTTATGTAGTTACCAATCCTCGGGTCATAATATCTGAACCTGTTGTAGTAGAGGCGAGTCTCATCGTCCTCATACTGTCCCAACTGGCGGAAAGGGATGAAGTCACGAATGCCTTTTATGTTTCGAAGGTCACCATAGATGTCATAGTCTGCCTGCCAAACAACGTTACCATAGCTGTTGTACGCTTCCACAGGGCGACCCATATAGTCGCTGATAATCGTGTAGCGTTTACCGTTTTGTATCTTTGCCACAGGAACGTATGAGCCTTCCTCATAAACCCATGTGACAAGGTTATCTACCAGCTCTTCACTCTGCATACGGATACGACCGAACTCGTCAATGCTATGCTGTGGTCGGTCCTTCTCCTCATACTGCCACTCCTGCACCATCACGTTGCCGTCCCAGAGGTAACGGAAGACGTGACCGTTGAAGAGTTTTGCCGTGCGACGCCCAAGGGCATCATACTCGAAGCGGACAGTCTTGCCGTATGGAAGCCGCACCTCCTTAAGCATGCCGTTGCCATACCATTCATAGGCATAGTCACCTGCCTGCCAAGCAATATGCGTGCCACTTTCCTCCGATACTTCGTGGTTCGGATGCTGTGTTAGTCCACGACGTGGAGTCTTCAGGATAAGGTTACCCTCAACGTCATAGAGATAGTCATAATGGCGGTCACGGAGAATCCTGCCACCCTTGCCGTGTACGCTTGAACGCTGTAGGATGCAAGAACTAGATTTAGTAATATTTTTAACACTTTGCGGTATCTATGCGTTGCTTTTTTCCACTTTTATATTTAATATTAATTATAAACCCACAATCATATGCTTCTATTAAAATGTCAGAGAACTCTGTTGCAATTTTTATCTTGATTATCTTATTATCAAAATATTCCCAGCTATAATTTTGAAGAAAACCTATTTCCTCTGCATTCAAGATAATTACAGAACAATCATCAGAACCAGATACGTTTTTCTGTTGTTCTTTTATAACAGGAGTTTCTAAAATATCTATATTTTTGTCGTTGTTGTATAATCTGATGAACTCACCATCTTTATCTTTGAGATATAGCAAATTAGGATTCACAGAAATAACATTATCCATATTTAAATGACATATCTGTATAATCTCAGAATTAAGATCTTCTTTTCGTTGGGAATTCTTCCCTATGTCTTTCTGAAATACTTCGTTAAATAGTTTCATCTGGGATGAATCGTTCTCCGCACTCATTTCTGAAAAAATAAAACGAGAACTAAATATTCCCAAGTGATACAACTCATTCGCCAAATGATTTAATTTATCTATATCATTATCAAACCATTTATACTCGCCTTCCGAAATAGAATAATACCTTTCATACCAAGCAATCCAAGTAATTGTTATTGCTAAAACATACTGCTTGAGGTACGGGCTATAGCCAACTTTGTAGTACTTATTCTTATTTACTTTAATTTCTTCTAACATATGAAATTACTTTATAATTCTTGTTATAGTTACATTTCCCTTTGGTACCTGGTCTATTGTACCTTCTGATATACCACCAGAGGTCTTCCCTCCAGCTATAAACAAATCATTAGCACCAGAAATTCCCGAGCTTGCTGATCTTAAGTTATAATTTTGAGGATTTGAAATATCTATTCTGTACATGCCTCCTTTTCCTTGCTAACCACCCTTAGGAATACCTAAAGCTTCTTCTATTATAGAAACATCTCCATTGGCTTTCTTTAATAAATCATCTATCTGATTGCTTGGAGAAACAAACTGTCCGTCAGGTCTTCCAACCATAGATGAGTTTTTAACAAATTGTTCATAACTATCACCAGGAATGAGAAATGAAGCTCCATTCTTAAAATCAGAACTCAGCTTGCAATCTGATAATCCCCAAACATCTACATACTTATCCCCTCCCACATACCCATACAACGTAGGATTATTTCCTACTAACCTTATCGGATCTTGACTGATATAATTACCAATCCTCAGGTCATAATAGCGGAAGCGGTTGTAGAAGAGGTGCGTCTCATCGTCCTCATACTGTCCCAACTGGCGGAAAGGGATGAAGTCACGAATGCCTTTTATGTTTCGAAGGTCACCATAAATATCATAGTCAGCCTGCCAAACAACGTTATCATAGCTGTTGTACGCTTCCACAGGGCGCCCCATATAGTCGCTGATAATCGTGTAGCGTTCACCGTTTTGTATTTTCGCCACAGGTACGTACGAGCCTTCCTCATACACCCATGTGACAAGGTTCTCTACCGGCTCTTCGCCCTGCATACGGATGCGACCGAACTCGTCAATGCTATGCTGCGGTCGGTCCTTCTCCTCATAATGCCACTCCTGCACCATCACGTTGCCGTCCCAGAGATAGCGGAAGACGTGATCATTGAAAAGCTTTGCCGTGCGACGCCCCGGGGCATCATACTCGAAGCGAACAGTCTTGCCATAGGGAAGCCGCACTTCCCTAAGCATACCGTTGCCATACCATTCATAGGCATAGTCACCTGTCTGCCGTGCAATATGCGTGCCACTTTCCTCCGAAACCTCATGGTTCGGATGCTGTGTCAGTCCACGATGTGGAGTCTTCAGGATAAGGTTACCCTCAACGTCATAGAGATAGTCATAATGCCGGTCACGAAGAATCCTGCCACCCTTGCCGTATTCTCTGTCCCAACGGTCACGACTGCGGAAGACGTTTCCTACGGCATCAGGCATACGATAGTCGTCCGTACCGTCCTCATAGCAGGCACTCATCAGACTGCCAACCGCATCATAGGCATAGGTTGTTCTGCCTCCTGTGATTCCGTCTATCACATTCTGCAGACGTCCTGACGCATTCCACGCATAACGTCGGTCGTAGCCGTCCTGACGAAACGAACGGCTCTTCTGTGAGATAACATTACCGTAGGCATCGTAGGTACGTGTCATACGGATGCCACCAGAGAAGTTCTTCTCTATCTTCAGTCCCTCGCTATCACGTACAATCTTCTCTTCCTGATTCTCAATTCAATATTTATATTAGGACTAAACAAGTGTTACAGATATCAAAAACATATAGAAGTGCTAATCAACAAGGTTTAACACTTTAAATATACGGGGAAGAGGCTGAATAGAAAAGGGGAGAAGTTCTTTATATCTATTGACATCTGTAATTTTATCAATAAATTCATTGAGATTAGAAGCGACTTTTCTCAATTCTATGCTCCTAAAGTCAGTCATATAGATGTCCATCTCATCATCTTCTTTATTATACGAATTGATATCCCAAAATAAGTATTCACCATTATCGCTACTTGCAAATGGGTAAAGGTTCTTTAGGGTTGAGAGAGAGATGTCTGCAGCAACCTCAAACCATATATCTCCATTGACTACATCTTCATAATAAGTCGAACGTATTTCATCAGACCTGATGAAGATAGAGTCTCCATGCTCTGACAATGGAATATAGATGTGAAAAAGGTCTACTGTAAGACCATATCCATATTTCGTTACGAAACGAATGTAAGATAATGGAAATCTCCTCCCATTATTAAACCTATATGTACTTAATGCTGGTAAATCCCCAAAACACTTTTGAGAACCTATAACTTCAAGTTCGAATGTATTTTTTTTATCCATGACAACATGATGTTTTCTGTCTTAATCCATTTTTTATTTCTGCATCTACAACAACATTACCTTTTTGGTCAATAGCATACATTGTTATTTTACTAGGGGTGAGGTTATCTCCATCATATACGGCTTTTACCTCTAGTAGAATCGTATCACCATTCTTGACACGCCTAGTTATTATATTCTCATATTTTGTCATTCCTGGGTGATTAGTACCATCTGTAATCGTTACAATATTCCTTGGGTCTACTCCGCTCCCTCCATGATTTTTTGCTATTAAATGTCCTCTCTGTTGGTGATATGGATGCTGACCTCCTTTCCACCCTGGTGAATCTATTCCTGCATCAGTACCCTTAGGTAAAGAGCCTGTAGAATCTAAAGATATTTCTGCCAATCCTCCAGTTGGTCGACCTAAATGGTCTAAAGAGTAATAGTCTATTGATAACCCCCAGATATCTACATTTGAGTTTCCATCCCCTACATATCCATACAGCGTAGGGTTATTTCCGGCTAACCTTATCGGGTCTTGGCTGATGTAATTACCAATCCTCGGGTCATAATAGCGGAAGCGGTTGTAGTAGAGGCGAGTCTCATCGTCCTCATACTAACCCAACTGACGGAAAGGAATGAGGTCACGAATGCCTTTTATGTTTCGAAGATCACCATAAATATCATAGTCAGCCTGCCAAACTACGTTACCATAGCTGTTGTACGCTTCCACTGGACGACCCATATAGTCGCTGATAATCGGGTAGCGTTCACCGTCCTGTATCTTTGCCACAGGAACGTGCGAGCCTTCCTCATACACCCATGTAACAAGGTTCTCTACTGGTTCTTCACCCTGCATACGGATGCGACCGAACTCGTCAATGCTATGCTGCGGTCGGTCCTTCTCCTCATACTGCCACTCCTGCACCATCACATTACCGTCCCAGAGGTAACGGAAGACGTGACCGTTGAAGATCTTTGCCGTGCGACGCCCAAGGGCATCATACTCGAAGCGGACTGTCTTGCCGTATGGAAGCCGCACCTCCTTGAGCATTCCGTTGCCATACCATTCATAGGCATAGTCACCAGTCTGCCATGCAAGATGTGTGCCACTTTCCTCCGACACCTCGTGGTTCGGATGCTGTGTCAGCCCACGACGTGGAGTCTTCAGGATAAGGTTACCCTCAACGTCATAGAGATAGTCATAATGGCGGTCACGGAGAATCCTGCTACCCTTGCCGTACTCCCTGTCCCTGCGGTCACGACTGCGGAAGACGTTTCCTATGGCATCAGGCATACGATAGTCGTCTGTACCGTCCTCATAGCGGGCACTCATCAGACTGCCAACCGCATCATAGGCATAGGTTGTTCTGCCTCCTGTGATTCCGTCTATTACATTCTGCAGACGTCCTGACGCATTCCACGCATAACGGCGATCGTAGCCGTCCTGACGAAACGAGCGACTCTTCTGTGAGATAACATTACCGTAGGCATCGTAGGTACGTGTCATACGGATGCCACCAGAGAAGCTCTTCTCTATCTTCAGTCCCTCGCTATCACGTACAATCTTCTCTTCCCAGTTCTCACCACCACCAGATGCCGTCACACGGCTGAGCAATCCATCTTCATCAAAGCTATTCTGTACGACCGAACCAAGCGAAGTCCTTGTCTCAATACGGTTCCCAAGGTCATCATAGATATTCTCTACCGTTGTACCCTTGTCACCAGGCAGACCACCACTGAAACTCTCCTTGACTACATGTCCTCCTTCGTCATACTCCATAGAAACGCTGCCCGTAGCATTGCGTGCCTCAGTAAGCCTGCCGAGCACATCATAGCTGAAAGCTTCTATCGTGCCATCACTGAAGCTGCTGCGTGTCAGCCGTCCTCGCTGGTCATACTCGTATTCCGTCCATCTGCCACCAGCCCTTTCCTCACGGATGACGCGTCCAGAGCGGTCACGCATATACCTACGGTGCATGCGGTCAAAGCCCGTCTCACCAATAATCTCTCCACGGAGGTTGCGGTCAAAAGTATATTCCTCACCATGCTCGTTGGTAAGCATACGAAGGCGGTCCATACGGTCATAGGCAAATCGCAGCACGCTGCCGTCCTCGCCCTCACGCTGGAGGATGTCGCCCATCGGCGAATACTTGTACTTCACACGGTGAAAACCCTCACTCGCCTCGACCACATCCTCATAGGAATTGTAGCGGAGGTTCGTCGTGCGCTTACCAGTAGTGATAGAAGTAACTCGGTTTAAGCGGTCATAGCGGAACGTCTGTCGTGCGCCGGCAGAGGTAAAAATTCAAAATATGATGTTCTATATAAACATCAAATCATTATATTAATCCAAAGAGGAGAAATGGCAGGTTTAGTCCATATCACCTCGTCGCCGTAAGGCTTTTCCCTTTTTTCACCATCATTTCGTGCTACTATACCGATATAGCATTAAGTATTTATTCATTAAAAGAACAGAAATCACTTTTTCTTTTCATTATAAACTACTTCTTCATACATAGAGGTAGACTTTATGATAGAATCCAGACTGTCATCCGAGCAATACTTAATAGTGTAAAACAGCGTAGCAGATTCTTGTCCTGTCCTATCATACTGGCTTACCTCTATTTTTTGCAACTTGTCATTGTCGTCATAGAAATAACACTCTTCTCTTCCACCAAATCTTCCTTTACCCAGTACTTTGTCAACAAGATTCCCCTTTTTCAGATAACAGTAACTGACATTCTGCAGGATTTTCCCATTATTATAATATAATGACTTGAACATATCCTTTTCATAAAAAAGGAACTGATGGTTAAACTGATTTTCTATCTCACACCCTTCCCGCACTTCTATAATCTGTTTCTTTTCGTTGAAGCCATATAAAAAGAGATTGTTCGTACTTTTCAAGCGATTAAACTGCTTTATAGGATTTCCCCTTCTCATTCCTACTCGTAGGAAAGAATAGGGGATGATTTCGTAATAGAATCCCTTATAGACCTCCGTTTCAACTATCTGTGCCTCTACGCCCTCTTTCAGAGTGTCAAACATGCTTGGAGTATTATACTTATCATACTCTTTCTTTAATTCTTCCAGTGTCATGACTATGCTATTTAAATATTAAAAGTTCCAGAACGAAGTTCATCTCCAATTTTCATCAATTCTTCTTCAAATTGATCTTTATCATTAATGTTTTTCAGTCTATCGTAAACATTCTTTTTATAGGCTTCCGTATGTACCTTACTATGCGCATGAGCCGATATACCTGCAGCCTCCTTTACTTTTGAAGATGTTGACAGAAAAACACCATTAACAGCATCATTCTTTTTCAATCCAAGCTGTGTCATCTTCTTTCGGAGTTCCACCATCCTGTTATCACTTGAATTTGACATGATAATATGATGAGCGGAATTCTTGTAAGATGGAGTAACTATATAGGCATCTTCCATTGCTTTACGAAGTTTAGCTGCATCGGAAGAACAGTCTAAGCCAAATGGATCTACCCAACCATTGGGTTCTGCCACATACCCATACAACGTAGGATTATTTCCTGCTAACCTTATCGGATCTTGGCTGATGTAATTACCAATCCTCGGGTCGTAATAGCGGAACCTGTTGTAGTAGAGGTGCGTCTCATCGTCCTCATAGTGCCCTAACTAGCGGAAAGGAATGAAGTCAAGGATGTCCTTGCGGTTGCGAAGTTTACCATAGTTTGGGAACAATATAATATCTGATGATATCTCCATACTTATCTGGAGTAATAACTTTGTAACATGCAAACATACTTTCATCAATTAATGTTCCGTACATTCTACCTAAATACTCTTCCCTTTTTAGACTAACAGCTTTATCTTGTGTCAAATAACTTGCTACAAGTTTTGTGCTAACGAGAATATTGGGTACAGAGAAACCAACATCGTTTATCTCGTCTACAGGATCTAACAATGTAATACATAAAAATAAATTGTCATTCTCTGTACTACTTAAAGTATGCCTTAAATAAAGTTTCAGATTATATAGTAAGAACAAGGAACAATTAAGCAGACACACTGAAAAATCTTCACGTGCAATACTTTCTTGTAAAATATTTATCCTTTCATATCTGTCTATTATTGGTACTTCCTCAGATAAATTTGAACGAAATACCATATTTGATATCTCATCCAATTGTTGACTGGTATATATGTTTTCATATATACTCTTCATCATACTTTCCAACCGTGTTCTCTTAACCATTTCTTTGTCTTGTTTGAAAACTTCGGATCACTATCGTGTATAGAACCATCTAAATTTATAGCACCATCCCATTTACCCTTACCATGTGCATGCCATTGAGAATCCGGCACATTTGATTGGGGAGCATCAATTCTACTAATTTCATTTGGTCCTTGTCCTTTTTTTATTTTCTTCTGTGCATCTTTAGGTGTCCCACATTCCAGCCCAAATAGATCATCTTGTGTATTACAATCCCCCACATACCCATACAGTGTCGGGTTATTTCCGGCTAACCTTATCGGGTCTTGGCTGATGTAATTACCAATCCGTGGGTCATAATATCTGAATCTGTTGTAATAGAGGCGAGTCTCATCGTCCTCATACTGTCCTAACTGACGGAAAGGGATGAAATCACGAATACCTTTTATGTTTCGAAGGGCACCATAGATATCATAATCAGCCTGCCAAACTACGTTACCATAGCTGTTGTACGCTTCCACAGGTCGACCCATATAGTCGCTGATAATCGTGTAACGTTCACCGTTCTGTATCTTTGCCACAGGAACGTATGAGCCTTCCTCATATACCCACGTGACAAGGTTCTCTACCGGCTCTTCGCCCTGCATACGGATGCGACCGAACTCGTCAATGCTATGCTGCGGTCGGTCCTTCTCCTCATACTGCCACTCCTGCAGCATCACGTTGCCGTCCCAAAGGTAACGGAAGACGTGACCATTAAAGAGCTTTGCCGTGCGACGCCCAAGAGCATCATACTCAAAGCGGACAGTCTTACCGTATGGAAGCCGCACCTCCTTGAGCATGCCGTTGCCATACCATTCATAGGCATAGTCACCTGTCTGCCATGCAATATGCGTGCCACTTTCCTCCGACACCTCGTGGTTCGGATGCTGTGTCAGTCTACGACGTGGAGTCTTCAGGATAAGGTTACCCTCAACGTCATAGAGATAGTCATAATGGCGATCACGAAGAATCCTGTCACCCTTGCCGTATTCCCTGTCCCTACGGTCACGACTGCAGAAGATGTTGACCACAGCATCGGCGGGTCATCTATCATAGAAGCTTATACATCTTCCTCCTCTCCTTCTTCTAAATTGTCTATAAAATTACTAAACCCTCTTGTTAAATATTTAACTGCGTCGTCTGTGAAGGGCCCTAAATCCATAAGCAGTAAAACGATATTATTAGTTTCAAGGTCTATTGAAAAAAAATTTCCACCCCAATCTAATGCAAATGGAAGATAGTTTTTTGGTATCCCTTTTGAGGTCAAGTTTGAGTAACTTCTTTCAATGGTCATATTACTCAGTTCAGTAGTAACGAACCTAATTGGTAGAAAGAAACTTACTTCAACATAACCATCGTCCTTTTCAACATAGAAATATGTTTTATTAGGGACTCCACCATTATTTTTTAGATAATGAGAGATAAAGTCATTAGGTAAACCTTGTTCTATAGAATGCTCTAAAAAATCTATATCTGACATTGTAATCGAATGTGATGATTTGGTAAACATAATACTTATTTTTTACAGGTTATTTTTTTTGCTTGTCTTTTAGGTTCTTTCCTCCAACCCTGTTCAAATGATTTCATCTTAGCTTCAAAACTATCATACTGGACACCGAAATAATCTGCAAACTGTCCAGCTGAACCTTTATGTGGCAAATTTGCTTCGTGTGTTGACGTTTTTATTAATTGCATTGTTGATTCCCCAGTTTTAGGATCAAAATCAGCAACATGATGCCAAGTATATCCTGTTGCATCTGCTTTCGTTATACCAGCTTCTTTATAAGCTCTTGTGAAATCAGAACTTCTATCACCAGTGAGTTTTATTTTTACAGTATTTTTCCCTGGACCTTGGTACAAGTCTGGATGTCCAGAGAAATCTACAGTCTTAAAATCTAAACCAAAAACATCAGCCCACTTATTTAAATCCCCCACATACCCATACAGTGTCGGGTTATTTCCCGCTAACCTTATCGGGTCTTGGCTGATGTAATTACCTATCCTTGGGTCGTAATAGCGGAAGCGGTTGTAATACAGTCCAGTATCCTCGTCCTCGTGCTGTCCTAACTGGCAGAAAGGAATGAACCGCCTGCTGCCGTGGAGGTTACGGAGATTGCCGTAGATGTCATAGTCTGCCTGCCAGACGACATTACCTTTATCATCGTATGCCTGTACAGGACGACCGATGTAGTCGCTGATGATGCTGTAATGCTTGTCACCAACAATCTTGGCAGTAGGGACATAGCTGTCACTGTCGTAAACCCACGTGATGAGGTTCTCAACTGGTTCTGGCCTGTCAAGTGTGACCTCACCAGCCTCGGTAACAATCGTATTCGGGCGGTCAGCCTCAGCATAGTCCCACTCGTGCAGAATGACATCACCATCCCAGAGGTAGCGATATACTCGTCCGTCAAAGACTTTCTCAATACGTCTGCCCAAAGCGTCATACCTGAAGGTAACGGTCTTGCCGTCAGGCCGTGTTACACTTCTAAGCATACCATTGCCCTGCCACGTATAGGCATAGTCACCGCTCTGCGGCATAGTCACCGCTCTGCCATTGAAGGAACTCATCCCGTGCCTCCGCATTACGCGATGGTTCCATCCTGCGCATGGTCTTCAGCACAAGGTTGCCATGGCTGTCATAATAATACCGCCACTTCTTGTCCTTACGCAACTGTCCACCACGACCAAAGTTCCTGTCCGTACGGTCGGGACTATCGTACACGTTACCCATCAGGTCCGGGTTGCGCCACTGGCGGCTACCGTCACCAAACACTGCCCCTGACAGAGAGCCGAAGGCGTCATAATCGTAACAGACACTTCTGCGGTTTATTGTGTCAAACGTTCGTAAAAGACGAAGATTATCACCCCAAGTATATGACTTGTCATACAGCGTTTGACCATTATGATGGACACGCTGATGTGCAGGGCGACCAATTTTGTCATAGTGCATTGTATGGTCCATACAAACGACTATGATACACGATGTTTCAAATACGAATAGACACTATCACTACATAGAACAAATCTACTGCTAGCCTCTGTTCTAATTGCGTTTTACTTAAATATCAAAAGGTGCTTAATTTGAAGCTCAACTAAATTTAAAATGGACTCCAACTAAGCGTCTTTTCTTATAATGTTTTACAACACACTTATTGCATACGGGTTAAACTTTTCTTTCGAAGTTCCGCTTTTATGATTATTCTCAGAAGCTAAAGCTAAACAGTTGTAAATATATTTTAATTTTAGATCTTGAAGAAGAATAAAAACACACGTCATAGTTCCCCTCAAAGACAGAGATAAATATAAAGCCTGCATTGATAGGAGAAGGTTAAGTTTAAGAACCTAATTCGATAAAATCCTCAAAGAAATCCTCAAACGATGAAAATATTTTTTCTTTTTTCCCAAGAACAATTTTTTCTGCACCATCATATTTTATTTCTGCTCCATATATTGGATTATCTTCTAATTCTTGTTCTGCAGAAACTTTGTATAAGGTTAAATATTCGCCTACTTCGTAGTTAAGAACGATAAGATCGTTAGAAAGATTTATTTCATTTCTCAGATGCTTGGTAACATCCACAACCGAATAATTAACTGTATTTTCATCTTTTGCTATTCCAAGTATACTAACATCACCAAAATTGCACATACCACATTGGGATAAAAAAAGCTTATATTGTTTTGGGAGTTTAATGTTTAGTTCTTTTTCGACATAAAGAATCTGTTCCTTATCGGCTCCTAACCAATATTCAAATTCCTCACTTTCTTTTAATCTTGCTAGATAGTCCATAATATATTTTTTATTAATGATAATCTGGTTTAAAAGATTTTGCTCTTTCTTTCCAATAATTTCTACGAAACTTTTCGTATTGTCTTTTAAGTAATCTATTGTTCCTAAAACTGTTACCTTCTTCGATTAAACCATGTAATGGTTTATAATATCTTTTATGAGTACTGTCCAATAATTCTATCATCGGACCAGGCTCTTCACCGATAACATGATGCAAATTTACTTGTTTTCCATCTGTGCCGATAGGAGCATATCCTTTACTCATCAAATCATAATTTGATGCTCCTGCATCCAGTAATTTTTGCACTGTTGGATTAGTTTTTCCTACAATGGGATCAACGTATTTAGGAACTCCTCCTCCAAAATCTGTAGAGTTTTGATACACCTTTCTTCCCAAAACTTTAATGGGACAAAACTTACTTAACCCTAATACATCTGCACTATTATTCGAATCGTGGACATACCCATACAGCGTAGGGTTTCCACCTACCAACCCAATCGGATCCTGGCTGATATAATTACCAATCCTTGGATTATAATACCTGAACCTGTTGTAATACAGTCCTGTCTCCTCGTCCTCATACTGACCTAACTGGCGGAAAGGAATGAATTGCCTGTTGCCGTGGAGGTTGCGAAGATTGCCGTAGATGTCATAGTCTGTCTGCCAGACAACATTACCTTTATCATCGTATGCCTGGACAGGACGGCCGATGTAGTCGCTGACGATGCTGTAATGCCTGTCACCAACTATCTTGGCTGTAGGGACATAGCTGTCACTGTCGTAAACCCACGTGATGAGATTCTCAATTGGTTCAGGCCTATCGAGTGTGACCTCACCAGTCTCAGTAATAATCGTGTTCGGACGGTCAGACTCGGCATAGTCCCACTCGTGCAGGATGACATCACCATCCCAAAGGTAGCGATATACACGTCCGTCAAAGACCTTCTCAATGCGTCTGCCTAAGGCGTCATACCTGAACGTTATGATTTTTCCGTCCGGTCGTGTTACACTCCTAAGCATACCATTGCCCTACCACGTATAGGCATAGTCACCGCTCTGCCATGCAAGGAACTCATCCCGTGCCTCCGCATTATGCGATGGTTCCATCCTGCGCATGGTTTTCAGCACAAGATTGCCATGGCTGTCATAATAATACCGCCATTTCTTGTCCTCACGCAGCTGTCCACCACGACCATAACACCTGTCTGTTTGGTCGGGACTATCATACACGTTACCCATTGCATCTGGGTTACGCCACTGACGACTTCCGTCACCAAACACTGCCCCATACAGAGAACCAAAGGAGTCATAATTGTAACGGACACTTCTACCGTTTATTGTATCAAGCGTCTGCAGAAGGCTAAGATTGTCACTTCAGATAATGAATACTACGTCTACTCATTACCATATCTTTCCATCTTCTACATACAAGCAACTTTTCTCTAAACTAACCGATACATGTAAACTGTTTTAGCCGATTGATTTACTGCATGATACAACCTTGCCTTTTACACGCATTATAATCTTTATTTGTATATGTTTTATATGAAATATGTTATGATTTTTCAATATTCTATCTACAATTTACCGAAGCATTAACATGAAAAGTTCTTTTGTGTCAGAGGATAAATAATACAGACAGTCAAGACCGTCTTGGCTATCTATTTGTTTAACGCATAACTTCTGTTCTTCCCTTAAAGCTATACGAAAAGTGCCCATGTGGTGTAACGGAAGCACCCTAAATAGTTCTTTCGGTTCTCCCCAGCAATAACTACGTAATAGCATTGTTCTGTGTTCTAATCTATATACATTATTTAAGTAAAGAATAGCGTCACAGAAATAACAAAATCGAAATGGCACAATACGATTATATTCATATTTTCCATATATCGTGTATTTATGCCCTAATGGGACTAAATGATAAACTGTGTGTCACTGCCGTACTTTTCCTTTATCAGTTCTGTTACTTCCTCTATTGTATACTTCCGTCGATTCTGAATCGTAAGGAAAACCATCTGAAATATTACATCCATTTCCTTTTTGTAGCCAGTTGGAATCTTCGGAGCTTTCGCCATATTAGTGGAAAACAACTCGTTTTTGATTTGGGGTACATCCAGCCCCAAGTGTCTGCGCACCTTTTGTAAACTAATCAGCTCCATCGGAATCATGCCAGAATGCAGGAACTCCTCATTCTCCCACTTCTCACCACGCTGCAATCCTATCCCCTTCAGATGGTACTCACACAATTCATCCCAATAGCTGTTTTCTATCTGGGAAAGATCTTCCCAATTGTCGATAATCCGCTGATAAATACCGTAACCGCTACCATAGTTCAGAATAAGGTCTTTCACAGGACTGTACCCAAGCCACTTCTCTAAAAGGAAATGAACCAGCTGTGTACTCGCATAAATCTTTTGTTTTCTGAAATACTTATCTGACAAATTCTTCTCATTTGTCAAAATAGATAACAAATAGTCAAATAATTGTTCTATCAAGTCTTTCCGTTCGACATATAGAGCGTATTCGAGAGGTCCTCTGATATTCTCAACCCAGTCACCATTACTATGACCGTATGTCCAGAACACCGCTGTTCTTTCAAAATATTTCCAGCAGTCTTCACTCCCTTGAAACAGAAGATTCTTTGCCTTAATATGTGTACTGTCTGGGAGTCCATATAAACTCAATCTTACAGTTCTTATATTCTTACGCAAATCCTCTTTTTGAGTATAAAGATCGTACATATACAAAAATGTCTTTACGCTTTCCTCCAAATCCATAGGCTCGGCATATTTATAATGCTTGATAGCCTTATCTATCCATTTCTTCATCATTTACATCGTAGTCTAATAGAACGTTTTTCAATATTTATCTGAAAAAGCTTGTTGTTAAGTTTTCTATTATCTTGAGCTTTTCTTATTATTGTAAGCAAATTGTCTTGATATTTGGGTTTGCTAGCCCACATACCATTGGTGTTACCAGTTATCTTTTCAATATTCTTCCTTGTCCAACCACCCATATTGCTCTTACTTCTCCACTTGTTCCCACTGGTCTTCACCTCAATTACATTTATATAGCCATCGGCTGTCTTGGTAACAAGATCAAAACCATGACCAGAAGCATTCTGTATTGACCCAAGGATAGTATGTCCCTCCTTCTTCAGATATTTGGCTGCGACCTTCTCTCCCCATTTTCCCATTGGCATATCTCCTACCATCTGTGTTGTGAGACCAAGCACGTCAACTCCAAGATTCGAGTCACTGACAAATGCATACAGCGTAGGATTATTTCCTCCTAACCTTATCGGGTCTTGACAGATATAATTACCAATCCTCGGGTCATAATATCTGAATCTGTTGTAATACAGTCCAGTTTCCCTATCCTCGTACTGACCTAACTGGCGGAAAGGAATGAACTGTCTGCTGCCGTGAAGGTTGCGGAGATTACCGTAGATGTCATAGTCTGCCTGCCAGACGATATTACCGTTATCATCGTATGCCTGGACAGGACGGCCGATGTAGTCGCTGATGATGCTGTAATGCCTGTCACCAACTATCTTGGCTGTAGGGACATAGCTGTCACTGTCGTAAACCCACGTGATGGGATTCTCAACTGGTTCTGGTCTGTCAAGTGTGACCTCACCAGTCTCGGTAACAACCGTATTCGGACGGTCAGCCTCGGCATAGTCCCACTCATGTAGGATGACATCACCATCCCAAAGGTAGCGATATACTCGTCCGTCAAAGACCTTCTCAATGCGTCTGCCTAAAGCGTCATACTTGAACGTAATGGTCTTGCCGTCCGGTCGTGTTACACTCCTAAGCATACCATTGCCCTGCCATGTATAGACATAGTCGCCGCTCTGCCATTGAAGGAACTCATCCCGTGCCTCCACATTACGCAATGGTTCCATCCTGCGCATGGTCTTCAGCACAAGGTTGCCATGGCTGTCATAATAATACCGCCACTTCCTGTCCTCACGCAACTGTCCACCGCGCCCATAACTCCTGTCCGTGCGGTCAGGGCTATCATACACATTATCCATTGCGTCTGGGTTACGCCACTGACGACTTCCGTCACCATACACAGCCCCTGACAGAGAACCGAAGGTGTCATAATCGTAACGGACACTTCCGCCGTTTATTGTGTCAAACGTTCGTAAAAGACGAAGATTATCACCCCAAGTATATGATTTGTCATACAGTGTTCGCCCATTATGCCGGACACGCTGATGTGCAGGGCGGCCAATGCTGTCATAGTGCATCGTATTCTCTACACAGCCAGGCATCATACGTGATGTTTCACGCCCGAATCGGTCGTATGCTATATCCGCCTCCCAAGGCTTCTTCCGCCCTGACATGCCAGCTGATATGTGGTTGACAGAGCCTTTTGCATCATATCCGTAGGTAATAATTCCTCCTAATGCACTGCACTTACTATATGTGAGAGTCGGGAACGTTCATCATACCTGTGTTCCACTGTACGCCCGTCCTGGGTTTCCTTTACGACCTGCCCCAAAGCATTACGCACGAACTCCGTCACGCTGTCTCTGTTGTACGCTTTGGTGAGCCGTCCTGCCTTATCGTACTCCCAAGCCTCCCAGCTGCCATCGGTGTACTTGTTATAGGTAAGTCGCCCAGCCAGGTCATGCTGATGATGCACAGTCGTACCATCAGGCAGCTGTGTAGTAATCACCGTACCGTCAAGGTCACGGATATAATGGCGTTCCGCTCCGTCGAATCCCCTCTCACAGATTATCTCGCCATTAAGGTCACGTTCAAAGAAGTAGCGTTCACCATGTTCGTTCTCAACAAACTTTAGTTGGTCATAGGAATCATACTCATAGTTCAGCGCACTGACCATGCGCATACTGCTCGTCCGACGTGTCTGACGGCGCAGGTTACCCATAGGAGTGTACTCCATAGTCCACACCTCGTTGCCACTGGTAACTTCGACGGGCAGGTCGTAGGCATCGTAGGAGATGCGCATCACGCTCTGCCCAGGAGTTGCGTAGCGAGTAACACGGCCAAGTCGGTCACGCTGCCATTCTGTACTATTCCCGTCAGCATGCCTGTGCTTCAGTGGACGTCCATAGTCATCGTAAGCGAAAGTTTCACAAACGCCATGCCCGTCCGTAATATTTGAGATTAATCCTAAAGTGTCATATTGTAGAACAGCACGTAATTCTTCACCATACTCAATAGCAGAAGGCTGCTGCTTATCCTTCTCGTATGTATAAGTAACAACAGTACCATCCGCTTCCTTATGTTTCAGCAACAATGCTGTCTCTGCATCATAGACCCATTCTTCTCTATTACCGGCTGCATCTGTACGTGCTATCACACGATTATGGTCATCATACTCATAAACAGTCTCAGCTCCGTCTGCAGCCGTCAATTTTATAAGGTTGCCACGATCATCATAATCGTATCCTATGACTTTACCCTCTGGTGTACCTACCAATGTTCGCTCATGCCAAGAATTATAACCATACCAGGTCTCACCACCCATGGCATCTACCTTCTTATATACAAGGTTGTTTTCTTCATAATAATACTGTTCCGTAGCTCCTGTGGCAGAGTATTTTACTTCGTTATATCCGTCATGGTAAGATATATATCCTTCCTGTATACCACCTTCACCAGTAGTATGGATAACACGTCCTTCAGCGTCATACTCCCACGTATAAGTCATGTTGTTGCGGTTACGACGTAGAACCACTCTATTGGCATCATCATATTCAAACTCAATACTCTTACCAAATCGATCACGTACACGTATGAGATTACTCCTTTCATCATAGTCGTATACCACCAATTGATCTATGACATCGCCATGTTTATACATTGCTGAGCGGATAAGACCTCGTTCCTCATCCTGTCCAAAGATTATAAGACGTCCAAGGTGATCTTTTATAGTAGAAAGTAAGTGCTTACGCCCACTGTAATCCAGCAAAAGGAAGCCACCGTCTACATAGTCTATCCTTTCTGCAAGATATACCGTGCCGTACTCCTCGTCAGGAAAAGCACGATAGGTACGGATTTCTGTCTCTGTTCTAATAATCCATCTGGATTTGTTTGGCCTATGCTGCCATAGCTTTAACGAACGATAATACTCCTCTTTGCCTCCTATTTCTGGCATTGGAATCGGGAATACTTGATTCTCATTAGGATTATTGTAAGCAGCTACCCCGTCTGCATCCTGAGGAATAATGAACAGGTCATAGTTACAAATCACTCCATTACCC
>QWCL01000610.1_pt1 | contig 23610 bp, 16 predicted proteins | sample 1972551 | NCBI WGS metagenome assembly QWCL01 (sample SAMN09866709, study PRJNA288562) | Human oral metagenome isolate term2_saliva, whole genome shotgun sequencing... | isolation source: mouth | host: Homo sapiens | place: USA: California
CCAGACATGCGACCGTAGTAGTTCCCGGGGCTGGCCGACATGACGGCCCCGCCGGGAGCGGCAATCTCGGGCTTGAGACGCAGGTCGTAGGTCGCGCCCGTACCGGAGAAGTCGGAGACGCTGATCGGCTGCGTTCCCTGCTCCGCCACGGTCTGTTCATCGACCGAGGCCACCGCCAGGGTCGAGGGGTAGAACGCGGGGAAGCCGAGCAGCCCCGTATCCGGGTCACTGGCGTAGCTGTTGTTCTCGTTATTTCCGGCCGGCGCGTTCACGACGATGCCCTGATCGCTGAGGGTCTGGTACACCTGCGAGTAGAGCGCGACCGAGTCGGTGCTCATCCCCTCAAGCGTCGCGAAGGACACGGTGAGCGCGTCAGGCTTCAGTACCGCCGCGTCGTCGAGGGCGGCCAGCAAGGCGCTGTCGTTCGCGGTGTACGTGTTTCCCCTGGTGGCCTTCGCGACGATGAGCTGTGCGCCGGGGGCCGCACCCGTCAAGGCAGCGTCGTTGGCGGTCGCGAGAGCGGCGACGTGCGTGCCCTGTTCTGATGCCCATCCGCCCTCGCTACCCGGTATCACATTCGCGTCACCGTCGCCATAGTCGTAGGCGAAGGGGATCTTGTCGCTGACCCATGCGCCGTTCTTGCCAGCACCGAGGTCTGTCATCAGGGACGTCATGTCCGTCTGCGTGAGGCGCAGCGAGGCGGCATCCATCACGCCCGCGAAGGCCTTGTGCGAGGTGTCAACCCCCGTGTCGATGACCTCGACGACTTGCCCCTGGCCTCTCTGGGAGGCCGCCGCAGCACCGGTCATACGCGAGGCCGCGCCCAGATCTGACGAATCAGCAGGTTTTCCGTACCCGCCCTGGATGCTCCAAAAGTCGGGGTCGGTGACCGGATCGTGGTACCCCTCAACAAAGGCACCCGCCACGCCCTGCGTCGCTTTGATGGCCGAGAGCGCGGAGTCCGGCGCCTTGATCGCGAGGCCCTCGAAAGCGTGCGTGTAGTCTCGCACGACCTCCATGGTCGCACCCGGCGAGGCCTGGGCGACGGCGTCACCAATACGTTTCTTGGCATCGGCGAGCCTGGCAGCAGGGTCGCCGCTCCCCTCCTCAAGGTGGACGATGATCGTGAACGGTGAGGTGGCATCGGCCAGGGTTGGTGACGAGGCATCGGCGCGGTCCGCGTCGGCCGCGAACGAGGGCAGCATCGTCGTTGTAGTGACAACGAGGGCACCGGAGGCGACGAGCGCCAGTGCCGACAATCGACGGTGAATCATCTGTGGCTCACTTCGTTAACAAATGGACAGGGGATGCAACGTGCAGCACGCCCTACCGTCAAGGGTAGACGATGCAGGTGCTTACCGCGACATGCTTATTGCGAATTTTTTCCATGATCTGTCAAAGCCATATTCGCATGTTCTGGTGACAGAGCACGTTCATGACCATCATTTCTCTGTCACACGCGAGGAGGACTCTGACCATGAAATAACTTGTATGCGTACATCGACCGTCGTTTGACATTAACGTTGACACTCATGCTGAGCATCACGGGCTGCCGAAAGACCCGGGTCCGCTCCCCGGAAGATTCCGGGGAGCGGACCCGGGTCACTTCGTCGACTCGTCGATCAGCCGATCCACTGGCCGCCATTCGAGAAGTGGTACCACGTACCCGAGATCTGGAGCCACCCGGTCGCCATGGCCCCATCGGAGGGGTTCAGGTAGTACCAGGAGCCGCCATCTTTGAGCCAGCCGGTCGCCATATCACCGGCAGCATTCAGGTAGTACCAGGCCGAACCCACCTGCGTCCAGCCCGTCACCATCGCGCCACTGGAGGGATCCAGGTAGTACCAGGAGCCGCCGACGAGAGTCCAGCCGCTCGCCTGAGCACCCGATCCAGTGTGGTAGTACCACGAGCCGCCATCCTTCACCCAGCCCGTGCGCATGTATCCGGACGCATCGAATCGGTAGACCGTACCGCCGATCGTCACCGCCTGATCCTTCGGGTAGGAGCCGTCCGCGTTGCGGTACCACCAGCCGCGAGAATCCTGTTTCCACTCACCGGTCTGGGGCTGGGGAGCCGGGGAGGATCCGACACGCAGCGTCGTCGAGTGGAGCGCGTACGAGGCATCGCGCACGTCGACGCGCAGGCTCACATCCGCGCTGGCCGGCGTCCACGCGTATGAGGCCACACCAGACGTGACTGCACTCCAGTCCTGCAGGACGGTTTCGGCGCTCCCCGGTCCAACCTGAACGAAGCGCGCCTCGCGCGCATTCTGGGTGCCGCCGGTAGCGGTGGCGGTCACCGTCGTCGACGTACCAAGGCTCGCGGTCAGCGCATACCCAGCCCCTGCCTCGGCGATGCCAGTGCCCGACAGAGCGAGCGTGGGCGCGGAGTACGCCTTCAGATTCGCCGTCGCGTATCCGGCCTTCTCCATCGCAGCCTTCACCGTCTTCCAGGCCTGCGATTCCTCCTTCCCGACAACGTAAATGGCGGTGTTCGCCTTCACGTCGGAGGCGGCGTCTTCGTCGAGTTCCAGCGACGTCAGGCTCGCAGGCAGGACAACGACGCGCGGCGTCTCACCCCAGAAGGAGAACGTCGTCATGCCCTCACCGAAGAACGCGCTCTCCGGGCGACCGTTCGAGGCCTGGCCCTCGGAGTAAAACTCGCCATTCACACCGCCGCGCACGACGATGTGACGGACGTTCCGGACGCCGCGCGTGACGATGCTCAGCTTCCTGACCCGATCCCCCAACTCAAGCGTATCCACGCCGGTATTCGACACGCCCGCAACCGAGGTGACGGACGCAGGAACGACCAAGCTGGTCAGATTCGTGCAGCCGCCGAATGCGTCCTCGCCGATTTCCTCGAGCCTTCCCAGGTCGGGGCGCAGGTTCACCTCGGTCAACGCGAGATCGTTCAGGAACGCGTCGTCCGAGACGGTGGTCGTACCACCCAGGTCCACTCGGGCAAGATTCGACGCGTACGAGAAGGCCCAGGAACCGATTGTCTCGAACGAATCCGGCAGGGTCAGCGAGGTGAGCCGAGAGCTTTCAAAGGCGTACTCGCCGATTCTGCGCAGTGAGGAAGGCAGCGTCACGGAAGTGACCGAGGCATCCGCGAACGCATAGTCATCGATGTCGGTGGTTCCATCAAGGACCGCGTAGGAGCCCCCCTTGTTCTTCGCCTGCGGATAGGCGATCAGGTGCGAATGATCCTTCGTATACAAGACGCCGTCGACGCTCGCATAATTGCCGTTGTTGGCGTCGACCTCAATGGAGGTAAGCGCTTTTGCGCCCGGGAAGGCAGCCACCAGCTGACCTGCAGCGACCTTGGCTCCGAGGCGGACCGAGGTGAGCCTACTCATCCCTGCGAAGGCATTGTCACCAATCGTCACGACGGAGCCGGGCAGTGTTATGGTCGCCAGGCTCGTTGACTGGAACGCGCGATCCCCAATCGTGGCGAGCTGGGACGGATGCGCCTTGTCGTCCTGGAAGGTAATCTCCTTCAAGTCCTGACTCACGAACGCATCATCGCCGATGACGCGCACGCTCGCCGGGATCCACAGCTTCGTCAACTGCGCGTTCGCGAACGCCTCAGTACTGATCTCGGTGACCCCATCGGGAATCGTGACCTCCGTGGAGCTTCCCGTGTAGGCGGTGAGAACGCCGTTCTTATCGATCTCGAAATCCTCAGATGGATTGGGCTGCGCGGCCGGTGACACGACGCTGACACTCGTTGTTGTCCCGGCATCGACAGCGAAGGCCGCAGGAACGCCGACCGTCGTAAAAGAAACCGCCCCAGCCAGCGCTAACGCGAGCACTGATACTTTTCGATGAGACATGTATACGCCTCCCTGTGTTGACAATTCGGTAAAACGAGGGTTCGGTCCACGCGACACGAACGCTTGTCACACACTACTCCCCACAGAGATGTCACCCAGTATTTGCAACAACCATTCTCACGATACGTCAATCCCTCAATCACACGCACCACCCGGAGTACCATGCGCCCTCATCGACAAGCCACCTGTCCCGCGCTTGTCACCCCGCACCAGCTACCCCTGTACGCACGCTACCGCACAGACTCTGACCGGCGTCACCAGCATCCGACCGTCCGCGCCTGACGGAGTAGCTCACCGTACGGCACGACACATACGCCGAGGGGCCGACCTTTCGGTCGGCCCCTCGGCGTATCCCATCAACACAGTGCGAGTTCTCCCAAATGACTCCTCAAACGTAGCTCGTCGGCATATCCCGGACCCGTGCGGCCCGCGCCGTATTCCCTTGTGATGACACCTACTGTAGGTGCCGAGTCTGTGGAGACAGCCAGAGCATCCTGTGAAAACGCTGGAATTTCAGCGGTGTGCGCCCCCGGGGTGGTGTCCCAGGGGCGCACACTCGGGCGCTCACACCCGCATCAATCACTCAAGTCAACTCCACCGGCCCGAATCAGAAAAGAAATACCACGTCCCCCCAATCCACACCCAACCAGTCACCATCACACCCGAATCCTTCAAAAAATACCAAGAATCACCAACCCGCAACCAACCAGTCACCATCGCACCATCAACCGGATCAAAGTAATACCACGACCCACGAACCATCATCCAACCCGTGGCCATCGCACCACTGTCGGGGTTGAGGAAGAACCACGATCCGCCAACCCTGACCCAACCGGTTGTCATAACACCTTCGGGACTCATGTAGAACCACGATGAACCAAGGCGCAGCCAGCCGGTGGCCATTGCTCCAGTGATCTCATCGAGGTAGAACCACGACATACCTTGCCTCACCCAACCAACAGCCTGAGCGCCCGAAACCTGGTGGTAAAACCACAACCCCTGATCCTTGACCCAACCAGTACGCATGTAACCGGACCCATCGAAGCGATAGACAGATCCGCCAATCACAAGCGTGGTGCCCTTCGGGAAAGACCCATCGGCCCGGCGATACCACCAACCACGCGCGTCACTCATCCACTCACCCTCCACGGGAGCCGGATCCGGATTCGGAGCCGGATCCGGGTTGGGAGCCGGGTCCGGGTTCGGCGCGGGATCCGGGTTGGGAGCCGGGTCCGGGTTGGGAGCCGGGTCCGGGTTGGGAGCCGGGTCCGGATTCGGAGCGGGGGCACCAGGCATCGCCAGGCGCACCACGGACGTCAGGTACGAAGCGTCACGCACCTCGACGCGCAGCACCACATCATCGGCCGACGGGGTCCAGGGGAAGGTCGCGGACACACCCCCAGCGCGGTCCACTCCGGCGCTCATGTCAGTCCAGTCGCGCACCAGCGTCTCAGTGCCATCGGCACCGACCTGGAGCGCGCGCACCTGCTGAGTACCCGCGATACCACCCGTCACCGAGGCGGTGACGTCCACCGGAGAGCCAGCCGCGCCCGTGAGCGTGTACCCAGCCCCGGCCTCGGCGATGCCCGTGCCGGACAGCGTCACGGACGGCGCGGTGTAGGCGTGCAGCTGCGACACGTCGATGCCCGCAGCCTCCATGGCCGCCTTCGCGATGTTCCACGCAGCCGAGCCTTCGGCACCGGCGACGTACACCTGCGTGTCCGCCTTCTTCTCATCGCTCAGGTCCTGCTCGAGATCCAGGCGGGTGAGCGTGGACGGCAGGACGAGGACTCGCGGCACGTCCACGCCGAAGGACACGGAGGTCATGCCCTCGCCGAAGAACGCGCTTTCGCGACGTCCGTTCGTCGGGCGGCCATCGTAGACGAAGGAACCGTCCTCACCACCGCGCACGACGATGCGACGAGGCATCGGCACCCAGCTGCCCTCCATTCGGATTGAGCGCACCTTGGTACCGTACTCAACCATCTCCAGGGAGTTGCCCACGACGCCCGTCGAGGTCTGGACCGAATTCGGGATGACCAGCTCGGTCAGAGCCGTGCAGCCGGCGAAGGCCTCGTCGCCGATGGTCGTCACGCCTTCGGGCAGGACGACGCGCGTCACCGTCTTGTTGTTGGCGAACGCCGACGCACCGATCTCAACCGTGCCCGCGAGCACCGCGTAGTCGGTGATCGCGTTAGCCGCCGGGGAGAGCATCAGGTGCAGGCCGTCTGCCCCCTTGCGGTAGAGGACATTCTGATCGGCCGACAACACCTGATTGCCAGCGCCGACGGTCAGGGTCGCGATGTTGCGGTCGTTGTACAAAGCGGTCTCGCCGAAAGAGGTCACGCCCGCGCCCAGGTGGAACTGGGTGATACCCGTGCTGTCGGAGAATGCCTGTTCACCGACCGTGGTCACCGAATCCGGCAGGGTCACGGCCTTCATGCCCGTCCGGCTGAACCCGAAGTCTCCGATAGTCGTCAGCTTGTTCAGGTCGGAACGGAAATTGATGCCGTTCTTGGCTCCCACTCCCTCGAAGGCGCTTCCCTTAATCGTGACAGTGCCGCCCAGGTCGATGGTGTCGAGGCTGGCCGCGAGGCAGAAGGCGCACGTGCCCACCGTGTCGAAGCCCTCCGGCAGGGTCAGCGCGGTGAGGGCGGAGAGGCGGAAGGCTTCATCGCCGATGGTGCGCAACGACGTCGGCAGAGTGACGGTCACGATACCCGCCTCGGCGAAGGCCTTGTTGGCGATCTCGGTCGTGCCCTCCGGGACCGCGTAGGAGCCGCCGGAGTTCTTCGCCGCCGGGTACATGATCAGACGCGCGTGGTCCTTGGAGAACAGGACGCCGTCCACGGACTCGTAGTTGGGGTTCGCGCTATCAGCCTCGACCGAGGTCAGGGCGGACGTCTCGGCGTAGCCCGAGGTGATCGACTCGGCGGAGACCTTCGCGCCGAAGGACAGCGAGGTCAGAGCCTTGTTGTAGTCGATGAACTCGGCACCAATCGTCGTGACGGAACGAGGCAGGGCCAGGGTTTCCAGCGACACGTGCGCGAAGGCTCTCTCGCCGATCGACGTCAGCTGCGAGGGCGCGGCCACGTCGTCTTGGAAGGTAATTGTCTTCAGCGAGGAGTAGATGAACGCCTCGTTGCCGATGGTACGCACGGCGGCGGGGATCGTCACGTTCTCCACGGAGGAGTTCGCGAAGGCACGCTCCCCGATGTCGGTGACGCCCTCGGGAAGGACAACGTCGGTCGCACTGCCCTTGTAGGCGGTCAGCACGCCGTTCTCGTCGATCTCGAAGTCGTCGGCGTCGGCGGAGCGCACGGTCACGGGGATCTGCGCGGACTTGGTCGCGCCACCCGAGGTCACGGATGCGCTCAGCGTGCCCGTGCCGACGTGGTCACCACCCGTCAGCGTCGCGCTCGTCGTATCGGCGCCAGCCACAACGGTCGCCAGATCGGCGGGTTCAACGCTCCAGGTCAGCGCGGCACCCGCCAGGGAGGGAGCCAGGTACGCCTTCACCGAGGCCTCCTCGCCCGCTTTCACGGACAGGGAGGTTTGCTCGATCTCGATACCCGTTTCCTCGGAGATTGTGCGCACGTGGATGGTGGCCGAGGCCGACAGGGTCGGCTGAGCAGCGTCAGTCGCGGTGATCGTCGCGTCACCCGCGCCCACCGCGCTGACCTCGCCGGTGTCGCTGACGGTGGCCACGGCCTCGTCCGAGGAGGACCACACCAGGTCGGTGACGTTCGCGTTCGTCGGCTCGTACGCGGCGCTCAGCGTGACCTTCTCGCCCGCTACGACCGTGGTCTCGGCGGGCGAGAGCGTCAGGGACGTCATCGGGATGGTCTGGAAGCGCAGCTGCTGGCGGGTCTGGTTCTTACCCCAGTCCCACGCGTACAGGTAGGAGGTCGCCGGATCAGAGGAATCCGCGCGGTCGACCAGATCCTTCCAGGCGATCTCGTAGTGCTTGGAGTAGGTACCGTCGGGCTGACGGTTCGCGCCCACGGCTTCCTTCTCGTCGTAGTAGTGACGAGACGTGGGCGACTCGGAGAACGCGATACCGGCCAGCGGTGAGTTATCGGAGACGTCGAAGGACACGACGCGACCGTTCCCCTCGCCGGTCACCGCAACGTTCGAGATCGTGGGGGCCTGGGTGTCCAGCGTGAACTCCCACGTCAGCTGCTGCGTCGTGGAAGAGGGCGCGACGGAGGATCCTTCGATGGTCAGCGTGTAGCGGCCGTCGGGCAGCTCATTGCCGTCTTTGTCGAAGCCGTCGAAAACCGGGTTGTTTCCCTCCTGGCTTTCAACGGGCAGGATCGCGCCCGAGGAGTAGTTGAACAAGGACTTCTTCGCGCGCTCGAAGGCGTAGGAGCGCACGGTTTCCCCCGCCTCGTTCGTGTACGTGTAGGTCAGCTGCGGAGTGTTGCGCAGCAGGCACGTGCGCGGGAGCATCTTGCTCGGCGCTTCCTGCGCGGCCGAGCGCGACATGATGAAGTACGCGGGGTCGACGGCGCGCACGGCGGTGGAGTCCTGGCCATCCAGCGGGTTGAGTGCGCCCAGGGGCACGTCCGTCGCTGGGTTCATGAGGGTCGAGGAGCAGGCGTGCGCGGTGCTCGTCGTTCCGTCGTACCACTTGCCGTCGAAGATATTCGGGACTCCCCAGGAGCCGTAGAAGCCCATGTAGGGCACCGTGAGGTCCGGCTGCCCGTCGGTGCTCGTGAAGGTGACCGCGCCGTCGACGAATGTGCCCTTGGGGGCGTTGGCGTTCGCGTACGAGGCGAAGGCCGCCTGAGGGGTCACCGTGACGGTTACGCTCGCGCTGGACTGAGCCGGGACGGTCACCGAGTCAGCCGAAAAAGTCAGGTCGATGCCTGCTCCCGCCCAGTTCTTCGAATGCTGCGTGAAGAGCTCGCCCTCCACGATCTCAGACAGGGCTTGGCCGCCGAGTGTGTAGGTGTGAGCGTCATCGGAGACGTTGGTTAGCTCCACCTGGAAGGTCCAACCCTCGGTCCCGTCGCCCAAGTCAGCCTTAGGACGCGACGGATTGGCGGCCCCCACCACGGTCGGGTACACGGACGAGGTCGTGGCCGCCAGCGCGTCCACCTGGCCCGCGCCGACGCGACGCGGGGAGTAGTAGGTGCCGTCTCCCTGCTCGAGGTCGAGCAGCGGGTGGGCGGTTCCCATGAGGAAGTTGGAGACGAGGGAGGTCTTCTCGGAGGCAGAGAGCTTCTTGAAGGCCGGGTCCTCGTTCATGCGCTGGCGCACGAGCGTCGTGATGCCCGCGACCTGCGGGGTCGCCATCGACGTGCCGGACATCGAACGGAACTCGCCCCCCAGGACCGCGGACATGATGTTACCGCCGGGCGCGGCAAGCTCGGGCTTAAGAATCAGGTCCGGGGTGACGCCCCACGACGTGAAGTCGGAAATCGTGGGGTTCGAGGAGGCAAGTGTGAGGCCCGCGTGGGGGTTCGTGATGGAGACGGAGTGGGAATCGGCGGCGTTGATGGCCTCGATCAGCGCGTCCTTCTCCTTTTTCGTGATGGTCATGGTCGGCATCGTGTGTGTGGACTCGATGGTCGCCACGTAGGGCGTGTCGGCGTCCTGGGAGTCGCCGAGGATGAGGGCGGCCGGCTTCGAGTTCAGCTTCGTGAGGCCACTGACCTTGGCCTCGTGCGTCATGTCCGCGCCGGTCACGCTGTCCGAGCCGCCGCGGTCCTCCAGGACGATGGTCGTCGAGAGGTCGCCGGGGTGTTCGGCCACCATCTTCTCCAGGGCTGCCGCATCCCCGATGCCGCCGTAGATGACGGTGTAGGTACCTTCCTCGATGTCGAGCATAGGTACCTTCCTCGATGTCGAGCAGGCTGGGCACGAAGGCGTCCTTGGGGCCGCGCGACTTGCGGTAGACGATCTGCTTGTCGCCGTAGGTCAGGTAGGGCAGGGCGTCCTGGTTATTGACCGAGGCGATCGACAGGGTCGACCCGTAAGACGCGGGTTCCGAGACCGTGCCCGCGTCGGGGTCGGTCGCGTACGGCAGCCCCTTGCCGGAGTAGTTGGAGTAGGCGCTCGAGTACGAGTTACCGGCGGCCGCGTTGATGCTCACCCCGGCCTCGGCGAGGTTCTTGTAGACCTCCGCGTACACGGTCCCGGCCTCGCTGCCCCAGCCCGCGTCGTCGCCGAGGGACAGGTTGATCGAGTCGGGCTTGATGATGACCGCGTCGTCGAGGGCGGCCAGCACGGTGCTGTCCGGGATCGAGCCGTCTTTGTCGGCGGCGACCTTCGCGACGATGATCTGGGCGTTGGGCGCGGTGCCCTGCAGATCGGGCGCGTTGGCAGCGGCGATCGCGGCAACATGCGTGCCGTGGGAGAGATCCTTGGTGGAGGTTGGCAGCACGTTCGCGTCGTTGTCGGCGTAATCGAAGACGAAGGGAATCTTCTTGTTCAGGTAGGCACCCTGCTTGCCGTGGCTGAGCGTGCCGACCAGGGACTCGACGTCCTTGTGCGACAGGCGCACGGGCACGTCATCCATGGGGCCGGAGAATGCCGGGTGCGTGGATTCGATGCCCGTGTCGATGACCTCAATAACCTGCTCGTTACCCTTCTGCGAGGTCTGGTTCGAGCGGGTCATCTCCAGGGAGGAGCCGTTCTTCAGATCGGGGTTCACGGCGTCGACCCCGCTCACTCCCGTGTCGCCCTCGACGACCAGCGGCTTGAGGTGGCGCTCGATGAAGGCCGCCTTGACGCCCTGCGTGGCCTTGATGGTCTCCAGTGACGAGGCCGGGGCCTGGATCGCGAAACCGTCGAAAGCCTTCGTGTAGTCGAGCACGTCCGTGACGTCCGAACCGGGCACGGATGACTCGACGGCTGTCTCGATGCGGTCCTTGACTGTCTCATGCTTCGTTGAGGTCGACAGTCCGAAGATGCGGTTATACCAGGGAATACCGACGTTGCCGTCCTCCAGTTGGACGATGATCGTCGTCGGGGTGTCGTCCGCGGGTTCCGGGGTGGTGCTCGCATTCTCATCCCCGGCCTCGTCCGTGGTGTCGAAGAGCGCGAGGGCACCCGATTGTGCGCCGTTCGACGAGGCCTGGGTGTCCTCGGGCGTGGGAGTACCACTATTCGGGGTGACGGTGGATTGCGCTTGGTTTTCGTCATCGGCCGCAAAGGCCGTCGGCATGCTGACGGTGGTCACGGCGAGAGCACCGGTAACGACCAGCGCCAGTGCCGTGATTGATCGATGGGACATCAGTGGCTCACTTGGTTGACAACTGGGCATAGGGCGCACGCATCGTGACAGCACACCCAGCATCAAGGGTAGGGCCGCGAGCAGCTTCGACCTATACCTGTCCAACTTTCTTCTCACCATGTGTGAAGAGCTTTACCCCATCAGACCCATAGGGTACACTATTATAATTTAGCATCGCCTTAGTTACAATGCTTCTGCGCTCTTTCACCCGCTCACCCGCTCGTTCTTCTTCCCCACCGAGCCACAGCGCGAGAACGCAGAGACGGCAACCCGCCGGGAGGCCTCGAGCATCATCACCCGTGACCAACCCGGCGGGTTCACGTGTCAGGACGGAACCGCGCCTGCGGCTCCTCCTCAGAGAATAACGGCCGTCCCCGTCGCAATCGCAGCAAGCATGCCGTTATCAGACCCGGCGGTGAAGTAGTCGACCTTCACGCCGACAACCGCGTTCGCTCCCATCGACTGCGCGCGTGCACACATCTCGTTGACGGCGGTCGCCGACGCGTTGCCGATTTCTTCCTCATACTGGGAGGCGCGGCCGCCGAACATGTTGGACAGGCTCGCACCGAAGTCCTTGAACACGTTGACGCCGGCAATCGTCTCGCCGGACACCATGCCGATGTAACGCTTAATCGGCGCACCCTCGACGGTCGGAGTCGTCACCACAAGCATCATGTTCTCCTTTGGTTAGGTTGTGATCGGACCAACATTACCCGCGTCGCCGGGCGAGCGCCACCATGTCCACCCGTGCAGGATCCTCGCGCCGCGTCGCCGGTTCCCCGTCCCTCAGCTATCCGCAAGCGGCTTGATGGGGTGGCGGATAACCGTCTTGAGTTTCTCGGGGGCAACCTTGCGTGCGTCCGACAGGTAGATCTCGTGATGGCGGCGCTCACGCGTCAGGTCAAGCACATAACCTTGCTCGCGCGCGTAGGCATCCATGGCCTCGACCGTGGCGGGTTCGTCGTCATAGCTGCCGACGTGCAGGCACTGGACACACAGGCCTTCGTCGATCATGAGGTATTCGGCCCTCGAGCAGTCGATCTTCTTTTTCTTTGTCGCCTCGCGGACCGCCCAGTCGAAGTCCTCGCGCGTGACGAAGTCGGGCAGGCGAATGACGGCCACCCACTGGAAGGCCTCCTTGTGGGCGTAGTCGGCACCCTCGACGCCTTCCTGCCACCAGAACCCCTCGAGCGGGGGAACGACGAAGTCGATGTAGCCGTCGATTTGGTGGGGCCCTTCTTACTCATCTTGAGCGTGTAGGAGATGGCGTAGAGAACCGAGATTGCCCGCTGGTAGGCACCATCCTCCTCATTGGGGTCACCGCTGCCGCGCACGGCCACGAACGTCATGGGTGGAACCTCAACGACGCTCGGCCCCTTCTTTGGGGCGTACAGTTCCTTGTATTCCTTCTTGTAGTCAAACGCCACGCCGACTCCTTCGCTCGGGTCACATGATACCGCGAGGTAGTGCGCCGATTCCCCTGCCCGTGGCCTCCGACCGGTGGTAGCATCCCCTCGTCAGCTCACACCACGGGTGCGAGGGAGCGCCCAACAACCGCCACGGAGCGACGCCATGAAGATGCACGTCTACGGGAACTATGGGGACGACTCCCCCACCGTTCTCCTTATTCACCCAATGCTGTCGTCGGCCTCGCGTATGAAGGCCGCGGTCGCCGACCACATGGGCTCGGGGCTGCGTTTCCTCATACCGGACCTGTCCGCCCACGGGGACGAGGCCTCGGCCCCCTACATGTCGGCGGCGGCCGAGGCAGCGGCGATCCACTCCTGCCTAGTGGACCACGGGATCCGCCGTCTGGCTCTGGGATTCGGGGCATCGCTCGGCGGGGTCGTGTTCTTCGAGCTACTGCGCTTCCCCGACCTGTCGTTCGACCGCCTCTTCATCGAAGGCGTGAGCTTCTACTCAGGAGGGCCGATCTCGAGGGCGGGCGGCGCAATCCTGAGCCGCATCATGGTCGCGAAGCACCGCAAGGCCATGCGCGATCCCGAGGCAGGAGTTCGCAAGCTCGCGCGGCTCTTCGGCGAAGAGGTCGCCCGCCCCATGGCTGAGAGCCTTGCCATAATGAGTGAGGAGAGCATTCGGGCAATCGTGCGTGACTGCTCGCGGGTCACCCTGCCACGCCTCTCCCCTGACGTTCAGCGCCGCTGCACGTTCGCGTATGGGGAGAAAGACTCGGACCTACGACTGGCGCGGCGCACGGTTCCGCGCCTCTACCCCGGCGCAGAGCTGGTCGTGTGGCCGGGGCGGGGCCACTGTGAGCGCATGAGCCGCGACTCGCGCGCCTACGGGCAGATGCTACGGGACTTCGCCCTGGGCTCGACACCTACTGATCGTTCGTGAAGGAGGCGATCATGCAGGGAATTCGACCTCGCACGACGCGGTAGGTGACGCCCGTGCAGCCCATGCGCTCAAAGAACGCCCGGTACGAGGTCGGATCAAAGTGCTCCTGGAAGTGCACACCGAATCGGGAGATTAGCCTCAGGAACATGGTGTGCGCGCGTTTCTTGGGAATCACGTAGGTGGGCACGATGATCGTGCCGCCCGGGCGCACGACCCGCTTGATCTCCTTGAGCGCATCGCCCGGTTCAGGCAGCAAGTGGATGACATTGCCCGCCACGACGGCATCGAACGAGTCGTCCGCGTAGTGCAAGTCGGTAATATCCGCCTGCTCGACGACGACGTGCGGGAACCGTGCGAGCTTCTTGCGTGCCTGCTTGAGCATCCCCTCGGAGTAGTCGGTCGCGACCACGGAGGCACATGTGGGGGCGATGGCTGCGGCGATCGCGCCCGTGCCGCACGCACATTCGAGCACGGTGTCGCCGGGGTGAATCAACCGGGCAACGGCTGCCCCCGTCGCTGCGTACACTGCCCGATTCGCCGTGTTGACGACGACGTCATAGAGAGGGGCGACCCGATCCCAGATCATCTTGTTCCTCCACTATCGAACAAAGTGACAGGTCAACGAAAACCTAATGATACCCGAGTTCCAGAAATGCTCGAGGTGACTGCAAGGCATCTGCCAGAAGCCCCGCCCGGGCAAGACCCACCACTTTGGCCACAGACCTTGCCTGACAGTTGATCGACCGCTCCGGATTATGCTCAATATCGGTGAATGCATCGAACATCATAACCTGCTCAACGAGCTTGTCATGACGACAGAGTGCAGACGCGTACAACCAGTCGTAGAAATAAGTCTTCGGATCTAACGGGAATTGATCTGTCAAATACCTGAATCCAACAAGCTCTCCGCTTTCCCTCAATCGCCGATCTGTTTTTGCCGCACGACTCGAGGCGTCGAAAAGATCAACAAACGGGCCACCATGCGAAAACACTTTTGAAGCCTGGAAAGCACATTCAACACTGTAACTTCCACGTCCTGGATGCTCAATCATCAAATTGAACGCGCTTAACTGAACGCCAAGGTCTCTTTCACTCTTGGACGACACCTCCAGAACGCGCGACGAAGGAAACCTAGCCACATACGACGCATGCAAACTCGCAATCGAACGCTGCTTCTGCTGAATAGAAGATCCAGAAAACTGCTCAAAATCCAGAGATACTTCCGAAACATACGGTTTATCAGAGTCAGGCACAAAGACAGGCCGACGAGCCATGACGAGCCCCTTTCTCGCTCAACACAGTATTCCGATCAAGGAAAGCAAAACACTCAAACTCTCCAGAATCTTCACTTCCACTGACCGCAAATGCTTTCACAATTGTTCAGTCTGCGCAACCTTGCGCGCTCATGTTACGAATTTATGCCGCACAAACAAGTCGCTTCACTCCTCTGTGAACCCATTCTGGTATCAGACTCTCTTTTTGTTCTCACACGCGTTCGCATTAGGTCGGCGCACCGAGTTCGAGGTGCGCGCGGACCGGAACGATGGCGGCGCCAATCGCGCCGGTGCAGCACGCACATTCAAGGACGCAGTCGTCGCGTGCGACCGCCTCACCCGTACCGTCGTAGTCGGCTCGGTTAAACGCGTTGCCGAAGAAGTCGTAGAGTGGGGCGACCCGATCCCAGAACATGCTCAGCAGCTCCGTGTGCTTGTGCATTGCGCGAGCCTTGAGCCGTCGCAATACCGGGAATGCTACCGCGCGCGGAGGCGGCACCGGGGCAAAACGGTGTTCTGCGCACGGAGACAAATCCGCGAGGATACACGCGGACAGGTGACGCGGATACGGATAGGTTATTCGCATGCGGATAGGCTACTAACCTATCCACGTGTCCATAACCTATCCGCGATTTCGCTTCCTATCCGCGTCATCACTCCCGAGGCCGGGCGCGCTTACTAGGAACAGCACGAGTGAACCAGCACGCCGAGGCCGTGGGCCGCGAAGCCGAGCAGACTGTAGGCCACCCCGTAGATGAGGGCGCTCGCGTTGAAGAACAGGAACATCGGTGCCAGGAAGCACACGAACGGCGCGACCAACCACAGGAGGCTGAAGCCCTCCTTCACGCCGTCCCAGGTGGCGACACACATCGCCAGGATCGGCAGGACCACCAGCAGGATCAGGAACGCGATGCTCTTCACGGCCTCGTTCGAATCCGAGACTCGCGCGAAGCTGAACCAGAGTGCTGACACCAGCAGATAGACGCCAAAGAGCGCGATGATACGAATCCAGGTTGTTTTTGTCACCCACCTCATGGATCGATGATACATCAGTTATTCCAGAACAAACTGACTTGACACTTAGTCGCCATGAGCCGGAGTAGACGCCCTTGGACCCACGCAGCGGCGTCTAGGTTCTAGCGGGAGCCACCTCAGCATCCGGCAGATGCGCGCGCTTCTTCGAGGCTGAGTCGATACTGCTCCGCCTCTGGTTCTTCGGTGAATTCGAGGAGGTTTCCGGCGATGTCTTTGAGGGCTTCCCGAACCTCTGCGGGGGTAGCGTAGAAGAATTCGCGCCGCGCGTTGATGCGGTTGACGCGTCTGGCGGCGAAGCGGTGGTGCAGCTCAGTTTCGACGCTTACGGCATCGTCGGAGAAGAACAGGGCGTGGACATCGAAGTTGAATGGCACGGACGCGTCTCCGAGTTCGCGGACACGATCCATGGGGTCGAGGCGGCGTGTCATGCCGATCTTGACCATACGTTCGCCGAAGGACCCGATGTTCGAGATGACGTAGACATATCCGGCGCGGCTGTTGGCCTCCCGTTTGACGACGTCATTGATGCCTTCTTCGATCTCGGCGAGCTGCTGGCGCAGCTTCTCCGCTTCGGTACTGTTGCCCGCTTCCTCAACGGCTTTCAGGACATTGAGGTAGTGCTGGCGTTCTTTTTCGAGACGTTCGCGTTCGGCCCGGAGTTCCTTCTCAGCGCGCGCCTGTTCGCGTAGTCGCGCGCGCTCTTCACGCTCGGCTTCTTTCTCAGCTTTCTTAGCGTTCTGGTACTGGAGCGTGAGCTCGAGTTCCTTGATGCGCAGCCGGTGGTAGTGGAAGTTGATCTGGAGGTTGATAAGTGCACCAAGTTTAACTATCTGATCCCGGGCCCTTTCAAGTCGGTTGCGGGCAACATTCCCATTACCTGCCTTAACGGTGAGGACGCAGTTCTCCGCCTCGGCGTTGTAGGCGCGGAGCATCATTTTCGCCATATCGCGCACGAACTTGCGGCCCTTCGTCTTGGAGTTGTTGAAAGTGAAGGTTTCACTCGCATCGACTGCGGCACCTGTACGGATCATTTCTTTGATCGTGGCTCGAACCTCGTCAAGCTGTTCTTTCAGCGCGACTGACGAGGCGGCGGGACTTTCGTAGTCGGTCCACCCGACATCGAGCATCTTGATGCCCTCGTCGTAGCGGATCCCGAGGGCGCGCAGCTCCTCCTTCTGCTCCACTGTCTTTGCTGTGACACGCGCGAGTTTCGCCTCGCTCCTTTCGACTTCCTTGTTGATATCGCGAAGACGCTTCTCCGCAGCTGCCTGCTCCTGAGCGAGTTGCGTGGCATACTGCGCGTGCTGCTGGTGGAGAGACGCAATAGCGGCTTCCTGCTCTTGGCGCGTCTGCTCGACAAGAGCGCGCATCCTCGTAATCTCGCCGCCACCTGCCCGCTCAATGAGGCCCGACAGCTCGGCGATGGTGCGTTGCGCGTCGTTGTACTGCTGTTCCCCAATCGCGAGTCTCTGCTGTAGTTCTGCGATTTGTTTGCCTCCGAAGATGGGCATGGCTTCTTTGCCTCCTCATACGTTGTATGACGTGATGCACCGTACCAGTGACGGTTTTCTGGGACAAGCATACCCATGAGCATGAGCATCGCCTCGTCGACAAGGCAAACAAAAATGGGACTTGATTTTCGGGTTAAAGGACATGTCGTGTTGCTGGGGTTCGTGCTTCGTGTGCCTTGGTGTGGCTTTCTTGCTATCTGGGGCCTGCGTGATTGCCCTTCGTGAGGGCGCGTCGGGTTGCTCAGCTGGGTCACGTCGCCACAGTGCAGATCCACCGCGCACAATCCGACGAAATTGGGCCATTTTCGGTCATTGGGTCTGCACTATGGCAGCATCCAGGCGCGATGAGCGGTACTTGTGCATAGGCAGGCATAAGGGGCTCTTCGCATTTAAGGGTGTAGGAGGTGTCGGAGTGGGCCGGAGTGCAGGTGGTGGCGTGGGCGGCGTGCCCATCCCGCCGCCAGTAGGGCCCAGGTGCGCATGGAGGGGTGTGGCGGTGAGTGGTTCGGTGTGCCAGTTCCGCGTTTGTTCTTGTTTGTTGGGGCGCTGCACCCGATCCGTAGGCAATGCACCTCTTCTGTTCGGGTGCACCGCCACGTAACGGGTGCACCGCCACGTAACGGGTGCAGTGCCCTCCGTGCTTGTGGCGGTTGTGGCGGCTGTCGGGGTTGCGGGGGTCTTCTGTGCTTGAGTTGTCTTCCGCTTGGGTTGTCTTCTGCTTGGGTCTTTGTGGCGCCTCATGTTGTGGTTCCTCAGAAATGTCGCACGCAATTCCCCGACATGTATTTCAAACGTTGAAATCGCACCGTTGGAATTGCAACGTTTTGGGGTGCTGCACAAAGTTCGGGTATCCGAATTGCGTGCGAGTTTTGGTTGATGAGGCTCCCGAGGCGAGCTCCTGTGTTCGGTCGTCGTCCCACGACACTGTCCACAATCCCCGGGACGCTTCGAACACCACCCCCACACCCCAAAATGCGAAGAGCCACCTATCCGCAAGCGCCTAACCTATCCGCGTCGCGTCGCGTCGCGTTGCGTCGGGTCACGTTGCATCGCATCGCGACGGTAGGGCGCAGCACGCGGGCGGCCACCCCTTGGTAGCCGCCCGCGTGGATGCTGGTGAGCTGTTTGCTGCGCCGCTTACTGCAACGCCCCAATAGGCTGCTCAGTCCGGAAGAGCTGCCCCGGCCTCGGCGAGGAGGGCGCGAATCTGGTCTTCGACGCCTTTGGTGCCGCGTCCGACCTCGCGCAGCTGGCCGTCGGCACCCGCAATGTAGTGCGTGGGCCAGGCGGTCGCGCCGTAGGTCTGGAACGCCGCCAACTCCGGGTCCAGCGCGACCGGGTACGTGATGCCCAGCTTCTCGATCGCGCTGCTCACGACGGCGGGGTCACGGTCGTGGGGCTGCTGCGGCGAGTGGACGCCGACCACGACCAGGCCGTAGTTCTTGTACTTCTCATAGATACGCTCAAGCTCGGGGATTTCACGCTGGCAGTTCGTGCACGAACTCGACCAGAAATCCACGAGAGTCACCGTGCCGGTGGGCTGGCCGAGGGAGTTCATCCACTCGGAGGCGTTGATCTCGGGCAGAGCACCGCAGTCCTTGCCGGTGCCGCGGGCGCACTGGGCGAAGTCGCCGCGGGCCTCGACCTCGGTCTCGGGGTCGCAGGCACCGGTCTCGCACGCTTCGCCAGCATCCGCCTGGAGGGACGCCGTGTAGTCCGGGATCATGCGCTGCAGGGCGGCCGGCGCGTCGGTCGCGATGCCGACCGCCAGGGCGATCATGGCGACGCCGGCAGCGATGCGCAGGGGGCGCTGGCGGGCCTTCAGGCTCGCGGCCACGCCCGACCCCGCCAGGGCCACGGCGAGCAGCGGGATCGATAGGCCGACCGCGAAGGAGACCGCCAGACCGACGATGCGCCACGTCACCTGGCCCGTGTTCGAGGCGACGATGACCGAGGCCAGTACCGGCCCCGCGCAGGGGACGAACGCCGCGCCGAGCACCAGGCCCAGGCCGAATCCTGCGCTGTCGCCCGTCGTACGGGGTGCCAGGCGCGCGAAGGGCCGCTCGAGGACCTCCATAACCTTCGGGATGATCATGCCGATGCCCACGGCCACGAGCAGCACGATACCCGCCCAGCGGATCGCCGTCTGCGGCAGGTGCAGCAGGCTCAGCAGTGCCGAACCCGCGACCGTGATCAGCATGAACGACGTGACGAGGCCGGCGACGATCAGGAGGGGACGGCGAGCGATGCTCGGGGAGTCATCGACCTTCTTCGCGGTGACGGCGGGGGAGGAGCCGCCCTTGCCCAGGCTCACGCCGGGCGCGACGCGGAAGAGGCCGGGATCGACGGCGTTGGTCGTGTTCTCAGAGGACGAGGCCGTGGAAGCCTTCGCGGAATCCTTGCTGCCCGCGGCACCGAGGAATAAAACGGGTAGGACAGGCAGGATACACGGGGAAATACCCGTGACGAGACCGCCAAGAAGACCAAGCAAGAGGAACATAGGTTCACCTTACTTGGTATAGGTGAGAAAAGCGCGCGACGTGACGGCTTCACGCATGGACACGTCAGATGTGATGACTCGATACCACACGTCGCATGCAATTCCCCCGCGCGTACGTCGAACGCTCAAACAAAATCGTTGACATCATGCGGGTTGTGAGGGGTTGTCTCACGGCCCTCCAGGGGAATTGCGCGTCACATTACAGGGATAGCACCAGGTCCGCGCGGGCCTTCGTGCGCTCCACGAGCGCCATGTTCGCCGCGTCCACCGTGCGCACCCAGTGCGCAGCATCCGCGCGATCACGCCCAAAACTCACGTGCCGATCAATGAGGCGAGAGGCCAACTCCTCAAACGGCGTATCAATGTAGACGAGCATATCAACAAGCCCACGCACGTCCGCCCACCCGGGCAACTCCAACCCCAGGTAGTTCCCTTCAGTGATCACAACGCCGTCGACTTCGATGGCCAGGGATGCGGCGACGGGCTCGTGCAGGTCGCGCCGGTAATCGGGGGCCAGAACGATGCCGTCCGCGCGGCGCACCCGCCCGAGCATTGCCACGTATCCGCCCACGTCAAAGGTATCGGGCGCGCCCTTGTGGTCGGCCAGTCCGCGCTCAGCCAGCAGCGCGTTCGACATATGGAAGCCATCCATCGGCACCAGGCCTGCGACCGCAATGCCCGCCTCGGGCAGGGCGACCGCCAGCTGCGCCGCAATCGTGCTCTTCCCAGTCCCAGGCGGGCCAGTCAACCCCAGCACGCGCACGGGGTCGCCGTTGCAAGCGCGCTCAGCCACGGCCTCGACGATGCGCGTCGTGATCGACGAGGCCTGCGCGGCCACCTGCGCCTCGCTCACGGCTTAATGACGGGCAGAGTCGACCAGGGGAAGTTAATCCACTTGTCGGTGTGCGCCCACACGTAGTCCGGCTCGATGATGGAGACCGGCTTCTTGTAGATGACGGCGCTGCGGGCCTCCACGCGGATCGAGGCGGAGCCGTCCAGAGACAGGCCGTGCTCGTCGATGAGGTCCATGACCATCTTCAGGGTCTTGCCGGAGTCGGCGACGTCGTCGACAACGAGGACGCGCTTGCCGTCCATCGCGGAGACGTCCATGAGCGGGGGGAGAAGGACGGGTTCGGTGAGGGTTTCGCCGATGCCGGAGTAGAACTCGACGTTCATCGTGCCAATGGCCTTGACGTCCATCGCGTAGGCAATCGCGCCCGCAGGGATCAGGCCGCCGCGGGCGATGGCGACGATCAGGTCCGGGATCCAGCCGGATTCGACGATCTGCTGGGTGAGCTCACGGGAAGCGCCACCGAAGCCTTCCCAGGTGAGGACCTCGCGGTCGGGAGCGGTTGTGGCGTCGGGGCTGGCGATTGTACCCATGGCTTCCTTCTCTCGGGAGTTGTTGGGAACAAGGGTATCGCCGTCGGGCGTGTGTGTGCGCGCTTGCGCGCGCGTGTGGGCCTATGACGTGGGCAGATGCACGCCGCTGATCGCGGCGAGCTCTCGCTCGTAGGCGCGCCCGGGCGAGGTCGGGGTCCCGTGATGCTCCCACGCGAGGATCAGCTCGGGGTCGAAAAAGCGCGAACACAACCCGCACGAGGAGACGCGGCGAGGTGCCCGGTAGAGGCGGCGCTTGGCCCCACAGCGCGGGCACGTGCCCACCCAGGGCGCGTCCGGGGCGGGTAGGGATGAAGGCAGTCGAGCGGAATCCGGCGCGCCGAGGGCTCGGGCTGCCCGCTTCCACGCGGCGTCATGCCCGTGGGCGGGACCGACCAGGGCGTGGGCGATCTCGTGCAGGATCACCCCCCGGATCGTGTCCTCGTCATACAGGTCGGTGAGCGGCCCGGACAGGCTGATCGTGCGTGCGCCGTGCGTGCAGGCTCCGGCCCGCCGCCTCGCGTTGTCAAAACGGAAACGCCAGCCGGTCAGCTCCGCGGCGTCCATCAGGGTGCGCGCGAGGGCGCGTGCGTCTTCCCGCTTCATCGTGCCCCCGCGAGTACGCCGAGGAGGCGCTTCATGGAGACCTTGTTGGGTGTTCCCAGGGTCTGGGCGAACATGGAGACGCGCAGCTCCTCGGCCATCCACCGCGCCTGCGTGAGCGCGGCGGCGGCGCGGGCCTCGTAGGGGCGACGCTCCAGGGCCTGCCGCGCGGCGGCGATGTCGGCCTCGGCCTGGTGGATGCGGTCCATGTCCTCCAGGTCGCGACCCAGCGCCCCCGGCGAGGAGGCGGCGCGCTCGATGCGCACGGCCCCGGCGCGCAGGTAGCGGGCCAGGTGCGGGAGCGCGAAGGCGGGCGTGGCCGACACGAAGCCCTCGTAGAGCAGCGTCTTTCCGTGGCGGGCGACGTCTCGCGTCGTCTCTTCCAGCGAGGCCTGGGGGTGGGAGCGCACGGCGGCGTCGGCCTCGGCGCTGGCCTCCAGGGCCCGCACGACGTGGGAGAGGATCTGGTAGACGCGGTCCTCGTGCGCGTCGCGCGCGGCCGCCACGAGGGTCTCGAAGGCCTCGGGGTCGCGAACGTTCGCGGGGGTGCTCAGCTCGTCGACCAGGGCGAGCGCCGAGGCCAGCTGCGCGTCCGCGACCAGGGCCGCCGTGTCCGCGTAGGGGGAGGCCGCCAGCATGAGGGCCTCGCGGCCCGTCCAGCGCGTGGTCACGGTGCTCACGGTCGGCCTCGGCGGCGCTGGCCATGACGCGCACGCCTGCCGCCGGGGCCGCGGCGCTGCCCTGGGGGACCAGCGCGGGGAACGCCCGCAGCGTCATCGTGCCCGAGGTCTGGGTGATCGAGCGAGGCAGGGTCGGCATCTCGGCGATGGCGTCCGCGTGGAAGGTGGGGTCCGGGGACGAGGCCTGGGCCGCGTCGCGGGGTCCGTTGCCCGTCGCGGTCGCGCTGTTAGGCGTGGTGGAGGGATTCTCCCCACCGGGCGATCCCGTGGAACTGTCGGTGGGGGAGGGGACTCCACTCGTGGTGCCGTTCGCGCCAGTAGTGGCGGAGTACTTGCCTCCGCGTCCGCGCTTGTTTCTGCGCGCCTGCTTCTCGCTGGCCTCCTCGAGGGCCGCACGCACGGCCGTGCGCACCGCCTTGTTCGCATCGTGTGCGAGGGAACGCTGGAGGTAGGCCAGGTCCTTGCCCGCGCCCAGCTCCTTGCCCGACGCGTCGGTGACGACGAAGGTCATGCGCAGGTGGTCGGGCAGGTGGGCGCGCACGTGCGCGAGGTCCGCTTCGCTCAGGTCCACGCCGCGCAGGACGCGCACCGCGTGGGCGAGGGCGTCCAGGACGGGGCCGTCGGTGAGCGCGCGGCGCGTGGGGGCAGCTGCGGTAGCGGTGATGGGGGCATTGGTAGATGTGGCATCCGCACCGGTCGCGCCGGAAGCTGCGGCTCCCGCGTGACTCGTAGGGCTGGCGGCCGGGTTGAGCGCGGTCGCCGGGCTCGTGCCTGGCTGCGCAGCCGCGCCCCTCGAGCCTGCGCTGGTCGCGTCGCCCGCGCTCGCGGATGCCTGTTTCTTGGAACCCTTCGTGGCGTTTTTCTTCGGCGAGTTGCGCGTCGACAGCTTGCCCGACGTCGCGCCCCACGCGGCCAGGCGGCCCATTGCGGCATCCAGGCTCAGCGGGTCCGGCTCGTCGGACTGGGCGGTCTTCTTCCCGCCGCCCGCCCTGGCTGCGCCCGCGGAGCTGTCCGCTGATGCTGCCACGGCCTCGACCGGTTTGTCGCCCGCCTGCTCGATCCACCGCGCGACCGACGCGGCCACGTCCGGCGCGGGGGCCAGCAGGCGGCGCACGCCCTTGGGCAGGGCGCGGATCGCCTCGGTCAGCAGGTCCTCGCGCATGCCCGGCACCAGCCAGTCCGTGCCC
>QWCL01000232.1_pt1 | contig 23550 bp, 18 predicted proteins | sample 1972551 | NCBI WGS metagenome assembly QWCL01 (sample SAMN09866709, study PRJNA288562) | Human oral metagenome isolate term2_saliva, whole genome shotgun sequencing... | isolation source: mouth | host: Homo sapiens | place: USA: California
CTGGACGCTAGCTTCACGTAGGGCGCGCACCAGATTGTCAGGATTGTCATCCACACGCATGGTGCAAACGCATTGGGCGCCCCAGCGTTCACACAGGGCAGCTAGCATCAGGCCGTTAGAGTCAGGGATCATGCCAGGTGCCAGAGGGTGGCCAGGTTCGGTTAGTTCAGAGCCGGTGCTGATAACTGCTACGCGTGGTTTGGGGCGTACCGCTAGGGTGGCGTGCCCAGTGGCGACGGCGGCCGCCAGTTGAGGTGCTTCCAGGCGGGTTCCAGCCGGCAAAACTGGCTCACCCAGGCCGGTGTCTTCACCAGCATGGCGGATATGACGCCCCAGCGTTGGGGCCTGATAAATCTTTACCTGCTCAGGTAGGGGGGCGGCGCCAGCGGCCTGGTCGGTTAACTCCACTTGCACCACTGCGTTGGCGCCGGGTGGGATGGCCGCCCCGGTCATGATACGCATGGCGGTGCCTTCAGGTAGCGGGGCTGGGTTAGCACCCGCTGCCACATCCCCGCTTACTGGCAGGCAAACCGGGCTTTGCTCACTTGCCTGGGCCACTTCACTGGCGCGCACGGCGTAACCATCCATAGCTGAATTAGTCCACGGTGGCACTGGAGCTAAAGCGCTAATTGGCTTGGCCAGCACCTGGCCGGTACATGCGGCAATAGGTTGCTCACTTATGGGTAAGGCATCAATGCCCGCTGTGAGGGTAGCAATGTAATCGTCAACGTCGCGCATAGTCTTTAGGGTAGCGGCTGCCAGTCGATAGTGTCCCAACGCGCGGCGGCGGCGTCGGCTATAAGTAGGCGCCCAAATAAGCCCGTGCCGGTGTGGGTTAGGAATTTAATGGCCTCATTAGCCATTACTGAGCCGCACTGGCCTACCACAGCGCCTAGCACCCCGCTAACATCTGCCGGATCTACCAGGCCAACCTGTGGGGGAGCGGGGTAGAGGTCACGTAGTTGGCTAGGCGCATAGCCGGCGCGAGTGGGCCGCGACCAGAACCCGGCCACTTGAAACACCTGGGCCACCACTGTGCCCCAAATCAGAGGCACCCCAGCGCGGGCGGCGGCGTCGGCCAAAGCATATTTGGAACTAAACGAGTCGGTGCAGTCCACCACCAGGTCGTAGCTGGCCAGTAGGGCGTCGTCGCGCTCATCTACAGCCAGGCGCCGGTGGTAGGGCTCTAGTTTCACTTCACTAGCTAGGCGGGTGAGGTAGTCAATGGCTGAATCAACCTTGTGGCGGCCAATATCGCTGGGGGTGTGGATCACCTGGCGATTTAGGTTAGTGGGCTCTACCAGGTCGTCGTCGGCAAAACCGAGTGTGCCCACAGCGCCACTAGCTAGGTAAGTCAGCACCGGCGAGCCCAGCCCGCCACAACCAACTACCAGCACCCGCGACTTTTGCAGCAGATCAACTCCCGCGTCCGTCAGCACGCTAGCGGTGCGTTGGTGACGAGTGGCACGATAGCGAGAATCCAAAATTTCCACCTAAATGAAACGTTAATATTAGTGTTAAATCTGGTTGTTTTTAGAAGGGAAAACCAATGGCTAAGGTGATTGCGGCCCAAGTGACCCAAAGTGCTGTTGATGTAAACGCACTGGCCCAAGCGGTTGGGGATGCGGGGGCCGGGGCTACCGTCACTTTTGCCGGGGTGGTGCGCAATCACGACGGCGGACGGGCAGTTGACCGGCTTGAATACAGCGCTCACCCCATCGCCACCCAGGTGGTTGAGGAAATTGCTGCCGAGATTAGTGCGCGCCCTGGGCTACGAGCGCTAGCCATTGTGCACCGGGTAGGTAACTTGGCTATCGGTGACGTGGCTCTAGGTGTGGCCGTAAGCGCTGATCACCGCCGTGAAGCTTTTGCAGCCTGCGCTGACGCCGTGGACCTGGTTAAAGCCAAACTGCCGGTATGGAAGTTACAGGCCTACAGTGACGGCAGCCAGGAGTGGAGCAACTGCCCCTGAGCGCCCGCGAATGGTCTGCAGCTACCCGGCGGCGTGGCTGCCCGGCGACCGGCGCAGCCCTGAGACCTGCTATTTAGCGCAGCTGCCTGGTGACCGGCTGCCTGGTGACCGGCGCGTCCCTGGGGCGCTTAAGCTCACCCGGCGCTCAGCCCACCTGGCGGCTCATCCTCCGGCAAAGGGCGGTAGCACATCCAAATTGATGCCCTCATCTAGAACGCTGTTGCGATCGGTGACGGGGCGTGAGTTAATCAGATAGCTACTGGCCGCCAGGACTCGGGCTAGTTCATCGCTGCGCTGTGAAAGCTGGGCCAGTAGCTGCTCTAGCGTAGCGCCGGGGTTAATTTCGATAGATTCGCTGGTGGTGGCCGCAGCTTGGGCGGCCCCAGCGAAGTAACGCACAGTTATTTGCATGGTTTCCTTGTAAATTTTTTAGCTGTAGCGGATTTAGCCGCCGATAGTGGACATTGAGCGGCGCGTTAGATTTAGCGGCTGCGCATTAGGGCCGGCGTCGCGCCCATGAGCTAGGGGCTTAAACCAGGTGGCTTGCTGCCAGGTGCTAGCAATTTCTTCATCGCTGGCCCCGCCGCGTAGCAAAGCCCGCAGATCTGTCTCTGCCTGCGCAAATAGGCAGGTCATTAGCTGGCCGTCAGCGGTTAGGCGGGTGCGGTCGCAGTCATCGCAAAATGGCCTGGTAATTGAGGCAATAATGCCCACGGTGCCGCCGGGGCGTGTGGCGGTGGGGGCCACCTGCCATAGCTGGGCTGGGCGCCGGTCAGGGCGGCCTAGTTCGGTTAGTTCAAAGCCGTTAGCGGCAAAAATATCCAAAATCCTTTGGGCGCTAACGATTGCCTGGCGGCTCCAAGCCTGCGCACCTAGCGGCATGTGCTCAATAAAACGCAGCTGCCAGCCTTCACGCAGGCTCTTATCCAGCAGACTGGGTGCCACCTGTTCGATTGTGTCCGCCATGGCTACGGCATTGACCTTAATTGGGTTTAATCCCGCCATTGCAGCCGCTTGGATACCACGTAGGGCATCAGCAAAACGGTCGCGGCGAGTAGTAGTGGCATAAACGCTGGCATCGACAGAATCCAGCGACACATTAACCCGGTCTAGGCCGGCGCTGCGCAGCTGGGCTGCGCGCCGATCCAGGCCCAAGCCATTAGTGGTAAGGGCCAGGTCGGGCTTAATGCCAGCGTGAGTGCGCAGTTGGGCTAGGGCTGTCACCAGCTGCTCTAAATCGCGCCGTAGTAGCGGCTCACCGCCGGTAATGCGGATGCGTTCAATGCCTAAGTGTTCCACCCCGATGCGTGCTAAGCGCACCAGCTCCTCAAGGCTTAGTAGCTGCTCATTTTTTAGCCACTCAAGGCCCTGTGCAGGCATGCAATAGGTGCAGCGCAGATTGCATTTATCGGTAATAGATAAACGCAGATCTCTGGCCCGGCGGCCATAGCGGTCAACCAGCTGCCCATCCGCCTCGGCGCCAGGGGCACGTAGGGCGGGTGGGGCAGTGGCTAAGCTGGGAGCGCTCACAGTGGTTTATGACCTTTAGTCGGTGTGGTGAATTAGCGCGGCGAATGAGTTAGGCAGTGCGCAGTCTTTAGGCAGTACGGCGGATGGCTACGATAGCGCCGTCGTCGCCCTCATAAACCAGCTCATAGCTGAAGTCGCCAGGAATCTGGGAGTCAATCTGCATCAGTAGCGGGCGCGGAACGTGCGGGGCAAACAGCTCCATGCCCTCACCCGGAGCCAGGGAGGCCACTGCACCCAAAATGGCGGCGTGGCGTAGCTTGGGCGGGAAGGGGCGGGCGTCTAGACGCGGCAGTTCAACCGGCGCGGCGCTGCAGCCACAGCCGCAACCGCCGTGACCCTGGCTGGAAACGTCGGTAACAGGGATCTGGTTCTGGCTCATTGGAGTCCTTAAAAGTTTTGAGTTGTTGTGATTGGGGCGGGCAATGGGACGAAAGTATCTGTAACTAGCATAGATTGCCAGCCCACTAGAAATATTATTACGGTTTTAACTATGAAAAATAAGTCGGCTGCCCCCAAGGCCGCCAACAGCGAAAAACGTGCTGCCCTGGCGCCGCGCTACTTAGCTTTATTGTTAGGTGGCGTTTGCGTAATGGCTGGGCTCGACGCTGCCCTGCTGCGGCTAAACCTGCCCGCTCCCGTCACCGGGGCGCACCTGGCCGCGCTGCATGGGCCGTTGATGCTGGCAGGCTTCTTGGGCACAGTTATCAGCCTAGAGCGGGCCGTGGCCGCGCGTAGGCGCTGGGCTTGGGTGGCCCCCTACGCACACGCGGCTGGTATGTTAGCACTGCTGGCCGGGGCCCCCAGCGCGGTAGGTAAAGGACTGCTGCTGGTGGGAGCACTTGGCCTAGATGCCATCTACCTATATATTTTGCGCACCCGCGCCGGGGCCGTGGCCACCCAAATCGAAGCTCTAGGTGCGCTCAGCCTCACGTTGGGCACCTGGTTGTGGCTAATGGATAAACCCCTTGAAACCGTGGCCACGCTCTGGCTGGAATTTCTGATTTTCACCATTATCGGCGAGCGCCTGGAACTAGCCCGCGTGGCTTTTATCGGCAAAGTTGAGGGCCGGGTTTTGGGTCTGTGTCTAGCGGTGCTCTCATTTAGCGCCCTGTCCCTGGTGTGGGTGCCAGCCCAAATCTTGGCGGCCGCAGCCCTGCTAGCCCTAGCAGCCATAATGGGCTACCACGATGTAGCTCGGCGCACTGTGCGCGGGAGTGGTCAAGTGCGTTTTGCCGGGGCCGCCATGCTCAGTGGCTACTTTTGGCTGGCCGTCAGTGCCATAGTCTGGTGCCTTTATGGCTTTAGCGGGGCTGCCTACGACGTCGTTATCCACACGGTCACAATCGGTTACGCCATCTCAATGGTGATGGCCCACGCCTCCATTATTTTGCCTGGGGTGCTACACCGCCGCCTGCCCTACCACCCGCTTATGTATTTGCCGCTTGGCGCCCTGCATGGCGGACTGATTGTAAGGGTATTAACCGCTAACCTTGGTGGCCTATCCTGGCAGGTAGGTGGAGCTGTTTCCATCGCCGCAATATTGCTGTTCCTACTTATCGCAGTTACCCGGGCGGTAACTGCCAAATAGTCCGACTAAATAAGAGCCCGCATCAAGTCACGTTAGCGTCTGCCTGCTACCAAGCTGCGCTACCGCCTCCTGGCTCCCAAACCCAGCTAAGTAACCAAGCGCCTCACTACTACTAAACCCCGCCTCGCTACCAAGAAAACTGCCATGGAAATCACCCAGCCCCCAGCCAAAAGCCCCCAACCCCGACCGCATCGGCGCACCACCCAGATAAAACGCAACTCCGTGGTGGTGGCCTGGATTTTTACTGCCCTGGTGCTGCTAGCTGGCAAATACGCCCAGCTGTGGCCCAATCTAGATGTTTGGGCGCCACTACATGCGGCCCTGCTGGGGGCCTTGGGTAGCGCTATCACCATTTGGAGCGCTCATTTTGCCGACACCCTCCTACACCGCCCTGCCTGGGGTGGGGCGCTGATGCTAAATGGGCGCCTAGGCCTGCACAGTGTGGGCGCCGCTCTGGTAATCACCGGGGTGTGCATTAATAGCCAGATCGTAATTGGCGTGGGGGCTAGCTGCGTGGCGGTGAGTGCGACGCTGGGCGTGGTGGCCATGGTGGTGCAAAAACGCCGCGCGGTGGCGGCCCGTATGGCGGCGCTAGTGGACTACTACATTTGCTCCCTCAGCTACCTAATGGTGGGGGCGCTGGCCGGCTGGTCTATTAAATACTTTGACTTTAAAGGGCAAGCGGCCTGGTCTAACCGCATGTATTTAGCCCATGTGCCGATCATGGTACTGGGAGTTTTGGGTATCACTGTGCTGGGCACACTGGTGGTGCTGTGGCCTACCATGCTGCGCACCAAGATGGAGCCGGTAGCCCCGCGTCAAGCGCAACGAGCTCTGCCCGGCCTGGCTTTAGCAGTGGCGGTGATTGCTTTTTCTGGGCTGTGGCGGCCCCTGGCTGGGATTGGGGCTCTGCTTTATCTGTTAAGCGCCGCCGCCGTGGTGGCGCCGCTGTGGCGTACCGGGGCGCGCAAAGGGGTAACTAACTATGCGGGCCTGTCTACCGCCGCCGCCTTGGCTTGGCTGGCCTGGTGCGTAATTCGTTTAGGAGTGGGGGTTTCTTACGCCGCTAACGACGACGCCGCCCGCGCGGTGGCCCACAGCCTGCGCTTAGCGGTGGTTAGCGGTTTTGCTCTGCAAATCTTGCTGGCGGCGCTTAGTTTCTTAACCCCGGTGATGCTTGGGGGAGGCCCGGCCATGTCACGCCTAACCCACGCCATTATGGATCGCTACACCTGGTGGCGGATCACCACCATTAACCTGTGCCTGGCGTTAGCTTGCCTGCCGCTGCCACCTGCGGTGCGGGGCGTAACTGGTTTGAGTGCGGCTCTGGCCGGGGCTTATTTCTTTGTGGCCGCAGGCCAAGCGATTCAGGCCCGACGCAAGGGCGACACTAGCGCCGCCCCGCCCTCCACCGTCACCTTAAACAAGGTGGCGAGCAAACCGGCATCTAGTAAGGCGGCGGCGTCGGTCGCGCAGAGTGCATCTAGGTCCGCCGCGCCAACTGCGGCCGCGCAGAGTGCGGGGGCCACTGCTGCAACCCAAACCCCGGACCGACGCGGGGCCCTAGCCGGGCTGGTAACTGCCGCCGTCGCCGTCGTGGCTGGCGCAAGTGCCAGCTCAACCCAAACCCCGGGCGGGCTTATGGGACTAGGCGCCGGGCAGGGCAGTGCCAGCGCTGGCGGCAGCGGCCAGGTGGTCAACGCCAACATCACCATTAAAGGCATGAGCTTTGTGCCCTCCAGTGTGGATGTGCCAGTGGGGGCAACGCTGCGTCTAACCCTGAAAAACACCGGCTCTGAAGTGCATGATTTAGTGCTGGCAACCGGGCAAACCACCGGGCGTTTAGCAGTGGGAGAGAGTAAAACCATTACGGTTAACAATGTGCGCGAGCCAATTGCTGGCTGGTGCTCGGTGGCCGGACACCGCGCCATGGGGATGGTGTTTGATGTGAAAGTGGCCGGGGTTTCCAGCAACACTAGCCACAGCGGGCACCAGCATTCGGCCAGCAGCCAAAGCGCTCAGGTGGATCTAAACTGGCAGCCGCCCAGCTACTTTAAAGCCCATGACGCGCGCGCCCCACGTCCCCAGACGGCGGGCACAGTGCACCGTCACACTCTGCGTGTTAGCGAAATAACCGCCCAGGTGGGGGCGGGGGGAACCCAAAAACGCATGACCTATAACGGCGGCGTGCCAGGCCCGGTGCTACGCGGCCAGGTAGGTGACCGCTTTGAAATCACCCTGGTCAATGACGGCACCATGAGTCACTCCATTGACTTCCATGCCGGGGTACTGGCGCCCGATAAACCCATGCGTTCAATCTCGCCGGGCCAAAGCCTGCAATATAACTTCACCGCCACCCGCAGCGGCATATGGCTCTACCACTGCTCAACTGCGCCCATGAGTGTGCACTTGGCAGCAGGTATGCATGGCGCGGTGATTATTGACCCGCCTGGGCTTAGCCAGGTGGATCATGAGTTTGTGCTGATCCAGTCAGAAATCTACCTGGGCCCTGAAGGTGGGGCCATCGATGAAGCTAAAGTGGCCGCTAAAACCCCAGATCTAATGGCGTTTAACGGCATGGCTTTCCAATACAAGTACCGTCCCTTGCAGGTGGCGGTAGGCCAGCGGGTGCGTTTTTGGCTGATGGACGCTGGCCCTTCACTGCCGTGTACTTTCCACGTGGTGGGCGGCCAGTTTGACCAGGTGTTTTATGAGGGTGCCTGGACGCTGGGTGGCCCTGACCAGATCGGTTCGCGTTGGTCAGGTGGCTCGCAGGCGCTAAACCTGGGGCCTTGCCAGGGTGGCTTTGTGGAATTTGTGCCGCCACAGGCGGGCCACTACAGCTTTGTCACCCACGCTTTTGCCGACATGGAAAAAGGCGCCATGGGTGTGCTGCAGGTGCAGTAGCTAGTCACGTGCAGTAGTTAGTCACGTGCACTAGCCGTTTAGGCGCAGTCGCAAATGCCTGCCGAGCAGGTAGTTTTGTTGCGTTTTAGCTCTACCAGCCAGGCGCTAGCCAGCTGCGGGTGTAGCTTGAGCTCAGCGCTAGAAACCACCCTCACGCCGCTGGAACGCGTCAGCAGCTCAGCAATATAGGCCTCGTGAATGATGCACACCAGAGGGTGGGGCCAACCACCTTTAGCGAATGGGCAAGAGCGCAGCACTAGCTTGTTTTTGGCTAGTTCCGGCGAAAAACCCATAACCGTGAAGATGGGCCTGAGCTGGTCAATGGCGTTTTCTAGGCGCTGGTTAGCCTCAGCTAGCCCGTTGGCGTCGTCCGCCGTGTCAGCACCTGCCTCGCTTAAGTTGCTAGCCTTGCTGGTGCCGGCATGGTTAGCTGCCTTAATTCCGCTTGCTGCTTCTGTGGCGACGGCGCCACTGGCGCCCTGGGTGCCGCTTTGGGCGGGTTGCGGGCAGGTTAAGCCCGCCCAGTTTTTACCTACCGCAATAGCCTGAGCCACGCCATCGCTACCTTCAGCTAAAGAAATCGCGGTAGCAGTAATAACATCCAGGTAGGTGCTTAAAATCTGGTTGGGATCCAGGGTGGTGACGCTGTAAAGCAAGGTCGGACGTCCGCGCTTACCCGTGCGCAGCGGCAGCGTGGTAACCAAGCCAGCGTTTAACAGTGCATCAAGATGCTCACGGGCAGTGTTGGGGTGCAGCTTTAAGGTTTTAGCCACCTCAGCACTGGAAATAGGCTGGCCCGCGCCCTCAACTACTTCTAAAACTCGCCTTTGCGCCGGCAACAGGCTGATTTGCGAGCGAATATCATGCAGTGATGAACGCACACTAGTTGGGTATGGAAGCGGTGAATGGGTCATGCGATGCCTCGCCAGATTGCTGGGTGGTTGGACCTTAGGCCTAGTCTACGTTACAGGTGTTTTTAAGCTTTAGTTGGATCTTGAGCATCCAAGGAGGCTGTCAGCAGGCGCCTAAAGGAATCTACCCGGCCACAGCGAGTTTCGCGCGTGGATGCATCTTGTGCTTTAGCCGCCCACTGGTCAAGTGCACAGTCAATCACTCCAGGTTCGTGGCTGCAGCCACGTGGGCACTCTTGGGCTACCTGAGCCAAATCAGCAAAGCCGCGTAAGACGTCGTCGGCGGCCACATGCGCCACCCCAAAGGAACGCACCCCGGGGGTGTCAATTACCCAGCCACCATCGGGATTAACCACAGCCTGCAAGTTAGTGGAGGTGTGGCGGCCGCGCCCAGTAACCTCATTGACATGCCCAGTTACTCGGTTAGCAGCCGGAACTAGGGCGTTAATCAGGGTGGATTTACCCACCCCAGAGTGGCCTACCAGCACCGAAACCTTACCGGCCAGGGCCTGACGCACCACCTCAATGCCGCTAATGCCACTTTCAGTGATAGTGGTTGCTAAACAACGCACCCCCAGGGGCTGATACAGGCTCAGCAGCTCGGTGGGGTCAGCTAGGTCAGATTTAGTCAACACCAGCAGCGGCTCCATGCCGGCGTCGTAGGCGGCCACCAAATAGCGGTCAATCATGCGTGGACGCGGCGGTGGATCAGCTAAAGCCGTGACCACCACCAACAAATCGGCGTTAGCCACCACCGGTTTTTGTGAGCCGGCGCTGTCTCCATCCTCAGCGCTACGTAGCAGCAGGGTGCGCCGGGGCTCAATACGCACCATACGGGCCAGAGTGTCTTTACGCCCCGACACGTCACCAACCACCGCCACTTGGTCGCCCACAACCACTTTGCCTCTGCCCAGCTCGCGGGCCTTCATGGCGGTAATATCGCCGCTACCATCCTCAGTTAGGGATGGGTCATCTAAGTGAATACGGTAATGGCCGCGATCAATACGGGTAACCATGCCGGTGACGGCATCAGCATGAGCCGGGCGCACCTTAGTGCGTGGACGCGAACCTTTACCGGGACGCACCCGAACACGCGGATCATCGGTACCAATATCGCGTCTAGCCAATAGCCTCTCCTGCACTCTCAAGCATGGCGTCCCAAAGCTGGGTGAATGTGGGCATAGTTTTGGCGGTGGCACCCACATCATCCAGGCTAATTCCGGGCAAATTTAGACCCATAATAGCCGCGAAAGTAGCCATACGGTGATCGGCGTAAGCCTCCAGGTGAGCTGGGTGCAAAGTACAGGGGTGGAAAACTAAATAATCCTGGCCCTCATCCACGTTCCCCCCAAGTTTGCGGGCCTGGGCGGCGATGGCTGCTAAACGGTCAGTTTCGTGACCACGCAGGTGCCCAATACCCCAAATCTTGCTGGGCTGGCCCTGGCTGGCAGCCACTAAAGCTAGCGCCGCCATGGTGGGCACTAGCTCGCCTTCCGCGCTGGCATCACGTTCAATGCCGCGCAGGGCGCCGCTGGAGCTAAGTAGCGTGCCCTGATCCAGCTGCACCTGGGCGCCGAAAAGCTTAAGGATTTCCACCCAGTTAGCCCCCACCTGGGTGGTGTGGGTGGGCCAATGCAAAATCCGCACCTGCCCGCCTGCAGCGGACACCAGCGGCGCGGCAATAAAAGGCCCCGCATTGGAAAGATCAGGTTCAATCACGCTGCGGCCCCCGCGCGGGCGCCCACTAACGCACCAGCTCAGCTGCTCGGCGTGGTAATCCTCGGGAGCCTGCACTTGCACGCCGCATTGGCGCAAGCTGGCCACACTCATCTGCAAATGCGGAACAGATACCAAAGGCTGCTTAGCGCTGACAGTTAAGCTTTGTGCCCTGCCAAGCTGCAAAGCCGCCCCTAGATACAGTAGGGCAGAGACAAACTGGCTCGATTTAGAGCCATCGACCTGCACCTGTAGATGCTCTTGAGGGTTTAAACCAGCGCCATGAATAGTGAAAGGCAAACGCCCGCGCTGCCCATGCCACTCAAATCTGGCCCCCAACGCCTCTAGGGCATCGGTTAGCGGCTCCATAGGCCGAGCCAAAGCCGCCTGATCACCAGTGAAAGTCAAACTAGTGCCCAGGGCCAGGGCCAGGGGCGGCACAAAACGCATCACAGTGCCCGCCAGCCCACAGTCAATAACCGGGATGGAGTTGTCAGGCGGCAGGCCTGCCGGTTTTTGTACCTGGCTTGCTTCTGGAGCGGCTGAGTCTGTCTTGGGCGAGGCTGGGCCTGCCGGTTTTTGATCAGCAACCAGCGGAGTTACCTGCAACAGGCCACCATGCCAGGCAAAGCGAGCCCCCAAAGTCTCCAGCGCCGCACGCATCAAAGCCGTGTCGCGGCTTTCAAGCAGACCCTCAATTTGGCTAGGGGCATCAGCCAGCGCCGCCGCCAGCAAGGCGCGCGCACTTAAAGACTTAGAGCCCGGCAGTGAAACAGTGGCGTCAATCGGTTCACTTGGGGTAGGACAGCGCCAAGCTTGCATTAGTCCTGCTCTTTACGACGACGCCGGCAGCAACGTCCCGGGCCGTGGCCGTGACCCTGGGGGCCGTGACCATGCGGGTGCTTGCCGTGCTTGTGGCACTGGCCCGGCTGACCATGATTGTGCTTGCGGCAGTGACCGTGACCGGGGTGAGAACCATGCGCCTTGCCGTTACAGCCCTGGCCGGTGGCGCCGTCGTCGTTGGCAGCAACCCGCTTAAGCTTGCGACGCTGGGAAGCGGCCACCCCCAAAGCCAACAAACCGGCACTAAGCGCAGCCCCACGCAGCGCCGGAGTCAGCGACACCACCAGCTGCCGGCCATTGAAATAAGTGGAATTAATCAGCGTAACCGGCACATTCAAAGCCGCCAACGTATAGGCACTAGCCGCAGGGGCAATCGACAAACTCAAAGCCGTCCCCGCAACCACGCTAACCGCCCCAGTAGCCGTAGCAGCCTTTTCAACCAGCGCCACCGGCGGCGTGGTTAAACCATAGGAACCTGCATATTCCAGCAAACCTTGAGCACGCTGGGCATGTTCATCACTATTAACCACAGCATCCAAACCATCAATGATGAAAGGCATAGCCGCTAAAGGACGCAAGAAAGGCAAAAGCACGCTCATAAACCCCATTGTCTCAAATAGGCCAGCATTGCTGATAGAGAAACCCTAAACGAAAGGGAATCACCACCGCCCCCAAAACGTTTAAGCCGGCATGAAATCACGATCCACCCGGCGCGTCACGCCCGTAACCGCTAGGCTGGTAAGTGATGAGTGAACAAACAACCGAAACGGACGCGCAGCGCTCGGCTCGCTTCCAGGCGGACGCTCTGCCTTACCTCGACCAGCTTTACGGGGCTGCCCTGCGCATGACCCGTAACAGTTCTGACGCCGAGGACCTGGTTCAAGACACCTACATGAAAGCCTTCGCAGCTTTCAACCAGTACCAGGACGGCACCAACCTTAAAGCCTGGCTGTACCGGATTTTGACCAATACCTTCATCAACTCCTACCGCAAAAAGCAACGCCAGCCCATACAGGCAGATTCAGACTCCGTTGAGGACTGGCAGCTGCACCGGGCCGCCAGCCACGATTCGGTAGGACTACCCAGTGCGGAAGACTTCGCCCTGGACTCTCTGCCCGACAGTGAAATCAAGTCTGCCCTGCAAGAGCTCAGCGAAGACCGCCGCCTGGCCGTGTACCTAGCGGATGTTGAAGGTTTCTCCTACAAAGAGATCGCCGAAATCATGGATACCCCGCTAGGCACGGTTATGTCGCGTTTGCACCGAGGACGCGCCCAGCTGCGTGAGTTACTAGCCGACTATGCACGTGACTACGGTTACGAGCAGAACGCTGAAACTAGCGCAGCCGTTGCGAAGGAGAAAACTCATGCCTGAAACCACCGCGAAAGGCTGTTCCTGCGCCGAGACTTTAGCGCATCTACACGCCTTTGTTGATCGCGAATGCGACGAACAGCTCACCGCCCGCCTACAGGCGCATGTGGCCAGCTGCCCGCACTGCAAAGCCCAGGCCGACGCCGTACGTCACTTACAGGGTCTGTTGCGCTCGCGGTGTGCTGAGCAAGCCCCGCAATCCCTGGTGGAGCGGGTACGCACCCAGCTGGCAGTGGTTAGCGCTTGCGGATGCACTCCTGGCCTGTGCGAATGCGGCCATGGACGGGCAGAAAGGCACACCACTACGGTGGCTACTTCCACCACGCTGGTTAGCGATTCGACTGTAGCGAGTGTGTCTCGCTCAGTGACCTACCGCGGTTAGCGGCGCTTGTCACTTGGTGGCATGGCGTCGAATGTGTAAAAATAGCCTAGTTATATGCCCCCTCGTGGGGTGTTAGTCCCTATTACGAGGAGGCCAGTATGTCCAAGCGCGGTCGTAAGCGTAAGGCCCGTGCCAAGGGCGGCGCTAACCACGGTAAGCGTCCCAACGCCTGAGTAAAACTTAGCGCTGAGCACCCAAGGTGCTCAGCGCTTTTTGTTTATGCAGTTGGTGGCTGGCCGCGTGGGGTCGGCGGCGAGCCCTAGCGCGGCCGAGCTTTAGCTTTTACAGCTTTTACAGCCCCAGCCACTGGTTCCAACCCCGGTGCAGTACCAGCCAAGCCAATAGGCCGTAACCGGCCTGACCGGGGTAGGCGCCGTCGTTAAGCGCAATGTCAGTAAGCCACTGCTCGTGCTTAACCAGCGGGGTATAGGTGTCCACGTAGGTGACATTACGGCGGCGGCACACTTCACGGGCTGCATTGTTTAGAGCGGCCAGCGCCTTCGGGTTGGCTACGGTTAGCGGCGGCGGGCCAACCATCAGGCATTCAAGCTTTTCGTACATTACGGCGGCGTCGATGATATTGGCTAAAGCCAGGCTAGAGCGGGCCGTGCTGACATTGTGGGTAACATCTGCCACCCCAACCCCAATTACCAGTAGGTTGCGGGCGCCAGGAACAACCCGGCGGGCAGCCTCATCACGCCAACGGTTAGACAGCTGGGCGCTAACTTCACCAGGAACGGCCAGCGTAGACCAGGAGGGGGCATCAATAACCTCTAGCGAGTTGGTGCGCGCCATAACGCGCCCCACCCAGCCCAGGGCCCGTGCATCTCCGCGACCTGTAATCAGCTCATCGCCGATGAAGATCAGGTTGATCTCACTCACGGCCAGCATCCTTCCTGCTTGACTAGGGAAAAATCGTAGCATTGGCCCGGCCTGCAGATGCTGACCGGGCCAATACGCGCGTGTCTTTAGCGAGCAAAGCCCTACTTAGCGGGCAAAAGCCTCATTCAAGATCAGCTTTTGCTGAGCTACGTGAGCTGCTGAAGTACCCACAGCCGGGGCGGCAGCCTCAGGGCGAGCCACCACTCGTGGCAAGCGTCCAGCCGTGATCGAGTCAGGCAGGTGCAGGGCCAACCAAGGCCAAGCGCCCTGGTTACGCGGCTCATCCTGGACCCAAACCAGCTCGGCTCCCGCAAACGGTGCCAGGGCCTCCAACAAGGCCGGCTCGTCGAGAGGATAGAGCTGCTCTAGACGCACGATGGCAGTGTGCTTATCTTCCGCGTGCTGGCGGTGGGCCAGCAGATCCCAGTAGATACGGCCTGAGCATAGCAGCACTCGATCCACCTTGTTCGCGGCGGCAGCAGCTAAAACTTCCGGATCAGTTTCACCAATGACAGTTTGCATGCCGCCGCTGATGAAGTCTTCTACCGGCGAGACGGCGACCTTCAAACGCAGCATCTGCTTGGGGCTGATCAGGATCAAAGGCCGGTGCGGTTCACGCCGGGCCTGGTCACGCAGGGTGTGGAAGTGGTTAGCCGGGGTGGAAGGCTGCACCACGCGCATGTTGTCCTGAGCGCATAGCTGCAGGTAGCGCTCAATGCGGGCACTAGAGTGGTCCGGGCCCTGGCCTTCCAAACCGTGCGGCAGCAGCAGAACCAGGCCAGAGTGTTGGCCCCACTTTTGCTCAGCGGAAGAGACGTACTCATCAATTACGGTCTGGGCGCCGTTAGCGAAGTCGCCAAACTGGCCTTCCCAAATGTTTAGGCCCTCGCTGCGCTCTACCGAATAGCCGTATTCGAAAGCCATAGCGCCGTATTCGCTTAGCAGCGAGTCAACAATTGACAGCTTGGCTTGGTTGGGGGTCAGGTAGTCCAGCGGGGTCCATTCTGAACCGTTACGCTGGTCGTGCATGACGGCGTGACGCTGGGCAAAGGTGGCGCGGCGTACATCCTCACCGGTCATGTGCACCGGTACGCCTTCCATCAGCAGCGACCCAAAGGCCAGCAGCTCGCCAAAGCCCCAGTCAATGCCGCCTTGGCGGCTCATGCTTTGACGCTTGCGTAGCAGGTTCATCAGCTTGCTGTGTACCTGGAAGCCTTCAGGGACAGATACCTGGGCGTCACCGATACGTTCAATCACTTCACGGGCTACCGCAGTGGGCTGTGAATGTGAAGTTTCGCCAGCCTTAGGGCCACTGTAGGCAGGGGTGTCAGCATTGAGGTGACCGGCGCGGGCCTCGTTAAGGATGTGCTCCAGGTTGTCGCGGTAGGCGTCCAGTAGCTGCTCGCACTGTTCTTCAGTGAGGTCTCCGCGCCCCACCAGGTTGGTGGTGTAAACCGAGAAGGTGGAGGGCTTGCGGTCGATCAGGTTGTACATAACCGGCTGGGTCATTGAGGGGTCGTCACCCTCGTTGTGACCACGACGGCGGTAGCAAACCAGATCGATAATGACGTCCTTGTGGAATTCTTGGCGGTATTCCCAAGCCCAGCGGGCTACGCGTGCCACAGATTCGGGGGCGTCACCGTTTACGTGGAAGATCGGCACCTGTAGCCCCTTAGCCAGGTCCGAGGGGTAGGTGGTGGAGCGTCCCAGCGCGTTACCGGTGGTGAAACCGATCTGGTTGTTGACGATCACGTGGATAGTGCCGCCGGTGTGGTAACCGGGTAGCTGGCTCATGTTGAGCACTTCGTAAACCACGCCCTGGCCTGCAAATGCGGCGTCACCATGCACCAAAATCGGCAAAACATTGTAGCTGCCGTCAGCGCCGGAGCCGCTGCGATCTAGCTTGGCGCGCACAATACCTTCCAGCACCCCATCTACTGTCTCCAGGTGGGAGGGGTTGGCAGCCAGGGAAACCTTGGTGGTCACATCATCGGTGCCGGTGAAGGTGCCGGTGGTGCCCAGGTGGTATTTGACGTCACCAGAGCCCTGGCCGTTGGTCAGGTAGTTACCGTCAAACTCGTCAAAGACCTGGCCGTAAGACTTGCCGGCAATATTGGTAAGCACGTTTAGGCGGCCACGGTGAGCCATACCAATAGCGGCTTCTTCAATGCCATCATGTGCGGCGTCGTCGATCAGGCGGTCCAGCAGCACAATCAGTGACTCGCCACCTTCTAGCGAGAAGCGCTTTTGGCCCACGTACTTGGTTTGCAAGAACACTTCGAATGCTTCTGCCTGCATCAGCTTGGTTAGGATGCGACGGCGCTCAGCAGTATCAATGCTGGGAGTAACACCTTCCATGCGTTCTTGCCACCAGCGACGCTGGGCTGGGTCTTGGATATGCATGTATTCCACGCCCACATAACGCGAGTAGGCGTCACGCAGCATCTGCAAAATTTCGCGCAAGGTGGCACGGTCCTTGCCACCTAGACCACCGGTGGGGAAAACCCGGTCTAGATCCCACAAGCTCAGCCCGTAGGAGGAGAAGTTTAGATCAGGGTGACGGCGTAGGCGGTAGGCCAGCGGGTCAGTGTCGGCGGCTAGGTGTCCGCGCTGACGGAAAGCGTGAATCAGCTCAGCTACGCGGGCGGGCTTGCCGGCGTCGGCTAGCGGGTCGTAAGTGACGTCCTGATCCCAGTGCACCGGCTCGTGGGGGATACGCAGGGCCTTGAAGGAGCGGTTCCAGAAGCCATCTAGGCCCATGAGCTTGCGTTCCATTAGGCGTAGCAGCTCGCCGGACTGAGCGCCCTGGATGACGCGGTGATCGTAGGTGTTAGACAGTGTCAAGACCTTGCCTACAGCCTGGCGGGCCAGGGTTTCGGGGCTGGCACCAGCAAACGCGGCCGGGTAGGTCATGGCGCCTACACCCATGATTAGGCCCTGACCGGGCATTAGACGCGGCACAGAGTTAAGGGTGCCGATCATGCCGGGGTTGGTCAGGGTGGCGGTGGTGTCCTTGAAGTCATCTACAGTTAGCTGCCCCTTGCGGGCTTTAACTACCAGTGCGTCGTAGGCGTCAATGAAACTAGCCAGGTCTAGTGTGTCGGCGTTCTTAACGCTGGGGACCAGCAGGCGACGCTCACCGTTAGCGCTGGGCACGTCAATTGCCAGACCCAGGTTTACGTGGGCGGGGTTGTGTAGAGCCGGCTTGCCCTTTTCGTCCAGGGTGTAAGCCACATTCATTTCCGGCATCTCTGCCAGCGACTCCACCAGGGCCCAAGCGATCAGGTGAGTGAAGGAAACCTTACCGCCGCGTGTGGAAGCTAGGTGAGTGTTGATTAGCAGACGGTTTTCAATCAGCACCTTAGCCGGGATAGCACGGGCAGAAGTGGCGGTAGGTATCTGGAGGGAAGCCTCCATATTCTTAGCGGTGCGGGCGCTGGCTCCCTTTAGGGTGTCAACGCTTTCCACCACGCCGTTACTGGTTTCGCTAGCGTCACTATGCGCCTGGTTGTAGGCGTAAGGGGAGGTGGGGGACTTGAATTGGGCTGTGGGTGCGGGGGGCAGGTCAGAGCGGGAAACATCCTCACTGGCCAAAACGGGGCGCCGGCTAGCGGAGGCGGTGGCAGCCCCGGGGATTTGCACGCCAACGCTAGCGCTAAGCGGCTTTGAGGGCGTGGCCGGCGACTGGCCTGCTAGATACTGCGGGTTTTCGCTGAAAAACTCGCGCCATGATTGGGTTACTGAGGCCGGGTCGGCTAGGTAAGCCTCCCGCATATCCTCGACAATCCATTCGTTGGTGCCAAAGCCCTGAGCGAAGTCGTTCTCAGACACGGTTAGCTGCTCCTTATATGGCATTGCGTGCTAAAACTGTGGTTTAAGTCTAATACTGCAAAGCTGACTTGCAGAGTACTTTGTAGCCTTTAGTCCTAGATATTTTTTAAATGTTCTCGCATGTTGAGCATCGCTTGGGGTTGCTAGGGCTGAAATTGGCTGCGCTGCCACGATGACGGCGCCCGGCACCAAGGCTGTGAGCTGGCTGCGTGCTAAAGCTGTGGGCTTGGTATAGCGTTAGTGGTACCAACTAGATTTTGATAGGGAGCTAAACGCTGCATGGTCATTAAATGGCTAATGATAGTTCTGGGGGTGCTACTTACCGCTGGGACTGCGGTGTTTGTGGCCGGAGAATTCGCCCTGGTGGCCCTAGACCCATCGGTTGTTGACGCCCGCGCTCAGGCCGGAGATAAACGTGCCGGGCGAGTATCCAAGGCGCTACGTCACCTATCCACCCTGCTTTCGGGCGCGCAGGTGGGTATTACGCTAACCACCATTTTGCTTGGTTACACCATGCAGGCCGCCCTTAACGAGCTGCTTTCGCAATGGCTGAGCCCCTGGCTGGGGCAAACCCTGGCGGCCACCATCGCCGTGGTTAGCGCCCTAATTATTGTTAACGCCTTCTCTATGGTGTTTGGCGAGCTGATCCCCAAAAACGCTACCCTGGCTGATCCGCTGGCTGCTGCCGGTTTTGTCACCCCTTTCATCACCGGTTTCACCTGGCTGTTTAGGCCGCTAGTAAATCTGCTAAACGGTATGGCTAATGCTTTACTATCGCGCTTTGGTATTGAGGCTGCTGAGGAGGCCAGTGGTGCCCGTAGTGCCGGCGAGCTTACCGCTCTGCTGCGTCGCAGCGCTGAGGAGGGCACACTAGAGGTCTCCACCGCCCGCCTACTTACCCGTTCACTTGGCGTAGATGAGCTCAGCGCTGTAGATGTAATGACTGACCGTGGGCGCATTCACTGGCTGGAAGAGTCCGCCACCGCCGCTGACCTGGTGGCTTTAGCCAGCCAAACCGGGCACTCACGTTTCCCTGTCTTTGGTGACTCTCCCGACGACGTACTTGGGCTAGTCAACCTGCGCCGCGCCATCGCGGTGCCCTATGAGCGCCGCGCCCAAGTGCCGGTGACTTCCTCTTCAATCATGACTCCCGCCCCGCGCGTGCCAGAAACCATGCCGCTAGCTTCCCTGCTGGTGGAGCTACGTGGATACGGCGAGCAGGAATCTTTCGGGTTGCAAATGGCCATTGTGGTGGACGAGTACGGGGGCACTGCCGGAGTGGTGACCTTGGAGGACGCCGTCGAAGAGATCGTGGGCGAAGTATCTGACGAACACGACCGTCGTCGCGCCGGCATCCACCTAGACTCAGCTGGGCGCTGGATCGCCCCCGGCTGGAGCCGCCCCGATGAGGTTACGGCCCGCACCGCCATCCGCATTCCCGACGACGGCCCTTACGAAACCCTGGGTGGCCTGGTCATGAATGAGCTGGGGCGCATACCCCAAATTGGCGACGAAGTAACCCTGCCCACCTGCACCATTTTGGTTGATGCTATGGAGGGGCGGCGCGTCACCCGCGTGCGCATCACCCCGGTTGAGCAGGAGCTGGAGGCTCTACAGTGAACCCCACTTTGGCGCTAGTTTTGACGGTTATCCTACTGGTTGGTAACGCGTTTTTTGTGGGCGCAGAGTTTGCCATTACTTCCTCGCGCACCAGCCAACTTGAGCCTTTAGCCGCTGAGGGCAACTCGCGGGCGCGCACAGCCCTATGGGCCGTGCAGCATATTTCCGAGATGCTAGCTACCGCTCAGCTGGGAGTGACTTTATGCTCCACCGGTTTGGGTGTAATTGCCGAGCCGGCGCTGGCGCATCTGCTGGCGGCGCCGCTACATGCGGTGGGTTTAGGGGCCGAAGTGGCCCACGGCCTGGCGGTAGTGGTGGCGTTGCTGCTAGTGGTTACGGCTCACGTGGTTTTGGGTGAAATGGTGCCCAAAAACGTTTCTATCTCCATGCCCGATAAGGCGGTTTTGGTTTTCGCCCCGGCCTTGGTGGCTTGTGAGCGGGTAACCCGCCCGGCTGTGAGTGCCTTAAATGGCCTGGCCAACGCGGTGCTTAAACTTTTTGGGCTAGAGCCGCGCGATGAGATTGAAACTGCTTTCACCATGGAAGAAGTGGCTTCAATTGTGGAGCGCTCACGTGATGAGGGCGTGCTCAAGGATGACTCAGGGCTGGTGGCTGGGGCGCTGGAATTTTCTGAGGAAACCGCCGGCTCAGTGATGGTGCCGCTCAATAAGCTCACCTGCCTGCCGGAGCAGTGCACCCCGGCCCAGGTGGAGGCGGAAGTAACCCGCACTGGTTACTCGCGTTTCCCGGTCACTAACGAGCAGGGCAAAATCAGCGGCTATATCCACCTTAAAGATGTGCTTTACGCCAGCACCGAAGAGCGTGAAGAGTCAGTAGCGCCGTGGCGTTTGCGGGCTTTGGTGCCCGTACGTGCGCACGATGAGATTGAAGATGTACTGGCTGCCATGCAGCGTACCGGCGCCCACCTGGGGCGGGTAACTGATGAGCATGGGCAAATGGTCGGTGTAGTTTTCCTCGAAGATGTGCTAGAAGAACTGGTAGGGGAAGTGCGTGACGCTTTGCAGCGCCACCAGTTACGCTAAGTGTTAGATGCGTCAGTTTAGCCGCCTCGCTAAAGTGACCAAGGTATGATACCGCTGATACCAGTGGTATTTGAATGACATAAGTCCGTAGAAAGTTGGGTGTGGATGAGCGATCAGCCGATGACGCGTCGCCAGCGACGTGAGCTTGAGCGTGAGCGACAGGCCCAGCTACAAAGAGAAAACGCCCGTGAGTTACTTTCGCAGGCTCCTAACGACAGCGGTTTTTCCGGGCGCGCCAATGCGGCTTACGGCGGCGGCGGCGGTTACAACGACGCCGGTTACAACGGCTCCTATAACGGCGGCTATGGCTCTGGTGCGCCGGCCTCTGCGGCTAGTGCGCCTTCAAGCTTCAGCGCGCCGGCTGCTGATTTCAATACTGCCACTGCCGCAAGTGCGCCTTCTACTTTTAGCGCGGCGGCTTCGTTTACTAGTGGCACTGCCGCTTCCGCGCCCAGTGCGGCCTCTACTTTTGGTGCCAGTCCTTTTGCCGGTGGCGCTCCCGACGCAGCTGCCAGCTTTGGTCCGGGTCCCTTCGCCGGCGGCACGGTGGCAAGTGCGCCCAGCGCCCCTTCCAGCTTCGCAGGCACCGCCTGGGGTAGTGGCCAGCCGGACGCCGTCCAGCCGGGTGTTGCTCAGTCAAGCCTCGGCCAGGCAGCCACTGGCCAGCCGGGCGCTGCTCATCCGGGCGCCGTCCAAAATCCTGTCGACGACGGTGTGGACTACCAGCCCACTCAGATAATCTCAGCAATTAAAGACGAGATTATCGACGACGTCGCTATCCGTAACTGGAGCGCGGCAGCATCCGCCAAGGTTGCTAAAGCAGCCGACGCTGTCAGCACTGCCAGCGTTATCAGTACTGCCAGTGTAGCTAGCGCAGCTAGTGTGACCAGCGCCGTTAGTGCGCACACAGCAGCCTCGGCGGCTGGAGCGCAAGGACTAAACATAGCCGCCCAGGCGACGTCGGCAGCAGCTAACAGCGCTAACCTAACTTCTCAGGCTCCCGTAGCCCAGGTAGACCAGACCCCGGCGCGCGGCAATCCACTAGAGACTAGCAACCCAGTAGAGACCAACTCCCTGAGCGAGCCCACCCGGCTAGGTTGCGGCACCACGCCGCCAGTTAAGCGTAAAGGCGCGGCAGCACGCCGTCGAGCCGCGTTTGCTCGCGTAGGGCAGATCTGCGCGGTTAGTGCCTTGGCGCTAGTGACAATTGTGGCGCCGGTGTCGGCGGCCATGATGGGGGCTGACTCGCCGCTAAACACCGCGCTGGGCGCCCACCGGGGCCAAAGTTCGCGCCAGGTCATCAGCGGTAAAGACTCTGTGGCCGGTAGCGTGGACCACTCGCCGCTGGAAAGCTCTGATGTGAAACTGCGTAACGTGCCTGATGCGGCCACCAAGGCACGTATCCGGGCCGCTTACGAGAACCCGGTGGTTACTTGTGCCCCGCAGCAGGGTGCCAGCGGTGACACCACGGCCTTTAACACCACCCCTGACGTGTTTAAGCCGATGGTTGCCGGTACCTACACGCTTTCTAGCCCCTGGGGTTACCGTATCCACCCGGTGCTGGGCACATCCAAGATGCACGCTGGTCAGGACATGGCTGCGCCGGCTGGTACTCCCATCTATGCGGCTGCTGGCGGCGAGGTGGTTGAGGCAGGCATGGTTGATTCCACCGGTACGGTCACCATTAAGCACGTGCTTGACGGCAAGATCTGGTACACCTCCTACCTGCACATGTACCAGGATGGTATTTTCGTTAAGAAGGGTCAGCAGGTTAAGGCTGGTCAGCTGATTGCGGCAGTTGGTTCCACCGGTTACTCAACCGGCCCCCACCTGCACTTTGAGGTGCGAATTAAGAACGACACAGCGGATGCTTCCACGGTTGACCCGATGAAGTGGCTCAGTGACCACAAGGCGGTTGAGCTGTCTACCGACTGTAAGTCCAGCAGTGACAACTCCACTTCTGGCACGGGTGACGGTAGCGGTACTGGTGACGGCTCCACCGGCACCACTGATAGTGGCTCCAGCGATGGCACCGGCACCGGCGGCACTGGTGGTAACTCGGCTGGTTTGACCGATAACTCAAACGGTTCCACCGGTACCAGTGATTCCGGCACTGGCACTAATGATTCTGGAACTGGTACTAACGGTGGCAACACTGGCACTAACGGTGGTACCGGAGCTAACGGCAACACTGGGACCTCTGAGGGAAACACTGGGGAATCCAACTCTGATGGTTCCACCAGTGGTGGCAACTGAGCACACCAACTACAGACAAATACAGGCAAAATACAAATACAGGCAAAATCATCCCTTCCCTATAAAAATTTCATGGGGTTTTATAGGGAAGGGATGAAATGTCAGTATCTGTGCGGCAACTACGTCTGTGTCCCAGCATTGGAGACGGTGGGTCTTAACTGTTGAGCGGTGCAAGCTGAAGATGGCAACTCTGCCGACGGCGGCGACGGTGCCGGCAACATAGGTGGCGGTGATGGCGCCGGCAGGTTGCGCAGCACAGTGCCAGTGCCTATTTATATACAAAATCGTCCGTTCCCTATAAAAATTTCATGGGGTTTTATAGGGAAGGGACGAAATCTGCGTATCTGTGTGTGATGGTGTGGGTGGGGGAGGGACAGTCTGTTAGCGGCGTCGTCGGCGCAGCGGATTGAAACTGACGGCAAAGTTACCTAGCGCGGCGCAGCGGATTGAAACTGACGGTAAGGCGGCGTCATGCGGCGCAGCTTTACACTGCAGCCCTACGAAATTGCAGATGACTTTTAGGGACCTCGACGGCTACCTTGGACTTTTAGCGGACCTTAGTAGGTGAGTGCTTAGTTGCGCTTAGTAGACCTCAATGCCGATTAGTAGCCCTCGATGCCGACGCGCCCTAGCTTGACCAGCAGCGCATCCTTGTCCACTGCCTCCCTCCAAGTCCAGCGCACCACGCGGGCACCGGTGG
>QWCL01000233.1_pt1 | contig 23523 bp, 20 predicted proteins | sample 1972551 | NCBI WGS metagenome assembly QWCL01 (sample SAMN09866709, study PRJNA288562) | Human oral metagenome isolate term2_saliva, whole genome shotgun sequencing... | isolation source: mouth | host: Homo sapiens | place: USA: California
TATCACATTTTTCACTAACAATTTATTGAAAATTCTAGTAAAATCAAAGTAAGAAAGACTTTAAGGAGTAATGATGTCCAATTTAATCGATTATCTTGAAAAGGTTAAGGATTTGCCTTTCGACAAAGAGCCTCTTAATATTTTGGATAAGGTTTGCATCAATGAGATTGGTTACCTGACTTATGAAAAATGGCTCACGGCAAGTGATTTGAAGGAAACCATCAATCTACATGACTATGCTGAAGGGAAGGACCTAAATCCCGATTATACCTTCATGGTGACTAAGGAACGTGTCGATTTGGCTGAAGCCATGGTCAGGTCTAGGCGTTTCACTGGACTTAATCTAAGTGACTACTGTAGTGTCTTGGACAAGGAAGTCGAAAAACAGTTTGCGGCTATGATTTTCAGCCTGCCTGAGTTGGACTACCAGCAGATTGTCTTTCGTGGGACAGATGATAGCGTCATTGGGTGGAAGGAGGATTTTCAGTTGACCTACAGTCGGGAAATTCCTGCGCATCGCTCAGCCATGGCCTTTCTGGAGAAGCACTTGTCAAACCTCAGTGGTCATATCGTTGTTTCTGGACACTCCAAGGGTGGCAATCTTGCCCTCTATTCGGCTGTTCAGAGTTCGACTGTCTTGCGTGAGCAAATAGCAGAGCTCTTGCTTCTTGATTCTCCGGGCTTGATGAAGTCCCTCTTAGAGAAGCCTTCTTACCAAGAGTTGAAACCCAAGATGACGGTTATCAGACCTCAAGAATCAGTTGTGGGAGTTATGCTCTACTGGGACAAAACCGCAAAGCTCGTAGCAGCAGATGGCATAGGCATCGCTCAACACAATGTCTTGCTTTGGCAGGTTGACTTGGAAACAAATGATTTTGTTTATGAGGACCAGCCGACGGACTTGAGTCAACGCTTAAAAGAGACCTTCCAAGAATGGATTGAGACCTTGCCAAATCAAGAACTCAAGCAGGTTTGTGACTTGTTCTTTGATACCATTCTTGATTCTGGAATTGAAAGTCTGGATGATATTGGGATAAAAACTCTCCCTAAGCTAGGCCAGATGTTGCAAGAATTTGGCAATCTCTCGGACCAACAAAAGAAAGTGCTGCAGGATGGTTTCAACCAGTTACTCTGGATATTTTGGAAGTCGGGAAATAGGAAATCTAACCTGCCCAAACTTGAACTTCCTGATTTTATCAAGAAGTTGAGTGAATTAACCAACAACGATTAGAGACAGCGGAACCATAGAAGTGGAGGATTTTATGTCTAAAAACGTACTTATTACAGGAGCAACATCAGGAATTGGCGAAGCAACAGCGCGTGCCTTTGCCAAAGAGGGAGAAAATCTCATCCTAACCGGTCGCCGTGTGGAGCGTTTAGAAGCTCTAAAAGAAGAGCTCCAAGCAACCTATCCAAATCAAAAAGTTTGGACCTTTGCCCTGGATGTCACAGATATGGCCATGGTCAAGGATGTTTGCCAAGCCATTCTCAAAAGCGTGGGGCAAGTCCATGTCTTGGTCAATAATGCAGGTCTGGCACTAGGTCTAACAGCTTATCAAGACTATGAGGAGTGGGACATGCTGACCATGCTCGACACCAATGTCAAGGGCTTGATGATGGTGACACGTCAGATCTTGCCAAGCATGGTTGCTGCCAATGAGGGCCATATCATCAATATGGGCTCTACGGCGGGCATCTATGCCTATGCAGGTGCTGCCGTGTATTCAGCAACCAAGGCTGCAGTAAAAACTTTCAGTGATGGCTTGCGTATCGATACCATTGCCACAGATATCAAGGTGACAACCATTCAGCCTGGTATCGTTGAGACCGACTTTTCTCAAGTTAGCTTTCACGGTGACAAGGACAAGGCGGCGAAAGTTTATCAAGGGTTAGAAGCCCTCCAAGCTCAAGATATTGCGGACGCAGTTCTCTATGTCACCAAGCAACCACGACGCGTCCAAATTTCAGACATGACCATCATGGCAAACCAACAAGCCACAGGGTTTACCATTCATAGGGAGGAATAAAAAGTCTCCGATAAACCTTTTCCAGATGGAAAGGGCTACAAAATTTGGTCGCTTACTCGTATTTTTGCCATGTCTAGATCATAAATAATATACATTCTGAGCCACTATAGGTGGCTTTTTATCATTTTTCCTAACCTTTTACGAATATAAATTTAAATAGTGATATTTTAAAATAATAACTTATAAGTATTTACATGTAAGTACTTATAAGTTATAATAAAGGAAGAGAGATTTGTATGTATCCTATTCATTTTTATAAAGATAGAAATGGACATGAACCTGTTAGAGAGTATATTGAAACATTATCTATGAATTCAAGTAAAGATTCTAGAATTAAATTGCATAAAATTCAAGACTACCTGACTATGTTAAAAAATAGAGGAACCATGATTGGTGAACCATTCATTAAACATTTGGAAGGAGAGATTTGGGAACTAAGACCCTTAAGAGATAGAATTTTATTTGCAGCATGGCTAGATGATGGTTTTATTTTGCTTCATTATTTTGTGAAAAAGACACAAAAGACTCCAAGACGTGAGCTGATGAAGGCTCAAAAAGCTTTAGATGATATTAGAAAGCGAGGATTGTAAGATGACCCTAGAAAAGAATCCAGCAATTGGAAGTAGTTGGGATGATTTACAGAAAACTATTTTCACTAAAGAGGAAATTGCGGCGAGTGAACTCCGTGTCGCACTGATGCTTGAGATTATTGATGCTCGTAAAAAACAAGGCATTTCCCAAAAGAAACTAGAAGAGCTAAGTGGTGTCAAACAACCTGTTATCGCACGTATGGAGAAAGGAAAAACGGCACCTCAGTTAGATACGGTTCTTAAAATACTGGCTAGTCTAGGAAAGACATTGGCAGTAGTCCCACTTGATTCACATGTGAAGTAAGTTTAGGGAAGATAATGTATCTTCATAACAATTATGATTTACTATTCTAAAACGATTAACACGGACTTACCGTGTTTTTTTGTTGGAATTTTCCCAAAACTATGAAAGAAACCGTGAAAATGCTATAATGTAAGGGATTACGACAATATTGAAAGGATTAGTCATGCCACCTGTTACTCCAGAACTTGAGATAGAACGTCAATTAATCGAGCAATTAACCTCTGGTGAGAGCCAGTGGACCTATCGCCCAGATTTAAAAAACGAAGGTCAATTATGGGACAACTTTTTTGAGAAGTTAGCGCAAAATAATGTTGCCCTACTTGCTGACCATCCCTTGACTGAGCAGGAGAAACGTCAAATCAAGAACCAGCTTAATTTCATTAACTATTATGAAGCTGCTAAGTGGTTGGCGGGTGAAAATGGTATTGCTAAAGTCGAGGTACAGCGTGAAGATGCTAGCCTTGGGACTATCCGACTTTCTGTCATCTGGCGTGATAATATTGCTGCTGGAAAATCCAGTTACGAAGTAGTCAATCAAGTAGAACGTGACAAGGCTTATCCACAAGATCAGGACCGTCGATTAGATACAACTCTGATGATTAATGGCCTTCCTCTTATCCACATCGAGCTCAAGAGTCCTCGTGTGGCCTTTTTGGATGCCTTTCATCAAATCAAAAAGTATGACCGTGAAGGAAAGTTACGTGGCATCTATTCTGCCCTTCAGATGTTTGTTGTGACTAATAAGGTGGATACACGTTATATCGCAGCTGCACGAGAGGATAAACTCAATAAACAATTCTTGACATCTTGGGTGGATAAAGATAATAAACCCATGACCAGTCTCATGGACTTTGCCCATGAGGTCCTGTCTATTCCACGTGCCCATCAGATGGTGATGCAGTACTCCGTTATTGATGATAGTAAAAAAGCCCTCATCCTCTTACGTCCCTATCAAATTCATGCCATCGAGTCTGTTCAAGATGCCTCTCGCCGACAGGAATCAGGATATATCTGGCATACCACAGGTTCTGGTAAGACCCTAACCTCCTACAAGGTGGCTCGCAACCTCTTGCAGATTCCAGCCATTCAGAAGACGATTTTCGTCGTGGACCGTAGGGATCTTGACCAGCAGACGACATCATCTTTTCTTTCTTACGCTGCTAATGATGTCATCGATATCGATGAAACGGACAATACCCATGACTTGGTCAAGCGTTTGGCAGGAAATGATAAGCGTGTGATTGTGACGACTATCCAGAAAATCACAACTATGATGCGCAAGTTCCAAGAAGGTAAATATCAAAAGGATTCGGAAAAAATCAAGGACCTTCGTGTGGCTTTTGTTGTGGATGAATGTCACCGTGCGGTCACGCCTCAGACCCAAAAAGACATCAAAGGCTTTTTCCACAATTCGCTCTGGTATGGCTTTACAGGAACACCGATTTTCAAGGAAAATAAACGCAAGCAATTAGGTGATTTGGCACAAACCACCCACCAACAATATGGCGAACGCCTCCATGAGTATACGGTCAAAGAAGCCATCCATGACGGGGCAGTTCTGGGATTTAAGGTGGACTATCGTAATACCATTATTTCGCCGATTCCTGAAGAAGACCTTCCTGACTCTGTCTATGAAGATAAAGAGCACATGCTAGAAGTCTTGGATGCTATCCTAAACAAAAGTTATCAACAGTTGGGCTTCCCAAATGGTGAGGGCAAGACCTACGAGGCCATCTTAACCGTTAAGTCCATTCCACAGGCTCAGGCCTATTACAATCTGCTCAAGAGTATCAAGGCAGGACAGGAACGTGTCAAGGTGTCAGAGCGGGTTAAGCGCGTGCTACTTGACTTTCCAAAGGTGACAGTCACTTACTCAGTGTCGGAAAATGAAGAAGAATCTATCGGCTACCAAGAGCACATGAAGCAGGTCATGGACGATTACAATCAAGAGTATGGGACGCATTTTAATATGGCTGATTTGCGTGGCTTTAATACGGATATCAATAATCGTTTGGCTAGAAAGTTAGACAAATACATTCCTCGTAAAGAGCAGTTGGATTTGGTCATCGTTGTTGACCGTCTTTTGACAGGTTTTGATGCCCCATGTTTATCCACTCTCTTTATCGATCGTAAGCCTATGCGTCCACAGGATTTGATTCAAGCCTTTAGTCGCACTAACCGTATCTTTGACAGTAAAAAGCGTTATGGCCATATCATCACCTTCCAAAGGCCAGAGGCCTTTAAAGAGGCTGTGGATAACGCCCTTAGACTCTACTCAAACGGTGGTGAAAATGATGTTACTGCCCCAGACTGGGCAGAAGAAAAAGCTAACTTTATCCAAGCCTGGATAGACTTTCAAGTAAAAGTGGAAGATGTGGAAAACTATATCATCACGATAGATCAGGCCACTAGCCCACAACTCCGTCGCATTGCCAAAGCTTATCAAACCTTTGACAAGTATTTGGCATCTATCCGTGTCTATAGCGAATACGATGAAGCGGCTATCTATGCAGAGACAGGACTTTCGGATGAAAAGCTCGAAACCTATCTAGGAATCTATCAAAATATCCTAGCAGAACTCAAAAGCCGAGCTGAAGACGATGGTGATGATAATCTCTTTGACATCCACTATGAACTTGAATCGGTCCAAGTAGATGAGATTAACTATGCTTACATCCTGACTTTGATTCAAAGTATGATTCAGCAGGAAGAAGATAGTCCACAGGCCCTCAGTGACAAAGATATCGAAACAGTTGATAACTATATCCAGAGTCTGGAACGCACCAATCCAAAATTAGCCGAAATCATCCGAAATCTGTGGAAAGAAGTCCAAGCCAATCCTAAAGATTACCAAGGACAATCTATCACTGGTGTCTTGGACACTATGATTGAAGCCATTATCGACGACCATCTCAAACGCTTTGCCAGAGAATGGTATGTCGGACTCGATGAACTTCGTTACTACGTCCAACACTATCGTAAAGGTGCTAAGAAGCAATCTGGAGAAAGCCAGCTCACCAAGAGCCAACGCTACAAAGACTATAAAGCAGAAACAGCTGATGCCCTCAACCCGCTCAGCTACAAAAAACACATCAAAGAAGCCTACACCAAACTCATTGAAGAGGTTATTGAACCATTGAGAGTGGGGAGGTAGAGTATGGACAAATTAAATTTTAAATCGTATACATTAGATAAAGTATTTGAAATAAAAGGCTTTTTTTCAGATCAAAAAGAAGATTTTCTTTCTGATAACATGTTAAGTGGTATATTGACATACAAACATGATAATATCGTTCTAGAATTATTTGGTAATTTGAATTCTCTAGAAGATGAAATTATTGGTACTGTGAAAGCTCCTGATGTCATTTATGGATATACAAGCGATGGTAAATTATTGATTATTAATTGCTACGGTTTTGTATATGGAATTGATCATAGTCCTGGTTTTACCTTATCAAAATATCATGTGAAAAATTTTAAAATTTACGATATTTATTACCAAAAACTGGATAAAAAATTTCCGGAAATTATTGATTACTTATCTGAAGAACAAATATTCTACTATGATTTTTCATTTGATAATATTGAACAATGGGTAGGTAAGTCGGTTTTTTCTAAGAAAAAAATAAATGGTGAGTTGACTGTTGAAACTAATGTTTCAGATTATCAGACAACCAAAATATTTATTCCGAGTAGAAATCTTTATATAGAGGATAGGGCAATTGCTAGTATAGACTATAATTATTTAAATTTATCAAGTAGGTACTATTTACGTATTTCAAATGATAATGATGCAATTACTTTTACTCATTGCCATGAAACTGCCTGTCAAGTTAAAAACTATATTGAGCTAATAACAGGAACTCCTCTTTCATTTACAGAGATTGCTTTCCTAAGTCAATTTAAGTTAGTAAATGAAGGTAAGAGGTTGCCCTTAATTAAAGGTAAATATTTTTTTCAGCATAATAGAGATGGTAAAATTTGGGAGAAGTACAAATATGAAGATATTACTTTGAATGCTTTACACGATAATTTTGCGGAGATTATGGATCAATGGTTCACAAAGAGTGAAAAGCTAGATTTTATTATCAAGCAATATACAAAAAATTTACATTCTATACCTTACATTGAGGATAATTTACTGTCCACAATAAGAAATTTAGAAGTTTATGCAAGAAATTTTCATGAGGAAAAAATAAGAAATTATGAGCGCGAAAATAAAATTTTCAAGAAGAGGAATAAAGAATCTTTTTTGAAGAGCAAGTTAATATTTTTATTTAAAAATTCAGATTCAGAATTTGAAAAGTTGATTTTAGAAAGTTTTAATAATTTTTCTCAATTTATTGAAAGTATAGTACAAACACGACATTATTATACACATGGTGATAAAAAATCTAAATATCCTAGACTGATGACCGACTATAATGAGTTTTATAAGACGAATGTAATTTTACAAAAGTTACTACATTATTATTTATTTCAGGAGTTAGGAATGAAATATAGCTTTAAAAAATATTAGAAAAAATGATAGTAATTACTAATAGGACAAGTATATTTATGGAACAAATACCGAAAATTAGGTTTTCTCAATTTGATAACAAATGGAATTCGATTCTAATTGGGAATTTAGCAAAGATAAAAAGAGGGGCCTCTCCGAGGCCTATTCAAAACCCTAAATGGTTTGATGAGAATTCAGATATTGGGTGGTTACGAATTTCTGATGTTACTGAACAAAATGGAAGAATCAAATATCTGGAACAAAAAATCTCAAAACTTGGTCAAGAAAAGACAAGAGTCTTAAATACTCCTCATTTATTATTAAGTATTGCTGCCACTGTTGGAAAACCTGTTGTAAATTATGTAAAGACTGGTGTGCATGATGGTTTCTTAATTTTTGAAAATCCTAAATTTGATAGAGAATTTATGTTTCAGTGGTTTGATATGTTTAGGCCAAAATGGAATAAATATGGACAACCGGGGAGTCAGGTAAATTTAAATAGCGATATCATTAGAAATCATAAAATGATGATCCCCTCTCTACCTGAACAATTCGCCATTGGCTCTCTTTTTCGCACCCTCGATGACCTTTTGGCTAGCTACAAGGACAATCTCGCCAACTACCAATCTCTCAAGGCGACCATGCTTTCAAAGATGTTTCCTAAAGCTGGACAGACCGTTCCTGAGATTCGTTTGGATGGATTTGAAGGTGAGTGGAAATTATATGAACTTAAATCAAGGACTGAAATTATAACTAAGGGAACCACACCGAAAGATAAAAGCTGGCAAGGGGAAGTAAACTATATTAAAACCGAAAGTATAAATAGAGATACTGGTAGTTTGGTCCGGACAGCCTCTACAAGTTTAGAAGAACATTTAGGATACCTAAAACGTTCTATACTTAAAGAGGGTGATGTATTATTTTCAATTGTCGGTACTCTTGGGGTAGTTGGGATAGTTGATAAAAAAGATTTACCTGCAAATACAAATCAGCAAATTGCAATTATTAGATTGAAGAGAGACGATGCGATTTTTATGTTGAATTTTTTGAAAAGTCCAAGAATAAAGTCTTTTATCAAAAGTGATTCAACAATTGGGGCCCAACCCTCGCTTTCTTTATGGCAGATAGAGAAAATAAAGGTATCATTTCCTTCTTCACTCGAAGAACAACAAGCCATTGGTTCCTATTTCTCAAGCCTTGACCAGCTTATCACTTCTTACCAAGAGAAAATAACTCAGCTTGAGACTCTGAAAAAGAAACTCTTGCAAGATATGTTCATCTAAAAAGTAGAATAAATGACATTTATTTACTCGACTGATTAGTAACGAAGTTTTTAGTTTTACAGTGATAGTAGACGAAAGCGACAGAATTTAAGCAATAGTAGGAGACCAACATGGTATCAGTAACACAACGTATCAAACAGATTAAACAGCCTCGTGGTGGTTATCTTCCGGTCAAGACTTTTACTGTGACGACGCTTGATGATGGTCAGGGTCTTAATCCTGAGGAGTCTATTGTGGCTAGTTTGGTTGGGACTGCTGTGGACTATCTTAGTCGTTTCATGGATGGGACAGCTGTTGAGGAGGCCTTTGAGATTTCCTTGCTTGGTGCTCGTGCCATGAGGCTGGAGGCTAAGGCTTTTGGTCTTCTGGATGATGTTAAGAGGCTAGACGATTTGTCGATTACTAAGGCTTGTCAGTTGGCAGGTTTTGATAGTGCCTTTCGTGCTGGTCCTCTGGCTTATCGTCCAGTGGAGGGGATTGTGCCAAATCAGGCTACTATTGCTAATATTCGTATCATGGTTGAGCGTAGTTTGAGCTTTTTCAAGGCCTTTGGTCCTGTGACTGCGGATGGTTTTACCATGGAGGGGTCTTATACGGCTACCATTACGACTGGTGATGGGGATTTCCTGACCAAAGATACCCTTTGGGACTTTAAAGTCACCACCAGCAAGCCTAATAAGGATCATACCTTGCAGCTATTGATTTACTATCTCATGGGTAGGCGTTCGATTCATCCAGAGTTTCAAACTATTGAAAATCTAGGCATTTTCAACCCACGTCAAAACACCATTTACCAACTTCCTATTTCTAAGATTTCTGATGAGGTCATCAAGGAAGTGGAAACAAGCGTGATTGGCTATTAGAACTAATAGGATAACATTCAAAAAAACATAGAAAGAAACATTATGTCAGGAACAACACAAACCTCTCAGTCGCTTTATCAAGCCCTGTGGAACTCAGCGGATGTGCTCCGCTCTAAGATGGATGCTAACGACTACAAGTCTTATCTCTTGGGTATGGTCTTTTACAAGTATTTGTCGGACAAGATGCTCTTTTTCGTGGCAGAGACCATGGTGGAGGAGACAGAAAGCTTGGAAGAGGCACTGGCAGTCTATCGTAAATACTACGAGGACGAGGAAACTCACGAGGACCTTTTGGCGGTCATCACTGATGAGATGAGCTATGCCATTCATCCTGACTTGACCTTTACGGCCTTGGTTGAGCGAGTGAATGATGGAAGCTTCCAGCTAGAGGACTTGGCTCAGGGCTTCCGTGATATTGAGCAGAGTGACGAGCTTTATGAAAATCTTTTTGAAGATATCGACCTCTACTCTAAGAAACTTGGGGCGACTCCTCAAAAGCAAAATCAGACGGTTGCGGCTGTGATGAAAGAGTTGGCTGTCCTAGATGTGGCAGGTCATGCTGGTGATATGCTTGGTGATGCTTACGAGTACTTGATTGGTCAGTTTGCGACGGATTCAGGTAAAAAAGCTGGTGAGTTCTATACACCGCAACCTGTTGCCAAGCTCATGACTCAGATTGCCTTTTTAGGACGTGAGGATAAGCAAGGCTTTACCCTTTATGATGCCACTATGGGGTCAGGCTCGCTCTTGCTTAATGCCAAACGTTATTCACGTCAGCCACAGACGGTGGTTTACTTTGGTCAAGAGTTGAATACCTCAACTTATAACCTGGCACGTATGAACATGATTCTGCATGGTGTGCCGATTGAAAATCAGTTTTTGCACAACGCTGATACCTTGGATGAGGATTGGCCAACTCAAGAGCCAACTAACTTTGACGGTGTTCTCATGAACCCACCTTATTCAGCTAAGTGGTCTGCCAGCTCAGGTTTCTTGGATGACCCCCGATTCTCACCATTTGGGAAACTAGCACCTAAGTCTAAGGCTGATTTTGCCTTCCTCTTGCATGGTTACTATCACTTGAAACAAGACAATGGTGTTATGGCTATCGTCCTACCTCATGGGGTGCTCTTCCGTGGTAATGCTGAAGGGACTATTCGTAAGGCTTTGTTAGAAGAAGGTGCTATTGATACGGTTATTGGTCTGCCTGCTAATATCTTCTTTAACACAAGTATTCCGACGACGGTTATCGTTCTGAAAAAGAACCGCACCAATCGTGATGTTTACTTTATCGATGCCTCTAAGGAGTTTGATAAGGGGAAGAACCAGAATATCATGACAGATGCCCATATTGAGAAGATTCTCAATGCCTATAAGAGCCGTGAGGATATGGACAAGTTCGCTCATCTGGCTAGCTTTGAAGAGATTGTGGAAAATGACTACAACCTTAATATTCCTCGTTATGTGGATACCTTTGAGGAAGAGGAAGTGGAGCCACTGACAGAGATCGTGGCTAAGATTAATCAGACTAATGCGACGATTGAAAGTCAGACAGCCTCCCTTCTCGACATGCTTGGCCAGCTTCATGGAACGACACCAGAAGCAGACGAAGAACTCAAGGCTTTTGTGGAAGCATTTAAGGGGTAGTTGCAAGCTTTCATTTACTTTTTCCGAATAATAGAAGTAGAGGTACCAACCCCCTATTTTTTCTTAAGGAGAAGTAGATGGAAAAAAGACATAAGCATGTCTCACCGACCTTGGATATTATGGCTAAGAAGATTTTCAGCCTGCCTGAAGTGACGGTGGCATTTATTCGAGATATTTTGGATTTGGATGTTGTGGATGCTCAGATTTTGGAGGGGACACAGCTTCATAAAAAAGACTTTGATGAGGATGAGCTCTTTTCAACCTCGGTGGATGTTCGAGCCAAGTTGAATGATGGAACCGAGGTTATCATTGAGATTCAGGTACGTAAGCAGCATTATTTTCTCAATCGTTTTCATTATTATTTGGCTAACCAGCTGGTAGAAAATGTGCAACAATTACGCCAACAAGGGCAGACGCATAAGATGTATGAGCAGATGGAGCCGGTCTATGGTATTGCTATCTTGGAGAAGACCTTGTTGCCAGATGAGGAGTCCCCGATTAATACTTATTGGATGGCCAATAGTCGGACGGGCAAGCCTCTGCATTCTTTCTATAAGGATGGGAAACAGCAGAACCTTCTTCAGATTGCCTTTTTAGAGTTGGATAAGTATAATAAAGATAAGCATATCAGGGATGAAGGGCGGCAGTGGCTAGAGTTCTTTGGAAATCTCCCATTTTCTAAGGCACCTAGCCGAGCGGTCACGCATGCCGATTCATTACTGGATTCATCCAGCTGGACACAGGAGGAAAAGGCGATGATTGATGAACGCATACGTATTCAAGAAAATTATGACATGACCATGGAAACAGCAATTGATGAAGCGCGTGAAGAAGGCATAGAGAAAGGGTTAGAGCAGGGACTAGAGCGTGGACTTAAACAAGGGTTGGAACGAGGTCGTCATGAGGAGCGTTTAGAGTTGATTCATAAGATGCTCTCAAAAGGCTTATCTCTAGAAGTGGTATCAGATGTGACTGGTCTGTCGCTTGAAGAATTAGAGGGATTGTTATCGTAAAATCTAGTTAGGTTAGTTATTTTTTTGAAAAATCAGAGACAGATTATTGTCTCTTTTTTTATTTTTGGGTGTTTAACATTTGTAATACTAAAACATTCGGAAAATAATACTTTGAAGCGTAAAATTAAAAAAGACTGTCAAACGTTTGACAGAAATCTGAGAAAACAGATTTAAAACATTTTGATTGTTTTGGCTGATAACTCTTGCTAAATAAGCCTTTATGGAAATTCATAGTTTTTTCTTTCTTACACGTGAAAGAAATCACCTTTTTGTGCGACATTTTTAGACTATAATTTAGAGATGAATGACTGAACTTTCTAATATGACAATTTTGTTAAGGCCTTGTTAAAATGGATAGCCTAGCCTTTTTTTTTACTTTTTCATCCCTTATAATTTACTTTGGTTTGTTTTTAATAAGAAAAACAACAGCATTATTAACAATCTTTAATATGAGGGAAACTTTATTTTCTTTCAAAGGACGGCTTGGTCCTAAAATAGAGAGATTGTGAAAAAAGTATCAGGAGAATAGACTTGTTTAAAGAAAGAAAAACGAAACCAAAGTACAGCATCCGTAAATATTCTATTGGGGCAGCGTCAGCCTTGATTGGCTTTATGGCTCTTGCCAATGGGCAAGCAGCTCAGGCTGATGAGGCACAATCGATTAGTGATTTGACTGATGCCTCAAATCAGGCACAGACACCTCAAACAGCCTCAACGGCACAATTGGCGACTTCCGAACCAGCATCAGTTGAGCCAGTACAAGCGTCACAGCCTGCCAATATTATGCCAGCTCAGCCACAGGTTACCACTGTTCAAGCAGCTGAACAGACTCCGACCATTGATCGATTGGTTGAGACAAGCAACCCTCAAACTCAAGAAATTTCAGCAAATGTCTTAACCAATGCGACTGAGGACCAAGGTCAAGTCAAGGAGTACAGCACAGATGGTTACGGTGCAAAAATGCCTTATACGACTCATGAGGCAGAAAATGCAAGTGTTGAAAATGGTGCTACAATCCAGCAGTCAACGGACATGGAATCTACGGCTGTGGAAGCGACTAACCAAACTTATGTTGAACTTCCTAAAAAGGATGCGGCAGTTACTTTCAATGTCACTGAGCCAGCCAATGCTTTGAATGTGCGTTATACAATACCTGATGGTGCATCAGGTCAGTTGGATGTGCAGGTCAATGGTTCAAGCGTTGGTAATCTTGATTTGTCATCTCACTCAGCATGGCAGTACCTTAAAGGGGACCATGAGTATGATCAAGCCATTGATGGTTCAAGTGCACGTTTTCGTTTTGATGAGACACGTCTTCTCCTCAAGGATATCCAATTGAAATCTGGAGATAGGATTTCTCTAGTTAAGAAGAAAGATGACAATGTCCCTTACGGTATTGACTTTATTGAGCTTGAACAGGCTCCAGCGCCTGTTGCCCAAGGTGAAAATAGTATCAGTATCGTGGATAAGGGTGCATCTGCCAATGATGATAGTGATGACACTGCTGCCCTACTTGCGGCTGTGGAAGAAGCTAAAGCCAGCGGAAAATCTGTCTATATTCCAGAAGGACGTTTCAATTTTGATAAACAAGTTAATATCGAAGCTGATAATCTAAAAATCTCAGGTGCCGGTGTTTGGCATACGCAACTACACTTTACAAGTGACAAACGCTATGGTGGTGGTATTGTCTTCGGTCATAATAGTAATGGCATTGAGTTGAGCAATCTTTACATGGATTCCAACTTAACGTCTCGTTATAACGAGGATGCACAGTACAAGGCTATTTCGGGAACACTTGGTAAGGATTCGAAAATTCACGACATCTGGGTTCAGCATTTTGAAGTCGGTATGTGGATTGGAGACTACGACCAGACGGGTAATATGAAGTATACGGATGGTCTTGTCGTTGAAAATGCTCGTATCCGTAATAACTTGGCTGATGGTATTAACTTTGCTCAAGGGACCAAGAATTCGACAGTTAAAAATTCTAATATCCGTGGGAATGGTGATGATGGTTTAGCTATCTGGTCAAGTATTTCAGATGGGACAAATGCCGCGGCTGAGGAAAATAATAAATTCCTCAACAACACCATTGAATCAGGTTGGCGTGCGGCTGGTATCGGTATTTTTGGTGGTAAGGGGCATGAAATTTCAGGAAACCTTATCAAGGACGTCTTTGCTGGAGCAGGTATCCGTGTAAACACTGTCTTTGCAGGTCACAATTTTGACCTCAATGATTCTGGAATTAAGATTCATGACAATACCATTCTACGTTCAGGGACAACTAATGACCTCTATAAGCTCCATCGTGGTGCCATTGATTTCCAACAAGTTCGTGGAACAATCAAGAATGTCGATGTCTACGATAATAAACTATTGAATACCTTGGCTGATCCAGTGATTACCAAAAACTTTGAGATGGGTGACAATGGTAATGGCGAAATCCGTTTATCCAATAATACGATTGACAATAAGGCGACGATTGTTGGAGCTGTCTCAACGGTTTCTCCAACAAAACCTGAACCAAAACCTGTCAATAATCCAGTCTCAGAGACTTCAGTTTCCGAGTCACCAAAGAGTGAGGCAGGTTCAAGCACTCCAGTTTCTGAGACATCAACTAGTGAAGTAGTTTCTGAAACTTCAGCATCAGAAACACCAAATAGTGAGGCAAGTTCAAGCACTCCGGTTTCCGAAGCATCAACTAGTGAAGTAATTTCCGAGACATCAGCATCAGAAACACCAAAGAGTGAGGCAAGTTCAAGCACTCCAGTTTCCGAAGTATCTAACAGTGAGGTAATTTCCGAGACATCAGTTTCAGAAACACCAAAGAGTGAGGAAAGCTCAAGCGCCCCAGTTTCCGAGACTTCTAACAGTGAAGTGATCTCAGAGTCTTCAGTTTCAGAAACACCAAAGAGTGAGGCAGGTTCAAGCACTCCAGTTTCCGAAGCATCAACTAGTGAAGTAGTTTCTGAGACTTCAACATCAGAAACACCAAAGAGTGAGGAAAGTTCAAGCACTCCAGTTTCTGAATCCTCAACAAGTGAAGTGGCTTCCGAAACTTCAGCATCAGAAACACCAAAGAGTGAAGCAAGCTCAACCGCTCCAGCCTCTGAGTCACCAAAGAATGAGGAAACTTCAGTAGCTTCATCTACTAGTCAGGTTGACGTAGCAATTACTTCTGACAGCCCAGAGAAATCTCCAACTTCAGAAAGTACACAAAAGGATCCGATTAAAGAGGTTTCTTCAGAAGTTATTGAAAAGGGTTCAACAAGTCAGGTCGATGTCAAAGTTTCTGAATCTCCAACAATAGCACGTACATCTGAAGTTGTCAGCATCTCGCCAAATAGTCAGGTCGCTTATAACAATGACCTAAAAACCCCTGTAACAAGCAGTCAGCTCGCCTCAGAAGCTATTCGCTTTAATTCTCTTTTGAATGAGAAGTCTGTGGATGTGATTGCAAGTAAAGTTATGGCGGTTATGGCCTCTGAAACATTAGCTTCAGAAGCGGCATCACTTACAAGCTCTGAAGGTGTTGCCAAAGAGATTAGCAGTGATTTGTCAGAATTGGCGGAAAGCAAGAAGGATGACACACCTAAGAATGTCGCCCGAATTGATAAAGCAACTGAAGCAAAACAGGTGGCCAAGAGTTCAGAAAGCCAAGCTAGCACTTCGAAAGAAAAAGGAAAATCTCAGACCTCTACGGTTCTCTTTCTTGTCGGAGTTGCTGCTGCACTAAGTATTTCTACAATTTATCTTACTAAACAAGGTAAGAAAGCAGGTAAATAAAAGATAAGAAACATCCAGTCAAATGGGTGTTTTTTTGTTTTAAGAAAGCTCTAAGATACCTAATATCATTATTCTTTATTTTTATTCATCTACTTTGATTTGATCCTGTATAATTAAAGTGATAAGAAAAATTAAGGAGTTAAGATGATGAAAGAAAAAAGAAATAGTAGGATTTGTTTATTTGCTCTTCTTATTTCAGTATTTACTTTAGGATTTGGATTTTCAGTTGATACTAGCAAACAATCTTTGGCTGTGAGTTCTCAAGTGGTTCAAGCGGATGAGAACAATGGTATCTTGGCTTTTAATGGTCAAAAGCAGTTTGTCATGGAGGAGAAGGACCAGCTAGGACGTGCCCACAGTGCTCATATACAGTTACAAGATAAGGACGAGCCGAAGAATAAGCGTCCCGGTAAAATAAAATATGATCCTGTAGGATGGCATAACTATAAGTTTTATTATGGTGATGGTAAATCAAAATCTTGGCTAATGAATCGAGGGCATTTGATTGGTTATCAGTTTTCTGGTGTCAATGACGAGGGCAAGAATTTAGTACCTATGACTGCCTGGTTGAATTCTGGAAATTATAAAGGAACCGACGAAGGAAATCAGTCAGGGATGCTTTATTATGAGAATCGCTTGGATAACTGGCTAGCACTCCATCCTAACTATTGGTTAGACTATAAGGTAACAGCTATCTACAGTGGAGATGAGTTGTTGCCTCGTCAAGTAGAACTTCAGTATGTCGGTATTGATAGTTCTGGAAGTCTCTTAGAAATTAAACTTGGTGGAGATAAGGAGACTCTTGACAGTCAGGGAGTTACGCATGTTATCTTGGATAACCAATCACCAAATGCAGAAATCAATTATGCAGATGGGACAGCGACAAATACGGTTACTGAATTTACTGAAGCACCATCTGAGCCTAGTTCTGAGAGTTCACAGGTGACTGAACAACCAAGTTCTGAGCTAGAGCCTGTGCAACCTGCACAAGAAGAAAGTCGAACAGTTTATGTGGCGCGTCATGGAACAGCAGATGTTTATTGGTATGACATTAACAGTATGCCTAGCAATACCAACAAAGCAAATGTCGTCACTATGACAGAAGCAGATGCCATAGCCCAAGGTAAACGACACACGACTAAAGAGTAATAAAAAAGCTGGACATCTTGTCCAATTTTTTTGCAAAACGACTCACATTTTACCACTTTTATCTGAAAATTTGATATACTGAGACTATCAAAGATACTTGAAAGGGAAGTCGTAATGACTCTTTTTAGGTATAAGAAAGGATTAAAATATGATTTGGATTATTATTGCCATTATTGTTGTTCTTGTGATTTTTGTTATTGCAAGTTATAACGGCTTGGTTAAAAGCCGTATGCAAACCAAGGAGGCATGGAGTCAAATTGATGTTCAATTGAAACGTCGTAATGATCTCCTTCCTAACTTGATTGAAACGGTTAAAGGTTACGCTAAATATGAAGGTTCAACGCTTGAAAAAGTAGCAGAACTTCGTAATCAAGTAGCAGCTGCGACTTCTCCTGCAGCAGCTATGCGTGCCAGTGATGAATTGACTCGTCAGGTTTCTGGCATCTTTGCGGTAGCTGAAAGTTACCCTGATCTTAAGGCTAGTGCCAACTTTAGCCAGCTTCAAGAAGAGTTGACGAACACTGAAAATAAAATTGCCTATTCACGTCAACTTTATAACAGTGTGACAAGTAACTACAATGTGAAATTGGAAACATTCCCAAGCAATGTTATTGCTAAGATGTTTGGCTTTAAGGCTGCTGAATTCCTTGAAACACCAGAAGAAGAAAAAGCTGTTCCTAAGGTTGATTTCAGTGGACTAGGTAACTAATATGTTATTTGATCAGATTGCTCGAAATAAGAGAAAGACTTGGCTTTTGCTCCTGGTCTTTTTCCTCTTGTTGGGCCTTGTTGGTTATGGTGTCGGCTATCTTTGGTTAGGTTCAGGCTTCGGTGGTTTGATTCTTGCTCTAGTTATCGGTTTTATCTATGCCGTTACCATGATTTTCCAATCAACCAATGTCGTTATGGCTATGAATGGTGCACGAGAGGTTGATGAACAAACCGCTCCAAACCTTTATCATGTGGTTGAGGATATGGCTATGGTAGCACAAATCCCAATGCCACGTGTCTTTATTGTCAATGATCCTTCTATGAATGCTTTTGCGACTGGATCAAGCCCTAAGAATGCTGCAGTAGCTGCTACAACCGGTCTTCTTGCAGTTATGAATCGTGAGGAGCTTGAAGGGGTTATCGGACATGAAGTGAGTCATATTCGCAACTACGATATCCGAATCTCTACCATAGCAGTTGCCTTAGCATCTGCCATTACCATGCTAGCTGGGATGGCTCGTAATATGATGTTCTGGGGTGGAGGCCGTCGTAGAAATGATGATGACCGTAATGGAAGTAGCGGTTTGGAAATTATTCTTCTCATTATTTCTTTGATTGCCATTATCCTGGCGCCTTTGGCGGCTACCTTGGTTCAGTTGGCTATTTCACGCCAACGTGAATTTCTAGCTGATGCTTCTAGCGTCGAATTGACACGTAACCCACAAGGTATGATTAATGCTCTGCTCAAACTTGATAATAGTGCGCCAATGCAACATCACGTGGATGATGCTAGTGCAGCCCTCTATATCAATGATCCTAAAAAGGAATCTGGTTTGCAGAAGCTCTTTTATACTCATCCACCAATTTCAGAACGGGTGGAACGCTTGAAACAAATGTAAAAAAAAGTGAGACTGATGACACATCTAAGTGTGTTCATCAGCCTCGCTTTTTTAGTTTGATTCAATATAAAGATTGCTAGCAATAGCTTCTGGTATTTGGACGTCCTTTCCATCAATATGTAGTCGGTAGAGTTGTGTGAAAGGGTCAAAGCCTTCCAAGGTAAAAGGTGTTCCAATTTTAAGACCGACAGTCTCCAAATAATGGAGTAGATCATGTTGATCTTGAACTCGACGAAGGACATAATTTCCAGGAGCAAGACCTTGTGTAAAAGTCTGGTTATAAAATTCTTCTATGAGTTGACCTGATTTGGGAATTTGCCCGCCGTGTGGACAGGTTTGAGGATAGTTGAGTAGGCGGTCAAGAGCATCGATGAAGTGATCAGAGACAGTATGCTCTAAGATTTCAGCCTCTTGATGAATTTGATCGCAAGAATATTGCAAGTGGTCCACCAAAAAGACTTCGATGAGGCGATGTTTACGATAGAGTTCAGCAACGTTGATTGTACCTGTTTCCGTTAGGAGGTAGCCCTTGTGTTTATCTTTGACGATAAGGTCTTCTGAAATCAATTTCTTAATCATTTCCGTCACAGCAGGTGGAGACACCTCCATGCGGTTTGCGATTTCCTTATTAGTGATTTTACCTTCTTCAGTACCAATCTCATAGATACATTTGAGGTAGTCTTCTTTATTAGGTGTCATGTTTTTTCCTTTAAAAATAGTCTCACCTTAGTATAACAGATTTTTCAGAAGAATACAGAACGTATCTCAGACAAGATTTTTACTGATTCAAACCCTGGGCGATTTTATCCAGATTATATTTCATCATGTTGTAGTAGCTATCGCCGTTTTGCCCTTTTTTGGCAATAGAATCTGTAAAGATTTTTGCATAAATAGGAATATTGGTATCCTTAGCGACTGTTTTCATAGGGCGGTCATCGACACTAGATTCGACAAAGAGTGCTGGTACCTTGGTTTGACGGAGTTTTTCCACAAGCGTTTTGATTTGGTCCGGTGTACCTTCTTCTTCAGTATTGATTTCCCAGATGTAGGCAGATGGTACTCCATAGGCTTTAGAGAAGTATTTGAAACATCCTTCACTAGTGACAATTAGTTTTTTTTCATCGGGAATGTTGTTAAAGGTCTCTTTAGCTTCTTGGTCCAGTTTACTAAGCTTGTTAGTATAGGTTTTTAGATTCTTTTCGTAATAGGTCTTGTTTTTTGGGTCCTTAGCGATGAGTTGCTTAGCAATATTTTGTGCATAAATAATCCCATTTTCCAGATTAAGCCAAGCGTGGGGATCCTCCTTACCTTTTTCTGACTGACCTTCAAGGTAAATCACCTCAACACCATCACTAACTGCAAAATAATCTTTGTTTTCTGTCTTATGGGCATTCTTGACCAACTTAGTAAACCAGGCATTCCCACCAGTTTCTAAATTGATACCGTTATAAAAAATCAAGTCAGCTTGTGACGTCTTCTTTACATCATCAGGAAGAGGTTCATATTCGTGAGGGTCCTTACCAACCGGGACAATACTGTGGAGAGTGATTTTATCTCCAGCAATATTTTTGGTGATATCGGCAATAATGGAATTAGTCGTAACAACTCGTAATTTATCTTTGCTACTGTCTTGTTTATTATTACACGCTGCTAAAGCAACTACCGCTAAAAGTAATAGTGCCATTGTTGATAGTATTTTTTTCATAGATAGTATTTTTTTCATATTATTTTCATCCTTTTATTTTATTGTTGATAAGTCTTATTCATGCCACTCTGTTTAGGGACGATGAAAAAGCTGATGAGAAAGAGAAGGGCAGATGTTAACACAATGCTTGAACCGGCCGCAATGTTAAAACTATAGCCTATAAAAAGACCTAGAACAGAGGCTAGGGCCCCAAAAACTGATGAGAGGAGAATCATGGTTTTAAGACTATTAGCATATAAGTAGGCGGTAGCAGCCGGTGTGATTAAAAGAGCCACAATAAGAATAGTGCCAACACTTTGCATAGCAGTCACAGCAACCAAGGTGAGAATAACCATAAGTAAGTAATGGTAGAAGGTGACTCTAACTCCAATAGACTTAGCTAAGATTGGATCAAAGGATGTCAGGAGTAGAGGACGAAAGAAAATTTTTATTGTTGTTAGTACGAGAAGGGCAACGGCAATCGTTATCCACATATCCAAGTCTTGTACAGCTAGAATATTTCCAAAGAGAATATGAAAGAGATCTGTGGAACTATTTGCGACACCTATGAGAATAATGCCAAGAGCTAGAAAGCTTGAAAAGGTAATACCGATTGCTGTGTCACTCTTAATAATGGAATTGCTTTTGATATAGGTAATTATTGTAGAAGCTAAAAGACCGAAGACGATGGCTCCTATGAAAAAATTGATACCTAAGATAAAGGAAATGGCTACGCCAGGTAAAACCGCATGTGAAATCGCATCACCCATTAGTGACATACCTCTTAGAATAATAAAACAACCAACAGCCCCCCCGACAATTCCAATAACTAAAGCCGTTATAAGGGCGTTCTGCAAGAAGTGGAAATTTAGCAAACCATCAATAAATTCAGAAAACATTTGCATCTCCTTTATAAAATAAACTGTTACCGTAGGTTTTACGGAGATTATCCTCATTAAAAATAAGATTAGTAGGCCCGCTAGCAATCAATTTACGATTGAGGAGGATGACTTGGTCAAAATAATGAGGGACCTTACTCAAATCATGGTGAACAATGAGAATAAGCTTTCCTTGTTTCTTAAGTTCCCTCAAGGTGTTCATGATAATATCTTCACTAACAGAATCGATCCCAACGAAGGGCTCATCTAATAGGAGGACATCTGCCTCTTGTACAAGACAACGAGCAATCAGAACCCGTTGAAATTGGCCCCCTGATAATTGGCTTATCTGGCGATGGGCCAGATCATTTAAACCGAGTAGAGCTAAAGCTTTTGTGACCTTAGACCAATCTCTTTTAGTTAGACGTTTAAAGAACTTGGTTTTGGAATAGAGGCCTAGAGAGACGCACTCTTTGACAGTAATTGGAAAGTTAAAATCAATTTCCGCCTTTTGTGCAACATAGGAAAGACGATTTAATTGCTGACGAATAGGCTGTTTATTGAATAGGAATTGCCCGGAGTGAGGGATAATACCAATAAGTGCTTTAATTAGGGTTGATTTGCCAGCACCATTAGGACCAATAATTCCGGTGATACTTGGTCCGTCTAGGTTTAAGGTGATATTATCTAGAGCCAATGTCTGTTGGTAAGACACATTAATATTTTCGATTTGGATCATTAGTTGCCTCCTTAAGTTTAATATACTTTAAAATAATAATTAAGTCAAGTTAACTTTTATAATTAACATAACTTAATTATTTAGTGTTATCAAGATGACAGAGGATAGTGAATGAGAGTACACTTTTTATATCAAATATTCAGCCTGCTCAAACTGTTTGATATTTGGGAGAGGCAACAAGGAACATTATTTTCTACAATTTGTATGATCTCACTCTGTATTTCAAGAAATCTTTAGTTTTTATTTTTAAAAACTAGTCATATTTCTTTATTTCTGGCATAATAGATATATGAAACTAACGATTCAACGAATGGCTCGGATAGCTATTCTGTCAGCTCTGGCAGTAGGATTACGGTCAGCATTTATAGGATTGCCAAATATTCAGCCTATTACAGCTATGTTTTTTGTGGCTGTTCTTTATTTGGGTTTGGTAGATGGTCTATTGATTATGGCTTTAACCATGGCCATCTCAGGATTCATCTTTGGTTTTGGTCCCTGGGTCTTTAATCAGATTCTGGCCTTCGGCGTCTTAATGGCTCTTTGGAGTTTGATTGCACCTAGGTTATCACTTGTCTGGCAGATTGCTTTGGTAACTTTTTTGTCCTTTTTCTATGGGGTTCTCCTTGATTATGGGTATGGTCTTCTATTTAAAAGTGGGATTACCTTTGTTATTTCTGGTCTACTTTACGACACCTATCATGCAGTATCGACGCTTCTATTTTATCCATTCATCCAGTCTATTTTTAGGAGGTTTTTGAAATGAAAAAATTATTAACTTATCTCTTTCTTGCCTTATCACTTGTTACCCTAGCAGCCTGTGGAAAAAATGAGGCAGCTAAACTTACTAGTAGCACAAACAATCATCAGTCTAAGGTTCAAGGTCAGGTGACTTTGATTTTGAAAACGGAAAAGGAAAGTAAGAAAAAATCAGTAGAAATCCAAAAAGGGGATACAGTGCTTGATGTCTTGGAAGAGGTATATCCTGTTCAAGAAAATGATGGCTTCATCACTGAGATTGATGGTATTTCTCAAGATAAAGATAAGGGCATCTATTGGATGTTTGATGTTAATGGGAAACTTGGTGAAAAAGCAGCCAACCAACTTAAGGTTGAAGATGGCGATGAAATCAAATTCTATCAAGAAAAGTATAATTAAGATTCTGAACTCTGTTTCAGAGTCTTTTTTTAATAAAGTTCGGAAATAGACTTAAAAAATTGTTTGAAAAAGTCGGAAAATTGCAAAATAACTGACGATTTAAAGGAAAATAGTTTACTTTTGTTTTAAAAGTGATATGATAAAAGGGTACTACATAAAGTAAGGAGAATACGGTTTGGCTTTTAACAAATTGGAAAGCAGTAACAACCAGGAAATCATCTCTGAAGAAGTTGGTATCTTGAAAGAATTGTTGGATGATGCAACACGAGGCATGGCTGGAGAGCAAGGTCTCACAAC
>QWCL01000235.1_pt1 | contig 23326 bp, 16 predicted proteins | sample 1972551 | NCBI WGS metagenome assembly QWCL01 (sample SAMN09866709, study PRJNA288562) | Human oral metagenome isolate term2_saliva, whole genome shotgun sequencing... | isolation source: mouth | host: Homo sapiens | place: USA: California
ATGCTCAGGCACAACAATGGGATGACAAGATTCTTATCTCACAATGTGACGAACAATACACATTGACTTTTGATGGTGATAAACCTATTGTAAAGAACACAGAGAAAGTCACTTATCTGTCTAATTCAGTGACGAAAGTAATGCCGCAAACCACGGTCTTCTATGGAGAATTTATCTCTTTGGATAATATCTCGGGGCATGGTCAGAAGCAATATACGAATGTCACTCCCGAAAATGTGTTCTATGACGATACGAAGGCATGCACCATTCAAGGTGAGATAAGTAAGAAAGGCAAAACAAGCAGTGCTTCCTTCGAGCGTACCTTTAAGGATATTAAGTATTTCACACGTGTTTATTTGCTCGAAGAATACTTCATTCAGCACAAGACACTGACCATCACTATTCCTAAGAAGTTGGCTGGCTATCGGCTTAAAGAAATGAACTTTGAGGGCTATAACATACAGGTTGCACATGAGTCAACGCCTACGGATGAGGTTTACCGCTATACTATGACCAACTGCAATCGCATGAAAGAGGATGTGCAAATGCCTCCTTCTTCAAGTGTCTATCCTTATCTTTTGATCATCGGTCCCTTTGCTGATGTCAACGCATTGTACAGCTGGTCGATGAAAATGGCTGACGTGGATTGTAATATACCGAATCTTCAGTCACTCTTAGCCGAGATTAACAAGACAAGTAAGACTCCCGAAGACCGCATAAGCAACACTTATCGATGGGTGCAGGACAACATTAGATACATAGCCTACGAAGCCGGAATAGCCGGGCATCGCCCAGATACACCTGCCGAGGTGCTCCGTAAGCGTTATGGTGATTGTAAGGGTATGGCGTTATTGCTTACTACCTTACTTAAAGCACAGGGTTTCGATGCTCGTTGGACAGATATAGGAACGGAGGAGATACCCTTTAAGATGAGTGATGTTCCTACTCTCGCTGGGGCTGACCACGTGATTTGTACGCTCTTATATAAAGGTAAGACTTACTTTATTGACGCCACTTGCAAGCATATCCCATATACTTATACACCGCAAGGAATACAAGGTTCGCAGGCAATGATAGCCAATGGCGACCGCCCAAGACTTGAGATTGTACCCGTCAGGAAGCCTGATGAGTCCATTGATAGCCTCTCTTACAATTATCAACTGCAAGGAGATGCACTTGTGGGAACGGCTACCTATATGACACGAGGCGATATGAAGGAATGGTTTATGTCGGTTTCTGACAATGTCGGGAGCAAACATAACGATGATTTACTTGCTAACAACCTTAACTCAGATGCGCATAATATGATGGTGTCTGACGTGAAGTGGGTGGATGATGACCCTCGCCACGAATGGGGGAAGTTTACTGGTAAGGTGGTTAATAAGCCTGCTGTACAACAAGCTGATGGCGAGTTATATATCGAGATGAACCCTCATAACAATCTTTTCGATGCCCGCATTGATACCACACAACGTACACACGACTATTATTTGCCTGTTCGCTGCAACGTTGTTAGGCAGGCTGTGCTAACCATTCCAGCTGGTTATCGTGTTGATTACTTACCTTCTTCTGCTACTTTCAATACTCCAGAGGGTACGCTCACGTGCCGATTTGTACAGAACGGGAATGTCATTACTTTCCATCAGAAGATGCAAATTAACCACAGACGAATCCCTTTAAAGAACATACCACAATGGAATGATGCGCTAAGGAAGTGGACGGATGCTTGTAACGAGCAAGTTGTCTTGAAACGGAAATAGCCCTTTCTCCATTCATCCTAATTGTTATTAATTATTTTCAATACATATAGTTATGAAAAAGCTAATCACATTGCTCCTCCTCACCATCATAACTCTTCCTATGATGGCATTCAATGATGAGGACTATCAAAAGTTTGCACGTGAAGTGAAAGCGGAGGTCTGGAAGAAGGATCTACCACAATTCAACAACCGCACAGTACCGACAAAGTATAATAAAGAGTCGGCTGTTGTCTTGGCGAGATATGAAGAGGTTGGAGTCGACTATAGCAACCGCTTCAGTGCTCTTAGCCTTGGTAATGTGAAGCAATGTACGGGTACTCACCTCATCCGAAACCTTGTTAAGATTAATGATAAGGCTGCTTTGGATAAGTTCTCCACGTTTGAGTTCCGCACATACGACTATTCTCTCAATAATGGACTATGGCGTAATGACTGCCGAACAGTGCTCGGTGTGCGTGTTATCAAGCCCAATGGTACTATTAAGGAAGTGGAAGAAAAGGATTACCAAGACAATAATGAAGGTAAGAAAGGAGAAGAGAAATATGCAAAACTTGCTGTTCCTAATCTGCAAGTAGGCGATATGATTGACTACTTCTACTATAACTATGACAAGTTAAGAGAGGAGAATATAGATCCAATAACATTCTTCTTTGGTAGTCAATATCCCATCCTTGACTATCAAATTCATTGCTCTATTGATAAGGACTTATGCACTCAGTACCGCACAATGAATGGTGCTCCAGACTTCAAGCAAGGTGCTGATAAAGATGATATTGTTCTAGATGTTCGTGAGAAAAACATCGATAAGACCATGCCTGACTATGCTTATAATCCATTGGCGCAGACCCCTTATACAATGTTATTCATCAATGCGAAGGTAGCATTGGAGTATATTCCAAAGAGTATGAAGGTCAAAGGTTTGCAGGCAAACCCCGATGCGAAGGTCATTCAAGAGGACGCTTGGACACTTTGGGATGTGACTACTAGCAAGTGGTCATTCTATAAGATGTTCAACAAAGTGATTGATGAAGCGAAGAAAATCAGCGATCCAACAGAGAGAGCAAACTATGTCTACAACTTCGCCATGTTGAATACCTTGGTGCATAATAATCCTTACTTCTCATATAGGAACTTTGGTTCTGTATTCTCATTCCTACTTGATAAGCTCAAAGTTCCATACTCACGTGTGTTGGTAACTGATTGTATGACCGAACCTATTGGGCAGTTGGCGAACATCTGGAACGTAACCTATGGCTTCATGTTGAGTAATGGTCAGTGTTACTTCCCAGTAAGTACTCGATATGGCACAACGGCTAACACCATTCCATCTATCTATCAGAACCGAGAGGCTGTGGCTACTGATGCGAAGAAGAAGTTCCAAAATGGACCTTTTAGAAACGTGACTATCCCTGGCAGTCAGGCGAAGGATAACACTGAGAAGGTAGATGTTGATGCCACAGTGGATGGTATCTTACTCAACATCAAACGCCAAGATGCCACCACAGGATGCGACAAGGAAGGTAACATCATGGACTATACTTCAGCCGAGCAGATGGCTCAGGCATGGGGTGCTGACTATGGTGTAACAAAGTTTGCACAGCTTTATGATAAGGGAGCAAGCGTTGCTGACCAGCGAGCAGCAGAACGCGCAGAGCAAGACAAGAAGTCTATTGCAGATAACTTCAGCGATGAGATAAAGGCATATCACGACCATGCGGCAGTGAAAGTGAATGATACTAAGGTACTCTCATGCGGTGAGAAGAATAAACCCTTTACTTATCTTGTGGATTACCAGATGGATGGTTTGGTCAAGAAAGCTGGTCGCAACCTTGTAATCTCCGTCGGTCAGCTAGTCGGACAGCAAGCTCATATAGAGGGAGCAGAGCGTCAGCGCAATGTAGATATCATCTATCCTTACCCTAGAACTTACTCTGTTACGGTGCGCCTAGCCATTCCTAGCGGCTATGAAGTATCTCCAGAAAGCTTGCAGAAACTCAATTCTAATGTAGATAATAGTGCTATTTCCTTTATTTCTAAGGCTTCTGTCGAGGATGGTAAACTCTTAATTACTTTCGAAAAGGTATATAAGCAATATCGAGTTCCTGCCTCTCAGTGGTCGGATGTGTTATCTGCTCTCGACAAGGCATACGATTTCAATAGCCTTCAAGTTGTGTTGAAGAAGTTGTAAAAGTCCTCTCTACCCTAACAGCAGACTCTTACCAGTCTTTCTAAGAGGGAAGAGCTACTTACTAAAAGCTGGTTTATATGAGGGGAAAATATATATTGATAAGGCGGACAGATATCCTCATCTGTCCGCCTTTTTGTACCTCAATAATAAATAATTAGGTATAACCTTTCTTTTAGGAAGTCCTTAGGAGGGCTTTCCCCCATTGTATGAACTTTGAAAGGGAACACTTGCTACATTCAAAGAAATTGTGTACTTTTGTACTATCTAATTACACATTTATTATGGCAAAGAACCTAATTACCATTCTGATTGTAGCCCTCGCCCTTTGTAGTGTGGCTGCATGTAAGAAGGAAAAGAAGTCGAATGACATCATAACAAAGATTGCTCCGCGTCCGAAAGTACCAACTGGTCCAAAGAGCCTGTCCGACTTTAAATATGAAAAGAAGGTCGAGTGGGTAGGGGGAATATATACCATTACTATCCGTCGATATGCTGATAAAGACCTTGAGTTGTCGGAGGATGAAGATGGAAGGAAGTATTATGACAATAAGGTGCAACTGACTATCAAGCGTCCTGATGGAACCACTTTCTATGATAGAACATTCACAAAGAACGACTTTAAAGAGTTCACAAACAATGATTACGGAGAGCATGGTTCGCTTGTCGGATTTATGTTTGACCATGTAGAAGGCGATGTTTTACGCTTTGGAGTGAGCGTTGGTTCTCCTGACCCTAATAGTGATGAATATGTACCAATGAACTTTTCTATTGATAAGTCGTGCCATATTCGTATCACAAATGCCACTGAGTTAGATACAGGTAGCGATCAGGAGAAAGCAGAGAAACCAAAGACTGAAGAAGAGCTGTCCGAAGAGGAAGGGGTGTAAAGGGGCTTTTTTCCAAATCAAACTCCATGATTTAAATCTCAAAAGAATACTTAACGACAATCAACGAACAATTTGTTTCTAAGCTAACAATATAATTTGTGAAACGAAAGGAACGCCCTCCTTCATTTGAAGAGGGCGTTCCTTCATTATGAGAAGGGCGTCTCTTCGATGTGAAGAAACGCCCTTCTTGAATAGTGTTAGATATTTTTTCTAAACTAAGAGGTGGAGTTCTAATCTTGCATCCTGTCCTCTTTTATTAATTACTTCTTGCCCTTTAAAGTCTCAATAGCATCAAAGGAATAAACCAAAGAACCACTGGTAAAGGTGGTTGCCTCAATTTTTAATGAGCGATACTTGCGTAAACAATCAACGAAAGCGACGGGATTTTGAACGAAAGCAGAGTCTGTTTGCTTACTAACACCTGGTTTGTAAGTGAATCGTCCGACCTCATCTCCCTGCGCATAGACCCTTACATAATTAGAACTATCAAAACTATTCCCAGCGAACTGTTCGCCATCTCCAAGAATCATACAGGCTTCCAAACCTAGACGTCCAACCTTTCTCACACGGATAAACATGTGGTTAGAGCTTGTAATCTGCGATTTTTTGTTAGGAGCACTTTGTATCGTTGCTAGCGACGAATCGTTTAAGTAGACCCATGCAGATACGTAAGAGCCATTGTCCCCCTTAGTACTATCGAGGTTAACAGCCACCATGGTATCAACGAGTGTAGTATCATAATGTCCCACACCACGCGATGAGCACGAGGTGCAGGACGTAAGAGTTGTTGCTGTCACCAGCGTCAGAAAGGCAACAGGTAACAGCATCATGGATTGTAATCTCATTATGATTGATTCTAATACTCACCCCATGCCTTGATGTCGATGTCGTCGAGCGAGACATTACAGAAGGCATTGATGAACGCACTTGCCAATCGGCTATTCGTAATCAATGGTATGTTGAGATCGATGGCGGCACGTCTAATCTTATACCCATTGGTTAGCTCGCGTGGAGTCAAGTCCTTTGGCATATTAACAACCATGTCAATTTTCTTCTCATGTAGCAAGTCCAAGGCCTGAGGAGAATGTTCCTTGTCAGATGGCATATACACAAGTGTGTTCTCAATACCATTCTCTGTGAGGTACTTAGACGTTCCCACGGTTGCAAAAAGCTCATAGCCGTGTTGCTTCAAGGTCTTTGCTGCATCCAACATCTCGGCTTTCTGCTTTGCACCTCCAGTAGAGAGAAGGATGGTCTTCTTCGGTATTCTCTGTCCGACAGATAGCATACTCTTCAGTAAAGCAGTGGCAGAATCGTCACCAAGACAGCCCACTTCACCCGTTGAACTCATGTCAACACCGAGCACAGGGTCGGCTTTCTGCAATCGATTGAAGGAGAATTGAGAAGCCTTAATGCCCACATAATCAAGGTCAAAGAGGTTCTTGTTAGGCTTTTCAACAGGTACTCCGAGCATGATCTTAGTAGCGAGATCGATGAAGTTGAGCTTTAGAACCTTACTAACAAATGGGAATGAGCGACTCGCGCGAAGGTTACATTCGATGACAAGGATGTCATTGTCGCGTGCCATATACTGAATGTTGAATGGTCCATTGATGTGTAGCTTCTTTGCAATCTGGCGGCTAATGCGTTTGATTCGACGCACTGTTTCGACGTAAAGCTTCTGTGGTGGGAACTGAATAGTTGCGTCTCCAGAGTGTACACCAGCAAACTCTATGTGCTCAGAGATGGCATATGCCATGATTTCTCCATCCTTTGCAACAGCGTCCATCTCGATCTCCTTTGCGTTCTCGATAAACTTACTAACTACTACAGGATGGTCTTCACTAACGTTAGCAGCCAACTGGAGGAATCGAGTTAACTCATCCTTATTAGAACAAACATTCATGGCTGCACCTGAAAGAACGTAAGATGGGCGGACAAGAACAGGGAATCCGACACGGTCAACGAACCTGTCTATATCCTCCATACTCGTTAGTGCGCTCCATTCTGGTTGGTTAATTCCGTTCTCGGTAAGCATAGATGAGAACTTCGCACGGTCTTCAGCGTTATCGATGTCCTTAGCTGCTGTACCTAGAATTGGTACGTTCTCTTCATCGAGATACATGGCTAAGTTGTTAGGAATCTGACCACCTGTTGATACGATGACACCATGAGGAGTCTCGGCATCAATGATGTCCATGACACGTTCGAAGGTCAATTCGTCAAAGTAAAGACGGTCACACATGTCATAGTCAGTCGATACTGTCTCAGGGTTATAATTGATCATGATAGATCGATACCCTTGTCTTCTAATAGTGTTCAATGCCTGTACACCGCACCAATCAAACTCTACAGAACTACCGATACGATAGGCTCCCGAACCTAATACAACAACCGACTTACGATCGTTGGAGAACGTGATGTCCGAACCAACACCAGCGTAGGTTACATATAAGTAATTGGTTTGTGCAGGATATTCGGCAGCTAGTGTGTCTATCTGCTTGACGACAGGAAGGATGCCAAAACCCTTACGCAATCTTCTCACAAGCATCATTGCTTTGTGCATATTAGGGCATTCCTCCTCTAGATTGACAGCACGTGCTATCTGGAAGTCAGTGAATCCGTAGACCTTAGCCTCACGCAATAACTCTTTATCAAGCGTATTGATATTCTTGCGTTTCAGCTCTTCGTCAATGTCAATGATATGCTTTAACTTATTCAAGAACCACTTGTCAATCTTTGTCAAGTCATGTATTTGATCAACAGTATAGCCCTTGTGCATAGCCTTTGAGATGATGAATACACGCTTGTCAGTAGGTTCGCGCAATGCAGCATCTATGTCTTCAATCTGTAACTCCTTGTTTTCAACAAAGCCATGCATGCCTTGTCCTATCATTCGTAAGCCCTTCTGGATTGCTTCCTCAAAGTTACGTCCAATCGCCATAACCTCTCCGACGGACTTCATACTTGACCCCAACTCCTTGTCGACACCACGGAATTTGCTCAAATCCCAGCGTGGTATCTTGCAGACAACATAGTCGAGTGCAGGCTCAAAGAAGGCAGATGTTGTCTTTGTAACAGAGTTCTTCAATTCAAAGAGACCATAGCCCATACCTAATTTAGCCGCTACGAAAGCCAAAGGATAGCCTGTTGCCTTACTTGCGAGAGCTGATGAACGAGACAAACGAGCATTTACCTCAATGACACGATAATCCTCACTCTGTGGGTCGAAGGCGTATTGTACGTTACATTCACCGATGATACCGATGTGACGAACAATCTTTATTGATAATGCGCGGAGCTTGTGATACTCGCTATTAGTCAATGTCTGTGATGGAGCAATTACGATAGATTCCCCCGTGTGGATACCTAGTGGATCGAAATTCTCCATGTTACAAACTGTGATACAGTTGTCATATTGGTCACGAACAACCTCATATTCGATTTCTTTCCAGCCCTTGAGACTCTTCTCAACAAGTACTTGAGGAGAGAAAGAAAAGGCTTTCTCACATAGAGTGTTTAGCTCTTCCTCATTGTCAGCAAAGCCACTGCCAAGTCCTCCGAGTGCATAGGCTGCACGCACAATGACTGGATAACCAAGCGTCTTAGCAGCTTTGCGTGCCTGAACAATATCCTCACAAGCCTCACTCTTAATGGTCTTTACATCGATTTCATCAAGTCTTTCAACAAAGAGCTCACGATCTTCTGTATTCATGATAGCCGCAACGGGGGTACCAAGAACTCGTACATTATATTTCTTTAGTACGCCTGTTCGTTCTAACTCTACACCACAATTCAATGCAGTCTGTCCACCGAAGGATAAGAGAATGCCATCAGGACGCTCCTTCTCAATCACTCTCTCTACGAAATATGGTTGTACTGGAAGGAAATAGATCTGGTCTGCTACGCCTTCAGAAGTTTGTACCGTTGCAATGTTCGGATTGATGAGAACGGTAGAAACACCTTCTTCTCGTAATGCTTTTAATGCTTGTGAACCAGAGTAATCGAACTCTCCTGCCTCACCTATCTTCAATGCTCCTGATCCGAGAAGCAGTACTTTTTTAATTGAATCGTCTTTCATTATCTTAGTGTTTCTACGAATTTGTCAAACATAAAGTATGTATCAACAGGACCAGAGCAAGCCTCTGGATGGAACTGAGAAGTAAACCATGGATTCTCAACATGACAGATACCTTCATTGCTACCATCATTCATGTTGACGAAAAGTTCTTTCCAGTCTTTATCAAGAGTAGACGCATCTACGGCGTAACCATGGTTCTGGGAGGTGATATAACACTTATTAGTACCAACCATGCGAACTGGTTGATTGTGTCCACGATGACCATATTTCAACTTATAGATAGTTGCTCCTGCTGCCTTTGATAATAGTTGGTTACCCATGCAAATACCACAGATAGGCTTCTTACTCATGCTCATCTGTTTGCGAATTACATTAACGGCATCGACGCACATATCGGGGTCTCCAGGCCCATTCGCTAGGAAGAGTCCATCATAATCCATCGATGTGTAATCATAGTTCCAAGGTACTCGGATAACCTCTACTCCTCTATTAATAAGTGAACGAATGATGTTTGCTTTCACACCACAATCTACAAGGATAACCTTCTTGCCTGCGCCTTCATTGTATCGAATAATCTCTTTCGTGGATACGAGGTCGACGAAGTTTACACCTTCATAATTAGCTTCTGGGATGTTATCAGGTTCATCGTCAAAGAGGATCTTACCCATCATCACACCATGTTCACGCAGTACTTTGGTTAACTCACGAGTATCAATGTTGGTGATACCAGGTACATGTTCACGCTTTAACCAATCGCCTAGGCTCTCTACAGCATTCCAATGGGAATACTGCTCTGTGTAATCTGATACGATGATAGCAGACGCATAAATCTTGTCGCTCTCCATGAATGTTGGGATGCCATTTGCCTCTATAGAGAATGGAGGTACACCATAGTTTCCTACTAAAGGAAAGGTCATGGTCAGCAGTTGACCAGCATAGGAAGGGTCTGTAAGGCTCTCTGGATAACCCATCATGGCCGTGTTGAATACTACCTCACCAGCAACTGGTGCATCGTATCCAAACGACTTGCCATGGAATTTTGTTCCGTCACTCAGGACTAAAGTTACGTTCCTCATTATTACTTAGTATTGTTGAGTTGATTGTTTTTATGTATTTCTTGTTAATGTTCTAACACTGGAAAAAGGACGTATGGTTTGTGCGGTTAATTCAAGAGAAATGTCTTGAGCGCACAAGCCGTACGTCCTTTTCTATAGAGATTAGCTCATGTTATGCTTGAGATGTTCATGTTCATAATAATTGATGAAGTTCTGGTTGACCAGTCTCATACCACCTGGAGTAGGGTAGTCACCCGTGAAATACCAGTCACCAGGATGGTTCGGAATAGCATTATGTAGACCTTCAATGCTTTGGAAAACAAGTTCGACTGGCGTCGTCATGCCCTGCGGGCGGAGTATCTCTACAATCTTTTGATTGATTTCTTCTATGGTGAAAGGCTTATAAATGGCCTTTACAGAATTATTGAGATGTTCTCCTTTAGGTTTGGCAACCTCTTTCTTGCAGGCCTCATAAACCTCATGTAGAAGATTCTCCATATTCCGTTCACGTATTAACTCAATGGTTGCACGGAAGACACAGAACTCTTCTGGACGTGGCATGTCAATGCCGTAATAGTCGGGAAAGCGTATCTGTGGTGCACTGGAAACAATGACAATCTTCTTTGGATGTAGACGATCTAAGATGTGAAGAATGCTTTCCTTGAGAGTTGTCCCTCGAACAATAGAATCGTCTATGATTACTAAGTTGTCCTTGTAGGGTTCGATACTCTCATACGTTATATCATAGACATGAGAGGCGAGGTCATTGCGTGAATTACCCTCCGTGATAAATGTTCTTAGCTTGATATCCTTCCATGCTACCTTCTCAGCACGTATTCCTTGCTTTAGAATCTGATGGATATCTTCTTCTGAAGGGTTGCTCCCCAAGGCTACTATTTGCTCAACTTTTCGTTTGTCAATCCATTCTTTAAAGCCATGAGTTAACCCATAGAACGCTACTTCTGCAGTGTTAGGAATAAATGATAAAACCGTGTGAGTTGTATCATAATTGACTGCTTCTAGGACACGTTCTGTCAATTGTTGACCTAGTTTCTCACGCTCTTTATAGATGTCTCTATCCGATCCACGAGAGAAGTAAATGCGCTCAAACGAACAGGCCGAATAAGTCTTTGGCTCAAGAATCTGCTGTAGGCTTGCTTCTCCCCGTTTGTTAACTATTAAGGCTTGACCCGGTTTCAACTCTTGTATGTCTTCACATTCTAGGTCGAAGGTTGTCTGTAAGACGGGGCGTTCACTAGCAACTACTACGATCTCATCGTTCTTATAATAGAATGCAGGACGTATAGCCCATGGATCTCGAATAGAGAACATCTCGCCTGAACCTGTTTGTCCGCAGATAACGTAACCACCATCGAAATGCTCCATGGTAGTCTTGAGAACATTACTTATTTGTATGTTATCTTCAATATACTCAGTGATGTCTCGTTTCGTAAGTCCAAGTTCCTGTGCCTTCACAAAGTTGCGTTCAACTTCACGATCAAGCCTATGTCCCATGAGTTCTAATAGAAGGTAAGTATCGCTATAGATGCGTGGGCATTGCCCTTGGTCAGTCAGTTTCTCAAATATATCCTCAATATTTGTCATATTGAAGTTGCCACACATACATAGATTCTTTGCCTTCCAGTTGTTGCGACGTAGGAAGGGATGGACATAAGAAAGACCACTCTTGCCAGTAGTTGAGTACCGGAGGTGGCCCATATAAAGCTCTCCCGCAAAGGGAAGACTAGTTTTTGCAAAAGAAACATCAGACAATTGCTCCTGTGATAAGCCTTTATAATGCTTGTGAACATCAGCAAATATCTCTGTAACAGCATTCTTTCCCTCTGCTCGCTCACGGAACATATACTCGTTACCAGGCTCGGATGAGAGTTTCACAGCAGATAATCCAGCCCCTTCCTGACCACGATTATGCTGCTTCTCCATCATAAGATAGAGTTTATTTAACCCGTACATCCAGGTTCCATACTTCTCCTGATAATACTCTAACGGCTTTAGCAACCTAATCATTGCTACTCCGCAATCTTCATGAATGTTCTTTTCCATTTATAAGATGTATTGTCTGTCTTTTACAATTACCGATGTTTACTAATCTTGTTTGCGTTTTCGTTACCAGCTTATAAGCATTCTCCATCATTTTGGATACCCTGTTGAGTATCCTAGATGATGGTGATATCAGAGACTTTCACTCTACTGTAACAGACTTTGCCAGATTACGTGGTTGATCCACATCCTTGCCTTTGCAAACTGCAATATGGTATGCCAAAAGCTGTAATGGGATTGTTGCAACCAATGGTTCTAGACATTCCATGCAATCAGGAAGCTCTATTACGGCATCTGCGATATGAGAGATTGTCGTGTCACCTTTAGTTACTAAGGCTATAACTCGACCTTGTCTTGCTTTTATCTCTTGTATGTTGCTACGTACTTTCTCGTACATCCCGTTCTGCGTTGCGATAGCTACTACAGGCATATCAGAATCTATCAAGGCAATAGGACCATGTTTCATCTCTGCTGCGGGATAGCCTTCTGCATGAATGTAAGAAATCTCCTTTAATTTTAATGCACCTTCCAAAGCTACTGGGTAACTAAATCCACGTCCCAAGTAGAGGAAGTTTCGTGCATAAGTGAAGGTGCGTGCCATATCTGCGATTTGGTCATTTACCTTCAACACATCCCTTATCATATTAGGAATTTCTGCCAATTCTTTAACCGTACGCACGTATTCTTCGTGTTTAATAGTTCCTTTGGCATTTGCTAAAGCTAGTGCAAACATCGTTAAGACAGTGACCTGTCCAGTGAAAGCCTTTGTAGAAGCAACACCGATTTCAGGGCCTACGTGGATGTAAGTTCCTGTATCAGTTGCACGCGGGATACTAGACCCGATGGCATTACAAATGCCATAGATAAAAGCACCTCTAGACTTTGCTAACTCTACAGCTGCAAGTGTATCGGCTGTTTCTCCACTCTGTGAAATGGCTATGACAACGTCACTATCACTTACAACCGGGTTACGATAGCGGAACTCACTAGCATATTCAACCTCTACAGGAATCCTACAGAAGGTTTCAATCATCTGTTTACCAATAAGTCCAGCATGCCAACTTGTTCCGCAAGCAACGATGATGATGCGCTTAGCATTGAGCAGTTTGCTGCGGTAATCAATCATTGCACTCAAGGTAACATTATCGTGCTCCACGTTAATTCTACCTCTCATGCAGTTTGTCAAACACTCTGGTTGTTCAAAGATCTCCTTGAGCATGAAGTGATCGTAGCCTCCTTTTTCTATCTGACCAAGGTTGATATCCACCGTACGAACCTCTGGAGATAGCTTTTCATTGAGGATATTTACAACCTTCAACTCCTCTCCTAACTTCATTACCGCAATGTTGCCATCATCAAGGTAGACTACTTTATCAGTATATTCGATTATCGGACTAGCGTCCGAACCGAGGAAGAATTCTCCCTCACCAATGCCTACTACAAGTGGACTCTGCTTTCTTGCAGCAATGATGGTATCAGGGTTACGCTTATCCAAGAGGGCTATGGCGTATGCACCAATTACTTGATGTAAAGCCAACTGTACTGCCTCTAGGAGACTAATGTCCTTCTTTGTCTGTATATAATCAATCAGTTGAACCAACACTTCAGTGTCTGTATCCGACTGAAATTGTATTCCTTTCTCTATCAAATTATGCTTTATTTCTGCATAATTCTCGATAATACCATTATGAATAATTGCCAAATTCTTTGACTGCGAATAGTGTGGATGCGCATTTATAGATGATGGCTCACCATGAGTTGCCCAACGTGTGTGAGCAATGCCAATGTTGCCAGTGACGTTCTTATCAGTACAATACTCCTCTAAGTCAGCCACTTTTCCTTTTGTTTTATAGACATCTAAGTTGCCATTATCGTCTATTAGTGCCACGCCTGCGCTGTCATATCCTCTATATTCAAGGCGTTTCAAGCCTTTAATCAGTATGGGGTAAGCCTCACGCTTTGTCCCAATATATCCTACAATACCACACATTTTACCTTAACCCTTTCCTTTTTATAACAAATGAGAACACCCTTGCACCCGATTTCCTATCATCTAGCTCTGTTCTAGGCTAGGCAAGATATGGATGTCAAAGAATGTTCTCATTTTTAATATTTGCCTCTTTAATGAGGATATAAGTCCCCATTTAAAGATAGAATCTTACTTTCTTAAAACGTTAACCAATAGTGATGCTACTGATGTAACAATACCTATAAAGGAGAACCAAATGGTAGTGGAACTACCCACACCAGAGGTCTTTGCCTTCACAGAGTTTGGTTGAACGTACAACACGTCATTCTGTTGTAGATAATAATAAGGTGAGTTGATGATGTTAGCATCATTCAAATTCAGACGTACTGCATGCTTTTCTCCTCTTGCATCCTCACGTATCAACAGAATATTATTACGCTTGCCATATACACCTAAATCGCCTGCCTGCGCAATAGCTTCTAGAACACTAATCTTCTCAGTAGATACTGGTATCACACTAGGATGACCTACTTCACCCATGACAGTAATGTGATAACTGCTCATGCGAACCGTCACAACAGGGTTCTCGGTGCGTGCAAGGTAAGGTTGAATCTTACTCTTTATCAAGTCCTCACATTCTGTTTTTGTTAAGCCAACAACGTGTATCTTACCGATAATAGGGAAGTTAATGAATCCCGTGTTATCAACTAGATAGCCCTTGAAAGCCGTAGATCCTTTGTCACCACCTTGCAGATTGAAGGGTGCTGCAGCCTCTGGATTAGTTGCATTGACTGTGATGGTTAATTCGTCTTTAGGCATAATTCGTGCATCAAAGAGACCACGTGAAGCGGCAAGACTGGTTGAGTCAATGTTCTCCACATAGGTGAAGCCCTTGCTAGAACCACATCCTGTCATTGCCATAATCATAGCTACTGCTATGAGAGATAAGATGATTTTTTTCATTTAAAAAATAGCGTGAAGTCAACTATTAATAATTCTTTTCTGCAAAAATACGACTATTTTTTGAGAATTACAAGCGAATAGCTTTTTTTCTCTTAGGTGATTCGTAAAATAGAGTTGACCTATAAATATTAATGCTACCTTAGCCTTTCTATTGCTTAATTTGTTCTCTCTTTTGGGGTAGATGAAATCCTTTTACGATTGAGCTACTTTACAATATTGATCGTAAAGCCATTGCTGTTGTTCTGTAATTGTTAAGTTGCTGTTATCTAATTCGATAGCATCATCCGCCTTACGGAGCGGTGACGTCTCACGATGGGTATCGATATAATCGCGTTCTTGTACATTCTTTAGAATCTCATTGAAGTCAGCATCCATGCCTTTACCCTTCAGTTCGTCGTAGCGTCGTTGGGCACGAACTTCTGCTGAAGCAGTGACGAATACTTTTAGTTCTGCATGTGGGAAGACCACAGTCCCGATGTCTCTTCCGTCCATAACGATACCCTTCTCTGCGCCCATTTGCTGTTGTTGCTCCACGAGAGCAGTACGAACGAAAGGGAGGGCAGCGATAATGCTGACATGTGAAGATACTTCCATTGTTCGGATTTCGGTCTCAATATTCTCTCCATTGAGATAGGTGTCAGGTCGTCCTGTTGCTTTATTCAACTGGAAACTAATTTTAATTTTATCCATCTGTGCCTTTAGTTCCTCTTCTTTTATCGAGCCGTCCGCATTGAATAGATGATTACGTAAAGCATAGAACGTAACGGATCGGTACATTGCACCAGTATCTACATAGATGTAACCAATCTTCTTTGCAAGGTCTTTAGCCATTGTGCTCTTACCACATGAGGAGTATCCATCAATGGCGATAGTTATCTTTTTCATTCTGAATCCGTGTTTTGTTTTATCTATTTAGTACTGCTTTCTTCTGCAGTGTGTGCAAAGTTAATAAAAAAAGTAATATGTTTATGGTTCGAAATAGATTATTTGTCATTGTGTTCATTTCATATATTGAGTTGAAAGGAATGTCTACTTCCATTTGAGAAGGGCGTTTCTTTGATGTAAAGAGAGGCTCTTCTTATGCCAAAGAAAGGCTCTCTTTAAATAGAGAAGAGTGCCTGTTTAAGTCTATGCGAAAGGATATTCAATTTGAAAAGATTTGTTCGATAGCTGCTCCTAGGCGTTTATAATGTTAGTTGGAGGATGTTTGATAAATTCTAGAAATCGTTTCCAATCACTCAAATCATGTGAAATTACAAAGATAAATGAGGTTATCTGTATCTAATTAAACAATTATTACTTAAAATGAATAGGCAAGATTGACTAAGACGGAGCTACTAGCAGCATGATACTTACCATAGGCTAAGTTTAGTTTGAAGCGTTCGAGATTAATGCCACCACCCACACTAAAGCCTGCTCCATGTGCACTGGAATCCTCGTTGGTACCGATGGTCATCTCGTCAGCTCGGCGGAAGTTGTAACCACCACCGACCCATATATTGTCTGACAAGAGAATGTCTGCGCCAAGATTCAAGTGATTGATAAAGCGGTAATCATAATGAGTTAAGTCAACGAGAGTTGCAGATAGTCGTACAGGTAAGGCTGCAAAGGTTTTGCTCACACCAACTTGTACATCCATAGGCATCTTCCCGTAGTTTTCTTCGTAAGCCTTGATCTGACCGCCCAAGTTCTTTGCTACCACAGAAACAGACCATTGGTAATCAGGTTCAAACCAGTTGAGACCGAGGTCAACACCTACTGCCATGGAGCTGTAATTACCTATATATGAGTTGATAAACTTCGCTGTTATACCTCCCACGAGATTATGTGCTAATTCGTAAGAAAATATCCCCTCTATTGCAATCTCACTAGCATTAAAGGTTCCTATCTGTGTGTTGTTCTGGTCATACTCCTTCATCTTTCCATAGTTCATGTACTGGACTCCTCCTGCAATTGTCCCTTTCTCACCCAAAGCCTTTGTGTAAGAAGCACCCATGTAATTGGCACCACTCATGTAATTCATATAACTCAAACCTATCGTCTTATCGCTTACCGATGATGCAAGAGCAGGGTTAGAGAACATCAAAGCAGGGTCATCTTCAATAATTGTAATATTATCTCCACCTAAAGCAGCAGCATGTGCACTAACAGGAAGACGTAAGAAATTGTATTCAGTTTGGCTCTCTTGAGCCCATAACATACAAGTGAAAAGGGTTGAGATGAGCGTTAAAACAAACTTTTTCATTTAATCTAAATTAATTTATCGGGCAAAGTTACAGCTTTTTCCGAATATCTTATTACTTTTGTCTTTGGAACTGCTTAAATAGTAGAAGGTAGGCTTCTCGGGGATAGAGCAGTATTTCATATAACGGCAATAGCTATAGTTTTAGTATCTAACAGTGGAGATTAAGAAGTCAAAAAAAGCAGATTTAGAGAATAAGCGATGGGTTGGTTTCCTTTTGGGAATCATCATTGCCCTCTCTATCTTCTTTGTTGCTATGGAATACAATGCCAATCCTTCAAGCGATGATGATACTAACGTGAAAGCCTTTAAGAATGTGACTCTTCACGATATGGATATGTTGCCTGCCATTGACCAGCAAGACTTAGCAAAGACAAAGGACGATAAGAAACCTACAATTGAGGATCTTTTGAATCTTAAACGTAGGGATGTCCCTAATAAGGTGACACCTCACGACGCAGGTAGCATGAACTCAAATGACAAGAAAACTGCCGCCCCGCAAGTGAGTGATGTTCCTATCGTTATGCCAATGGTCACCACCTTGCCAGATCCACCCAAGGTGCAGGAAGATGCCAAAAAAGTGACGGAGAAGATGACAGATGATCCATCACAAGTGGAGGTGGAACGTTATGATGATAAGGTTAGTAAGCGTATTCTCTCGGATACTCCAACACCTCCTGGTGGCTGGGTTGAGTTTATGAAATGGCTTACAAAGACTTTACAATATCCTGCAGATGCGAAGAGTCAAGAACTGCAAGGTACTGTAAACATTACTTTCATCATCAATGTTGATGGTTCTGTGAATGATGTTACGATTAAGAGTGGGCGTTATCCTGTGCTAAATGCAGAGGTTTTGAGAGTCTTGAAGACCATGGGGAAATGGAAACCAGGCATACAGAAGGGTAGAAAATGCCAGTCATTAGTGGAGATTCCAGTTGTCTTTAAACTTTCATGATAAACATGTCTTTCATCTAGAAAGCGTCAATATCCATTGAAGTTTACCTATAAAGTGAATTAATATTTGTAATCAACCAACTTAAAACAATCCTATATGTTTACTGCTGATGAAATCCTATTTAAAGTAAATGATTATATAAATAACATCTCATATAATCGTAAACCTTGGAGCTTATATGAGCCTATTAAATATGTATTGTCACTGGGTGGGAAACGAATCCGACCGATATTAATGCTTCTTTCTTACAATCTCTTTAAGGATGATCCAGAGTCGATTCTCTCACCAGCATGCGCCCTTGAGACGTATCATAATTATACCTTATTACATGATGATTTGATGGATGATGCTCCACTTAGGCGTGGACAGCAAACTGTACATGTGCGTTGGGATGCGAATACTGCCGTTCTTTCGGGCGATTCCATGCTTGTTCTAGCCTTTGAGCGGATGGCTAAGTGTAATGATAAACACCTGCGTGAAGTGTTGAAACTATTTACTACTACTGCTTTAGAAATAGGCGAAGGTCAGCAGTATGATATGGAGTTTGAGACACGAAATGACGTCAAGGAAGAGGAGTATATAGAGATGATTCGCCTGAAGACAAGTGTTCTTCTGGCATGTGCAATGAAGATTGGTGCTATCTTAGCAGACGCCCCACAAGAGGATGCAGAGAACCTTTATAAGTTTGGAGAACAGGTTGGTTTGGCCTTTCAATTACAAGATGATTACCTTGATGTGTATGGTGATCCAAAGGTATTCGGTAAGAAGATTGGGGGGGATATAACGTCTAACAAGAAGACATACATGCTAATTAATGCCTTCAACAAAGCTAATGTTCGCCAACGTAAAGAATTGGAGAAATGGATTACATGTGAGCATTTCGTGCGGGATGAAAAGGTTGAAGCTGTGACCAAACTCTATAATAAGATAGGTGTTGACAAGATGGCTATTGATCGAATTAATTACTATTTTGAAGAAGCAAATAAGTATCTTGCTGCTGTGAATGTGAGTGATGCTCGTAAGCAAGAATTGGTCACTTATGCACAAAGAATGTTGCATCGTAAACGATAACTAGTTGATTATAATGATAATAGATACACATGCTCATTTAGATGTTGAAGATTTCTCTGAGGATTTACCAGAGGTTATTTTGCGAGCACGGCAGGCTGGAGTGGGGAAGATATTCCTACCAGCAATAGACTTAAAGTCTGTAGATACGACTTTAGCTGTATGTCGACAATATCCTGATGTGTGCTATCCAATGATTGGATTACAGCCAGAAGAGGTACGTCAAGATTGGCAGATAGTACTTGAAAAGATGTATGCTCGATTGAAAGAATCTATTAAGAAGCAGGCTGATGGTACAGCTTTACCTGGCGAAACATTCATTGCCATAGGGGAGGTTGGGCTTGATTTCTATTGGTCACGTGAGTATGAACAAGAGCAACTTGCTGCTTTTGAGGAAGCTGTCAAATGGAGTGTTGAGACGCAACTACCCTTGATGATACATTGTAGGAAAGCACAGAATGAGATGTTGCATATCATGCGATTGTATGAAAAAGAATTACCAGGTGGTGTCTTTCATTGCTTTACTGGTAATCAAAAAGAGGCTGAAGCCTTCCTTCGTTTTGAGCATTTTGCATTGGGTATAGGGGGCGTTTCAACCTTTAAGAGTAGTCATTTGAGGGAAGATTTGCCTGCTGCTGTTCCTTTGGATCGTATTGTTTTAGAGACCGATAGCCCTTACATGGCACCAGTACCATATCGTGGTAAACGGAACGAAAGTTCATTTATTATAGAGGTAATGCATACATTAGCAATGAGTTATGGCGTTGATGAAGAAGAAATAGCACGTCAGACGAATGCCAATGTAGAGCGTATCTTTGGCATTAAGGTGTAAGATTGTATTATCGAACATAATACTTGAAACTTAGGAGTCAGTTTTTGTAGAGGATGATAAGGTTCAAATATAATAGATATTATCGTCTTAAAGAATATTAAATAGTAACTCCTTTATGTGAATTTATCAAACGAAAGGAGTAATTTTGTACACATATATTTCACATGTGGATGCTCTTCTATATGTGAGGAGACTAGGAAAGATGCTCGAGTGGTTGAAGAGGCACGCCTGGAAAGCGTGTATACCTCTAAAGGGTATCGGGGGTTCGAATCCCCCTCTTTCCGCTTAATTGTCTAAATGATAATCCCTATATCGTCAAGATATAGGGATTTCTTATTGCTCTTTATACATATGTTTACACACTAGTTCTTGCTTATTTTGCTTTTTAAGGTGTGCTTGGAAACTTATTTCTCTTACTTTTAAACAATCTTGTTATTGCCTCTTTCGTATCTATAAACAAAAAAGGTATGTCTGATGACATACCTTCTTGTGATCCGCATAGGGGTATCAAGTGATCCGTTTGGGGTCGCGATTTGCATGGAGTTAAGCCTTATATGTCACCACTCAAAACGCTACAACAACTTCGTTTTCAATGATATACGAAACTTTTATAAAAAGTATGGGCAATTTGTAAACTATCAAGTGGTAACACATTGGTAACACAAACGCATCGTTGGTAACACATTTTTGCCCCGTAGCGCCATTTGGCTTTATAGCACATGAAGAAGAAATCTGCCGTTAATTAAATCAAAGATCATTGTAGGAGAATAGTTTGGATGAAGATCTTTTGAAAGAGACTCAATCGGCACAACTAAAATCCTCTAAATAACAATACAAAGATAACCAATATCCATGAAAGTTCCAAATCTCATTTTAGTTTCTTTAACAGACAAGTGTCGAGTATTCCCAACACCTCTTATAAGATATTGTACACAATATTATATGAAGCTCGCATCTCTATTTTGTGGCGGATAGTTTTTCCATAACTTGCAAAAGTTACCGACTCAAGAATGTTAATATGAGACGTTGTCTTTGAAGGCATCCTCCTGAAGCATAGATACTATGATGTCTTTGGGATAATAGCATGGAACATCAGCCTTGGTTTTTGTTTTGAGGAACAATATCGTATGTACCTTTTGCCCCTTCTTTACAAAGGGTAAGCGGCTGGCACGGCTTGTTAATTGCTCATAAATGCTCTGTGCCTCGTCACGTTCTCGCCATTTACATTCTGCTACGAGGATGTGCTTCTTGTCGAGCGACTCAGCTACAAGGTCGAGCTCTATCTGTTCGTAGTCATTGCTGCCATCTTCTTTTGGTATGCTGCCCCACCACCGTGAGGCATTGCCATAAACTACGCCAACAATTTCATTGCCCGTTACGAAGTCGCGACAAATCCTTTCCCATACCTGTCCAACGTATGTGCTGAAGTCTTTACGAATAATATCCATTACGAGTTCCTGTCGGTCGAGTTCAATGAGATATTTGTTGGGATTGATAAACCTGTAATAGAAGGAAAGAAAGTTGTCACCAAGCCGATACAGTCCTTTCTTGCTGCTCTTTGGATTGTCACCAAAGGGTATATCTTTCTCCACATAGCCTAAATCGGTCAGTATGCTGATGGGCTGAGAGAGATTAGTAGCAGGCTGCTGTATACGACTGGCTATTTCCGAAATGCGATTCACCCCGTTACCCACCATAGTAAGTAATGAGAAAGATGTAGCCGTGTCACGACGTTCATCACGAAGCAACCGAGTTGGCTCATCGTACAGTGTGCCGTAATTATTTACTAACAGATTGCGCACCGCCACTTCCAAACTATCAAAGTCGGCACGAAGCTCCCAGTAGCGAGGCACACCGCCCCAAACGGCATATTCCTCAACAGCCTGCTGGTCGGAACAATGCAGGGCTTCTTTGATATAAGGCAAACGCAGTTGCTTCAGCTTTGGCTGCCAAGCACAGCGTTGATACAAGGGAGATTTTTCATTGAGTACCAATGAGTGCATCATCAGTTGGGAGGAACCACAAAGTATCAGGTTGTATTTCAGTTTTTTGTTATCCACTAACCGTTGAATGATGGAAGGCAGCGAAGGATCGCTCTTGACGAGATAAGAAAATTCGTCTAAACACACCGATGTGTTCTCCCCAACATATAGATTGACGGAGGTGAATATCGTTTCCCAGTCGTGGTAAGATACTCGGTCAAAGCCGTCAAACGTAAACGAAACGGTCTTGGCAAATGAATCTATCTGCTGCTGCGTCTGTGCTTCTTCGCTCAGATGGTACACATCCTGATCGGTCAAAACATGCTTGATGAGTTCTGACTTTCCAATACGCCGCCTGCCATAAATTACAATCAGCACAGGCCGGCTAAGACCCAGCGTGCGCTTGAACGCAGCAGTTTCTTCTATTCTATCAATAAATTCCATATTATCAAATATTATCTTTGCCAAACATTATGTTTTGCAAAGATAATATTTTAATCACTATCAACATACAAAATCACCAATCATTTTAATTCTAATCAAAATTATGTTTGCGAAATATAATGTTTACCGAACATCATACGGGTGAAGTGAATACTGTAAATTACACTCTTCATGCAAACAATAATCCATTTGAAAAAGCTTTTAGGTTTGCACATACAGTATTTAAATTATTCAATTTCGCAAACCTCCCTTTGTTATCAATACATACTGGATAATCGACTTTTTCTGACTCCAGTAAATATTTAAGTTCCTTGATGCTACGTGGTTGAAAATAGAAAAGAAATGAAACCCTTCCATTGCTAACTTTTCGAATGTCTTCTATATAAAATTCCTACATATCCAGTTGCAATTTACACCCTTTACATCCTGTAGAATCTGCATACATTACAATTTTTATGGATGTTTTTTTAGATTAATACTAGGAGTTTCTTTACCTAAACATACGAATTTCTCATATTTCGGGAAGAGGATTTGACGCTCCCTAGCATTTACTTGGCCATTAGTACATGATGCTAAAAACGAGTATGTAAAAATCAGGAAAACTAACTTTCTCTTCATTTGTTATTTACTATTTCTGGTTTCTTGGATTTCCATCTGTGATGACGTCATCATTTGATATGCTCTTCGATGTGCGTTTCACCTTATCATGCAGTTTTCCTATACGCAGGCTGACGTTTATGCCGAAGCTGCGATAGTCACGTCTTACATTCGTAAAGCGATTTGTAAAGTCGGCAGTTTCGGTAAGCTGTTCTATACGCAAATCATTTTGGAACAGATTA
>QWCL01000240.1_pt1 | contig 23048 bp, 22 predicted proteins | sample 1972551 | NCBI WGS metagenome assembly QWCL01 (sample SAMN09866709, study PRJNA288562) | Human oral metagenome isolate term2_saliva, whole genome shotgun sequencing... | isolation source: mouth | host: Homo sapiens | place: USA: California
CTGCTGATGTAACAATTTTAATTTTGTCAGCTTCAGCAAGTTCTTTAGCTGCGGCTCTTTTTCTTTGAGCAGCATTAATTTCATTCATAGATTGTTTAACTTCTTCATCTGGTTCAACTCCAGTTAGAAGAGTTTTAACTACTTTATATCCATAACCAGCCATCTCTTCAGCAACTTGTTTTTGGACATCTAATGCAATTTCATCTTTTCTTTCAAAAACTTCATCTAAAGTTAATTTAGGGACTGCAGATCTAAGAGCATCTTCAATATAAGCAGAAATTTGAGCTTCAGGGTTACTTAAAGAATAATAAGCATCTTTTACTTTATTTTCAGATACTCTATATTGAGTTGCAACTGCTAATTTAATAAAAACATTATCTTTTGTTTTAGTCTCTACAATTATATTTTTTTGTAAAATTCTTAATTGAACAACTGCAGCAATACTATCAATACCAAAAGGCAACCTAAAATGAAACCCACTATTAGCAATTAAATGAAATTTCCCTAACCTTTCAATAATAGCAACAGATTGTTGTCTTACTGTATAAGCACTTGAAAACATTAGCCATAGAATGACAATTCCTAAAATAATTAAAAAAACTGTAAAAATCATAATTTAATCCTCTCTAATTTTTTCTTTTATTTTTTCTTTAATTTCTTCTTTTTTTTCTTTTTTACTGAATAATAAAATTAAAAACCATTCTATAAATAATATTAAAATTAGAATTGCAATAAAAATAATAGGATTATTAGTTTTAAAGAATAAAACTATTAATGCTGAAATAAAAAAGAAAATTAAACCTGGTAAGAATGATAAAGTAAATTTAAATTTTTTTATTTCAGTAGTTAAAATTATAAACCAACTACCAAAATATGAAGCTAATATACTGGGCATAAATATTGCAGCCATATCTAATTTATATGAATGCCATGTATAAGTTGTTAATAATGCTCCAATTATTAATAGAATTATAAATGAAATAGAATGTATCAAAATAGTTTTAATTTTACCAAATAAGAAACTAAAAGAATATAATAGATAAATTACTAGCCCAAAAATTCTAATTGTATTATCTACTTGAGGAGATAAAAAGAATACAGCAGTAATAAATGTAATCATACAAAAAGTTGCTATACTTTTTATATCTTTATCAACAATATTTGTTATGAATTTTTTCAATAGGATTACCTCCTTTTAGATAGTACCTGTTGAACCGAATCCATTTGTACCTCTTTCTGTTTCATCTAATTTTTCTACTTGGATATAATCAAAATTAGCAAGTGGTAAAATGACTAATTGTGCTACCCTTTCACCAGGTTCTATAATTTTAGGCTCTTTTCCTAAGTTTGTAATAGAAACTCCAATATCTCCACGATAATCAGAATCAATTACACCAACTCCATTAGTCAATGTGCATTGAAATTTAAATCCTAAACTTGACCTTGCAAATACTAAACCAACATATCCATTAGGTATAGCTACAGAGAAACCAGTAGTAATTTTTTTTGTTTCCTCAGGGTTAATAACAACAGGATTTTCTAAAGTGCTGAATAAATCAATTCCTGCAGCTTCTTTTGAATGTTTTTTAGGTGTTTCTTGTCCTTCTAAACCTTTAAAAACAAAAGGTATTTTATTATCAATTAAATTTTCCATTTTAATCTCCATTTTCTATTTATTTTTTAATTCTAATATTTTTTCTTGGCCTTGTCTTAATAGTTTATTACTAACTTCACATACTTGTTCTCTTATATCTTCTGAATATATTTGTTGAGCAATATCCCAGTATTCCCTAAAAGCTGATAACAAATCAAAAGAAAAAACTTCTCCATTTATTTTTGCTTTTGCTTCTTCTTTAGTTAATAATTTAGTAATAAATGTTAAGCATTGAGATGTATATTGTTCAAAACGTTTCCAATTTATTTGTTGTTTTGAGGTTTTTGACAAGTCCATTAAAGTAACTCTCAAAATTGGTTGTTTATTTAAATCAATTGATTTAAAAAACATTTCTAATTCTGTTTCAATTGTAGAAATACTTTTATTGTTACATTCAAACATCATATCTATTTGCAAACGTTGAGAAGTGTTAAAAAATGTTGGTTTCATTTCTTTTGATTCAATATTTAAATCCCACATTGTCCATCCTCTTTCAAGTTTACATACAGGGTCTGAAAAACCTCTTCTGAATAATGAACCTGCATAAAAAACTTTTTTATTCATTGTATCATTGATTCCGTCAGATGAACCAACCCATCCTCTTGTATGTATATGACCTAATAAAGTATAATCCCAATCTCTATTTAATAAATCTTCTGAAATTACTATTTCCCTAGGTTCTGCTTCTGTGTGTAATATCATTCCTAAATGTTCATCATATACACTCCCATGAGTACATAATATATTAATCTTACCATCAACAGGTAAAACTTTTTTCATTGTGTTCTTTTGCTCTACATAACCATGATGGCTTACCAAATGTAATAATATACCTTCAATAGGCTCTACAATTTTATATGGTTCTGTATAAGAAAAAGAATTTATTTCAGGAATATGTAAGCATTTGCTAGATGGTATATCTTTAACTGCATCTGTTGAATCGTGATTACCAGCTAAACAATAAAAAGGTAATCCTGATTGAGTTAAAATTCTAAGTAATTCAAGTCCTTTTGTTATGGTTCTTATACTAGGTGTAGGAGAATGAAAAAAATCTCCAGTACAAAGAACAAAATCTAATTCGTCTGCATGAGATGCAATATCCTTAAAACATTCTTCTAAAGCCAAATATCCATCTTGTTCCCTTATATTTATTTTTGTTACAGGGTCAATTTTTTTTCCTGACATATAACCCAAATGGATGTCAGAAACATGAGCAAATTTAACCATTTATTCTCCTTTTAGTATTCTAATAATATTTAAAATAAATTCTTCCATTTTAAATTCTAAGTTATAAATTTCTCCTCCACCTTTAGTTTCATCCTCTACTTCTAATAAGTATGTTATTGCTTTAGAAATATTATTTAAAGATGATTTGTTTTTTTTATAATCATTTAAAGCATAGGAATTTTTAACTTTTAAAATTTTAATTATCTCATTTTCAGTGATTTTTAATCCTGTAAGACTTTTATAAATTAATAAATTTCTTAATTTTGTTTTTATTAAAGATAAAATTACTAATGGATAAGTATTTTCAATTGTTCTTTTATACTCCAATATAGCATTTTTACCATTTAAATTCATTATTGCATTTAAACAATTCCAAGGTGGAACGGATCCTTTTTTAAATGGTAAATAAGTGTATAATTCAGATTCACTTAAATTCATTGTATCTACATTATCTAATGATTTTTGGATTAAAATTAAATCTTGATAATCATCACCTACAAAAGCAGATACAATGTCTTCTAAATGTTTAGGTAATTTTAAACTTTTTAATAATTCATTCTTTGTTTTAAGATCGTCATTTTTCTTTTCAAAAAAACCATTAAACTCTTCTGTAAATTTTTGTAGCCATGTACCTCTTTTATCCTTTGCAATTATAATAACACCATCACCAAACCATTCCTTGTCAAAAATTACTCTTTTTTTGTCCTCAGAAATCATATTTTTAAATTTAGATAATTTATTAGAATCCATTAAATCTAAAATTATAAATGTTTTATTACCAAATAATGAAGTTATATTAGCTGAACCTTTTACCCATTCTTCAATTCTTTTCATATTGTTTAATGAATATCCCCATGATTCATAAGTTTCTTTTATTTTTTTATCTAAATATAATTGGTTTTCATTAATAAATGTCGCAAGTTTAATCAATTTATCAGACCTCCAACTTTTTCTTTAGTGAATGTATATTTTATATTTTCACTTGAAATAAAATAATCATTTTTTCCCTCAATAACTCTACTTAAAGAATCATAACTATTTCCTATATTATCACCCATAAAAAAATATTGATTAGTTTTTAATATCTCTTCTATTTCATTGTGATTAATTGGTCTATAGGAAGTAAATCTTCTTATTATTTTATCATTAACATAAACTTCTCCAGCAGTTATTTTCAATTTATCTCCAGGTCCAGCAATAATTCTTTTTATTAATTCATAAGATTGATTATTTATATTTTTTCTATTCCATGATTCTGGTGCAGTAAATACCCCTATTTGATTTTTAATTAAATTCTTATTACTTTTATCTATAATTAAAAAATCTCTATCATTTAATGTAGGGTACATTGAATTACCTGAAATAATTAATATTTGAAATTTAGAAAATAAAAATAAGAAAAAAATAGATAAAGAAATAAATATTAAGAAACTAAAAATTTTTAAAGCTTTTATTTTTTTTATCATTGAATTTTCATCTCTTGTCTTAAATTATAAGTTATAATTTTTAATGTATCTAATTGTGTTCGTTTATCAGCAGCAATTCGATTTAATTCCTTTAATATTTCTTCCAAAACAGCAATTTTATACTCTTCTTCTTCACACGCTTTTTCTGCCATGTGTTTTTTTAATGTTTCAGTCTTTGCATCTAAACTAATCATTAAGGATCTAAATTTTCTTTTATATTCTAATTCAGCAATAGTTTTTTGCCTACTGTAATCTGTTATTTGTCTATTTATTTCTTTTAATGATAAAACTGTAACAATTAATGTACTGTTCATGTTAATTAAGTCTTGAGAATCCCAGAAAGAACCCCTAGACTCAATATTTTCTAATCCAGACAAATCAGGAAATTCAGGCATTTTAATTACTTGTTTAACCATTTATTTAACCTCTTCTTTTATAATTCTTTTTTCTGTGTCACCAATTGATAGTTTATTATAAGTTTCCTCTGAAACTTCATCTGTAAAATTAACCCATTCCCCATTGTCATTTACATATCCATAAGTTATTTCATATTTATTATATATTCTCAATGGGCTGGTATTTTCTAATACATTTTTATTTATTACAGATATATTCTTTTCTACTTCTTTATATTTAACAATTACTTTATTGTTAAAAAAATGATTAGGTATATAAAGTATTAAAATTAAAATTAAAGAGAATAAAAAATAAAAAAATATTCTTTTTATATTATTCATTTAGGAAATTCCTTTATATTTTTCTTATTTATATTTTACCTATTTTTTTAAAGAAATAACCCTAAAAAGGTAATCCTTTAAAGGGTTATTATTCTTTTTCTTCTTTTTTTTGTTTTGTTTTTTGTTTTTCTAAATACTTATCCTTTTTGTTTTTTATATTTATAAGATCTCTTATATCATCCATACCAGCGTCTTTAAGTTGTAAATCTTCAACAGTTGGCCTTATATAAAGTGCAAGAATAAGCCATAATGTTAAAAGGAATCCTGAAAATGTTGTATATGTTGTGGTTTCAGGGTAAAAACCAATCATGAATATAATAGCACTAAAGGAATAACCGATTAAACATAAATTTAATCTTTGTTTAAATGTATATTTCATAAGAAAATTGTTTTCAATTTTTATCCCGAAAATAAAAAATAAAGAATAAATTAAAGTAAATGAAACAATTGAACCTATAATTGCCATACTTGCTCTTAGTAAATTAATAACATAATTCCAAGGTAATAATTTATCAATAAAATAATTTAAAGATACCCATAAAACAAACAATGCAATTAATTGAGCAATAAATAAATATTTATCTTTTGTATTTAATTTCTTTTTAATTCCTACAAGGCTTTCAATTAAAATTCTCATTTTTTATTCAACCTCCCTGTCTTGTTTTAAAAATGATAAAGCATCTTTTATTGCTAAATTTTTATCTTTAGAATTATAAATATGTTTAGCTTCTGCTCTTGCCATATCAATTAAATGAGTGTGATCTGACAAATCACAAAACATTAAATTGCTAGATCCTGATTGTTTTGTTCCCAAAACATCACCTTCTTTTCTTGTTGATAAATCTGCTAAAGCAATTTCAAATCCATCATTAGAGTTTACAAGAGATAATAGTCTTTCTTTTGTTGCGGATTTTTTTGTGTCTTGTAAAGAGAATGAAATATCAGGAACAAGATAGCAATAACTTTGTAAGTTAGCTCTACCAACACGACCTCTAATTTGATGTAATGATGACGCACCAAATCTATCCGCACCTACAACAACAACTATTGTTGAATTTGGCACATCAATTCCAACTTCTACAATTGAGGAAGCTATTAAAACATTAAATTCTTTATTTTTAAAACTCGTTAAAGTTTTATTTTGTTTCTCTTTTGAATCTTTACCTGACAGAGTTTTAATTTTCATTTCATTTTTATATTTAGATAACATTTTTTCAATTTTGTTAACAGATATAATTTTAGCATCTTCTTCAACTGCAGGTGCAATAATATACATTTGATGTCCCTTATTTAATTCATATAAAATTTGTTCCCATACATCATTAGGCCCATTTTTCAGAAAATCCTCACTATTAAAATTATTTATTAATTTAGTAATAATAGGTTTTCTATTAGCAGGTTTTTCTTTTATTGTCACAAGATCTACTTCACCATAAAATGCAAGTGCAGTTGTCTGAGGAATTGGTGTTGCAGTTTGAGATATTTCATCTGGAATTATTCCGTCTTTTCTTAAATGTAAAAATTTATTTCTTATTTCTGCCCCGAATTTTTGTTGTTCATCTATAACCACTAAACCTAAATTAGGTACTGAATCTAATGATGATACAGCATGAGTTCCAACTATTATATTCACTTCTCCACACTCAATACCTTCAACAATTTTCTTTTTTTCTTTTGGTTTTGTTTTACCAGACAAATAAACTATATTAGGTTTATTCTTTAATGGGGATATTAATTTTTCAAAAGTTGTAAAAAGTTGTTGTGCTAAAATTTCAGTTGGAGCAACAAGAATAGCTTGGGTACCTGAATCAACAGCATATAAACATGCCATTTGGGCACATAAAGTTTTACCAGCACCTACATCAGCAGAAAGTAACATTTTTTCATGATTTGGTGTTCTCATTTTAGATTTAAATTCATTTATTGCATTTATTTGGTCTTTAGTTAAAGGAAAAGGTAAATTATTTAATGATTCATTTAAATAATCAGTTTTACCATTAGGTGATTTTGCCAAACCCTTACTTGAAATATTTTTGTTTTTTTCTTCCAAAAATAATAATTGCAAATATAGTAATTCAATATAAGCTAATTGGTCTATTGTTTCTTGATATTCTTGCACATTTTTCGGAAAATGCAAATCTAATAATAATGACCATAAATTTTTTTTGGTAGATTTAATATATTGAGCTAAATTGTGTCCATTTTTAAATCTTGTAAAAATTTCTTCTACACATTGAGTTAAAACTTTAGTGGTTATTTTATTAACTGCTGATTGCCTATAAATTGGTAAAATAGGCATTGTTTCTACTTCATCAGGATTATAAATATTTCCACCATTAGCTTGATTTTTTTTATATTTAGTAACTTGAATAATTACTATGTCACTTATTTTATAAATACCTGTTAAATAAGCACCTCCAAAGAAATTAATTTCAACTTCTTTTTTGGATATTTCTTCTAATAAATTTATTGTTAACCTTCCATTCATAGAAGCTCCAATATTAACAATTGTTCCTTTTATATAATTTGTTTCTCCAAAAAGTATTGTATTCCATGAAACACTATTTTTCCTATCAATATATTTAGATGGTCTTTTAAATAAAATGTCTCCAGCTGTTTCATATTTCAACTTTTTAAATCCGTCCATTTTTATTTGGTGACCATAAATTACACTATTTAAATCTTCAAGTTTAGCACTCATTAAATCTGACATTTCACGACCATTTGTCAATGGGGAATGAATTATTCCTGTGAGTTCTTCTGAAACAGTAAAAGATGGTAAATAAGGATGTTTCCAATTTCTAATAATTCTATATGCCTCATAAAGTCTACTGAATGGAATTTTCCACGTATTTCTCATTGCAGATGAAGCCCCACAAGCTTTCATTAGTGTTATATAAGAATCTATTGAAGGTATTTTGACTGATAAATATCTACCTCCCATAACTTCTAATGTGGGTCTAGGATTATTTAAGGCTACATTTTTAATACCTTCTAATATCTCATCTGTTACATTAAAAGTTTTTGGAGATTTTACAAATAAACAATATAAAACAAAACAATTATTGGGGTAAGGAGGTACAGAGTAAAAGATAGTTGAATCCTCTTTTTCTTCACTGGTATATCCAACAATATTTCTTAATACAGTAGATGAAAAGTCTTTTTTAGTTTCTAAAATAATTAGTTCATTTTTCCTATCTAATACTACATTAACTGGCATTTAATTTCCCCTTACTATTGATAATAAACTGTCTATTGGTCTTAAATGTTTTAACACTAATGGCTCTAAAGTTTCAATCCCGTTTTCTAATTCCCTACAAAACATTATTCTATTTTCATCTAATAATGTTTTTGGGTTATAATTTTGATTAAATAATAATGTTAAATTATGTAAATGGCTTAATCTGCTATCTGATAAGGAAATTAGAGTAAACGCTCTTGAAGTTCGTTCTTCTTCTTTTAATGAAACTAAATCATTCATACCTTCTTGTTCGGCTTGAGAGACATTCATTAATCCATTTATTATAAGGCTTAAATCATTAGGGTTGATTGTTAAATTTTTATCAACTTTAATAAATTGTTTAATTGTATTTTGAATATTAGGTTCTAAATGTCTGTAAGCATCTGAAACTTTTATAATTAATGCTATTGTTTCAATTTCTGTCCTTGATGTATTGTTGTTTGTATAAGTTACATTAGAATTTCCAAATGGACCTGAAGTTACAATTTCAGGTGCCTTATAAACTGGTTTTTCTCTTAATTCATCAGGTGCAGAATAAACTTTTTTTGTAGGGTCTACAATAGTTAAAGATTCAATTCTAGAGCGTTTGTTTTCTTCTCTTTTTCTTTCTTCTTCTAACCTTCTTTCCTCTTCTAGTCTTCTCTCTTCACGTTCTTTTTCTTCTTGAAGTTTTTTCTCATTAAGCAGACTTTCTTCTTCAATTCTTTTCTCTTCTGCTTTCCTTTTTTCATTTTCTAATTTTTCTTGTTCTTCTTTTTTATTGGTATCAGTTTGAATAAAAGATTTATAATTTCCTCCACCTTTAGGAGCAGCACCAGCAGCAGCCACTCTTAATTGTTCCTCAATGGACAATTTATTTTTTGATTCCATGTTTATCTCCTTTTATTGAGTTTTTATTAAAATATCAACTTTTGTTTAATTATATTTATTTTACCTCAAAACAAATAAATAGCACTTATTTTTCAATAAAGTGCCATTATCTTTTAATCTTCATAATATTCTTTGTCTTCAAAATTATAAATGTCAACATATTCTTTATGCCTATTAAATCTATAAATTAAATAAGAAACCCCTCCAGTAATTATAGTCCCTGCAGCTACAGCGCCAATCATTGCATATTTATTTGTTTGTAATAATTTAATCATTTCTATTATATTCCCTTTTATATCTTTATTTTCTTCTTCATTACTTTTTTTGTTTATATTTTCTTCTTGAATATTTTCAGGTGATTTATTGTTTTCAATTTTTAAATCATTTTCTTCTTTTAATTTTTCAGATTTGGAATCTTGATTATTTTGTGTAATATTTTTATTGATTACTATAGGTTTAATTGTGTATTCAATTAAATCTTTTAAATATGTAGACCCATATATTGATTTTGATTTATTATTTTTTGTTTTTGAATCAAATGTATATATTTTCCATTTAAAGGAATTACTTATTTCATTAAATAAATTTGAATCATCAACTAAACTTTGATAATCCTTATTTTCTCCTGAATTTATAGCGAATGAATAATTAATTATTTTTTCATTTTTATTTGAAAAAGTATAAACAATATTCATTGGGTCTTTTTTGTATAAATTAGGTTTAATTGTAATGATAGAATTACCATTTTTATTATAAAATGAAGATTTTTCTTCGTCTTCTCTGTTTTTACTTAAATTAAATGTAGATTTATGCGAAAAACCTGATGATTTAATAAATAAATTTATTTCTTTTTCTGTTTTATTCCAAACTTCTAAATGAAAAGCTGGTTGTTCAATATATTTTGGGGAATCAACTAATGTTGCCCTAAGAACAATCTCTGGATTATTAGACGTTTCATCTATTTCATCGGCAAAAATTGTTAAAAAAGGTAATAAAAATATTAATGCTAAAATAATACAAATAGCACTTATAATCATTCTTCTTATTGGAATATTTTTTATTTTAAATTTTTTCATATTCTTATCTTTCTTTAATAATATCAAATATATAATTGTGTAATAATATATCCAGTATAATATAAAAGATTAACTAAAATAATAATATGCCCAATTGGGACAGACATTTTACTGTCCCCATGTTTTTTTTGAATTATAAATTGATAAATTGCTGAGCATAATAAAGATAAAACAACAGGAATAAAAAATTCAAATCTCATTGAGATCATGGATAATGGAGTGGAAATAGCAAGCAATCTAAAATCAGCAGATCCTATTGATGTAAAAACAAAAAACATTATTAATATTAATAATTCAGAAACAAATAACATTATTAATAATGGCGTTGTTAAAAAACTTAAATTTCTAGTGAAAATAAAATCACAAACTAATATTATAGAGAAAATATAACCTAATCTATTTAACCATTTATCAACTCTATGTATATTAGGATCTGTTAATATAGTATGAGATGTTTGTGTTGCTAAAATAGAAAATCCAAAAATAACATGAGGAATAAATTCTATATTTATCCATTTATTTTGAATAGTTCCTGAAATATAATAAGAAATAATACCAATAAAAAATATAATCAAATTTATCAATAAAAGGAAAGAAAAAGTGCCTACTTTAAATTTCCATTTATCTGACTTTTCAAGTTCTTTAAGAGGTTCACTTTTTTTAGCTAGCCAAAGGAAAATTGTAAAATAAGATATTAATAATAAAATTGTAATCAAAGCAGGCATAATTTACTCCTATTATTTATCATTAGTTGTAATACAAATAAATGTATTTTCATCAACTTCATTATCAGAATTTAACAATTGCAATTGAAGCATTCTTGCACCTGAATCACCAGACCAATTCATATAGAATTTATTTTGTAAAATAGCTGAGCATAGAATAGATAAAGTTTCTTTAATCATACTCATTTTTGTGTTTGAGACTTGACCTAATGCAGTTACTTCAATTTGGTCATTATTAAGATTTTCAATTACAACTTTTCCATTATTATTAAAAATCAAGTTTAATTCTGTTGATTCTGATGAGAGCTTAGAAGATGCGTCAATAGCATATTTAAATTGAGTAGTGTCAATCATAATTTGCTCTTCTGAGCCTACAACATTTTTAAGATGGTCATAAGCAATTGGTTCATTGTTAGGTTTATTAACAAGACATAAAGTTCCTAATGGGTCAATATATCCAAATGTTGTTTCTGAACCATAAAGAGAAACAATATCATCAGCATTAAAATGATTACTATGTAAAAGAGCTGCTTGTGGAGATTTAATTAAAACAGTAAAATCATTTTCAACATCTTCAATATTTAATTTTTTTTCAACCAATGCAACTGTATTTGTGGCCATCATTGTTAAATTGTTTTTTGAACCAAAAATATGTAGACAAGAAATACCGTGGTCTGCAGCAACTTCATCAGTAACAGCTAATTTAATAAGGTTTTGTAAATTATTTAAAAATTCATTGGCAGAAACAGTCCCTAAAGCTGTAACATTTTCATTATAAATATTTTCAGTTGTTTCAAATACAGGTAATTTTAATTTACTATTTGATAGTTTAATAATAAATAATTTATTGTCTTCAGATGTTTCAATCTCAATATTTTCTTCATCTTTTGGAATTACAGATAGAATAACTTTTAATTGAGCACCATCTACACTCCATTGTCTAATATTAGAATTATCTGATTCAAAATCAGAAATGGGTACGCTACCTTTAAAGAAAGATGTAGACCCTCTATGTTGAATAATCAATTTATTTGAATTTTCATCAATTTTAATTAAAGTTTGAGAGATAGTATCTTTAGGGGCAATTGATTTCGCTACAACATTAGCGACTGACAAGAAACGTTTACAAGGTAAAGTTAATTTCATTAAAATAAATCCTTTCTTAAATAAAATATTCTGGATGAATATTATAGTCTTTGTTAATTGTGTCTAAATCTTTTTGTGTGTCAACTGCAATCCAATATCCATTATGAATATGGGCAGAAATTTTATTTACTAATTCATCAGATTCTAAGGTATCTTTTGAAAAGTCTTCATGTTCAGGTTTAATAATTGAAAAAATTTCAGGTTTAATGCACATATAACCACCATTAATAAAATGAGTTGTAGATTCAGATTTTTCTTTAAACTCTGATACATCTCCATTTTTTTCAACTTTCATTAAACCGAATCTTTCAGTATAAGGAATGCCACAAATTGAAATAATTTTATCTTTTGTCAATAAATCTTCTACATTTGAAACATTAATATTAGAGTATGAATCTCCATAAGTCATAATAAAAGAATCATTTCCAATATATTTTTCAACTTTTTTAATCCTTTCTGCTGTTCCAGAGTTTTCACCCGTATTAATCAAAAAAACTTTTGCATTAGGTAAAATTTCTTTTTTAAGGTGTAATCCTAAAATATCTTGAGAAAAAGGATTTGGAAAAGTTTCAGGTTGAATATTTTTCAATAAATAAGCCCAAATTTCCTCATTTAAATAACCTCCTAAAATATAAAATTCTTTAATTCCTGAAGATTGAAGCCTCCTCATAATATGAATTAAGATTGGATAAGGCCCTACTTTTACAAGAGGTTTAGGAATTTGTTTAGTTTGTTCTGATAAACGTGTTCCTTTACCTCCTGCTAAAATTACTGCTTTAGAAATATTTTTTAACATAAAATATCCTTTCTTTCTTTTTTATTAATTATATTTTACCTTATTTTAAAAAATTTTTAAATATAAAGGAAAATAAATTATAACATTTCAAAACCTAAATCCTTATGAGGGCTTTTATCAGTTTTTCTAGGGTACCAATCTTCACCAGCTAATCCATAAGTTTCTCTAAATTTTGAAAGTTCTTCTTGTATTTTACGAGAGTCTTTTTCATATTTCTTTCTTATTTCTTTTTCTTTTTCAAATTTAATGTCCCATTGTTCTTTTTCTTTTTTAGTCACTTGATAATCAAATAATAATAAAACATTTAATTTCTTATTTTTAGCACAATAAGCCCAAAATTCATCCCAAAAAGAAGATATATTATCTTTTATGTCTGTTTGTCTCATTTCTCTAACACCTTCAATAATAATAAGTTCATTATCATTTGAAAAGATTTTATCTTTTATTTTTCCTTGTTCTCCAAAACCTCTAACAGACAAATAACAATCTTCTAAATTAACAATACAAACTTTAGAAGGAGCCACTCCTATATTAATTAAATGCTTAGCAATAACATATCCCCAATATTCATTTTTTTCAGGAGTTCTACTTATAATGTAATATCTCGATGGTTTATGTTCTCTTATTTTCTTTGCAACATTTGGCATATATTTAATATTATTGTATTTAATATTATAATTCATTTCCCAATCTAATAAATTATCTTTAATACGGGAGGCTCTAATTTCATTGTCTAATAAATCTTCTTTTTTATAATCAGATAATGCCATTAAATATCCTCCCAATCAATATCTTCTAATTCTTCTTTTAGCTTTTCATATTCTGCATTTCTTTTCTTTTCTTCTTCATAATATTTAACATCTTCTTCAAAATCAATTAAATATGACCTATAAAAACCCTTTGAAATATGATTTAAAACTTCTAATAAATTTTTTTCTGTTAAAATATAACTTTCTTTTATCATTACAGCAATAGCTTGTCTTAATTCTTTTTCTGTGATTTGTTCACTTTCTACATATTTTTTATAGAATCCTTTTATTCTATGATTAAAAATAGATAGAAATTTATCAGGGTTTGTTGAACCGGTTGTGATAACACATGATGATAAATAAGGTAAATTAAGCCATAATGTTGGTAATTTAAGAAAATCTTTTAACCATTCTGAACTGTTTTCTTTCTCAGGTAATTCCAATAATCTATTTTTAGTAATATTATTATTTTTTTTCATTACATATCTCCAAATAAATCATCATCATCATATTCATCTAATGAAAAATTATCATTAGATGCTATGTCTTGAGTTTGTGCCCAACCATCATTTTCAATTTGTTCAACAGATGGAATTTCATTATTATCATCATTAACAAGGTCTTGAAAAATATTTCTTTCTAATAAACATCTCATATTAAACATTTTGCCTGCTTGACCCGCTCTATTTTTGTCTAAAATGAATAAAGCTCTAGGATCTGAAGAATCATCACGAGGTTTTCTATGTAGAATTAAAACTATATCTGAGTCAGCTGCAATTGCTCCAGACTCTCTAATGTCAGCCATAGAAGGTAATTTATTTTCATCTTCACCTTTTGTTTCTCGATTAACTTGTACTAAAATCATAACAGGTGCATTGAGTTGTCTAGCTAAATTTTTACAAGATCTTGAAATTTCTGCCACAGCTTCTTGACGATTTTTAGTATATAATCCCTTTGTTGAAATTAATTGTAAATAATCAATTATAACTAAATCAACTCCACCTGTCATTTCTTTTTGTTGAGATACTGCTCTAATAAATTCCATTGTAATATCTGAATCATCTCTTATATCAATATCCCATTTTGACATGTCTTCTTTTACTTGCTGAATTTTAGCTCTAACTTCAGCACTTTTTTCTTTTGCTGCAAAATATTTTAATTGTAGATTTCCATGACATGCTGCTAAACGTTTCATCATTTCTTTTTTACTCATTTCCAGAGAAAACAATAAAACTTTTTTTCCCTCTGAACATGCTTGTGCCGCACAATTTGTAGCAACAACGGTTTTACCAACTCCAGGTCTGGCACCAATTGTTATCAATTGCCCTGGTTTAAAACCTCCATTAATATATTGATTTAATGATTTATATGGTGTTGGTAGTAAATTTGGGTCTTCATCTTCATTAATAACTTCACATTCTTCAAAGAAATCATCTAATTCTTCTTCCCATGTTTTTTCATTGTTAATTACTAATCTAGAAGAATATTTTTCTAAATTATTTTTTAAAGATCCTATTACAGATAAAGTATTTGGCTCTTTTGCTAATAAATCTGGAATATCTTTTATTGATTTGAGAAAATCACTTTCTACACTCATTTTCCTAAGTATTTCAGCTAAAGTTAAAGGTGAATCTAAAGGTGGTTCTTCATTAAAAATCAAAACATCTTCGTATTTAAAATTTACACCCATAGAATTTAATTTACTAAATAAATCTATAGCTGAAATTGGTTTACTGTTTTCTATTTGTTTCCCATTTTGATTAATAGTAACAAGTTCCCCAATTGCTTTAAATAAATTTTTATATAAAGAATTAGAAAAATCTTCAGAGCTTAAATTTTGAGAAATAACAGAATGAGCATTAGGTTGAATAAGTAAAGATTTTAATAAATTTTTTTCTATTTCTTCTCTATTATAAGCTAAAACCATTTACACCTCTTCTAAAATTTCTCTAGCAGCAATTAAAGCTTTATCCATATCATAATATTTATATTGACCTAATCTTCCTACCATTTTAAGTCCTTCAATTTTATTTGCCTCTTCTAAATATTTAGAATAAATTTCTTTATCCTCAATAGTTGAAATTGGGTAGAACCTATCTGTTTGATTATCATCCTTTGAAAATTTAGATGAATATTCATATCCAATTAAATCAAAAGCTAAATGATTTTGAATAGGTAATTGTCCATAATTTGCAACTCTAGTAAATGGGTACTTTTCCTCTGGAAATACAGTAACACATGGGTCTCCAATTTCAGTATGATTATGAGGTTGTTTAGAAAATTCAAAAGATAAACTTCTATAACCTAAATCTCCAAATTTATAATTAAACAATTCATCAATAGCTCCTGAGAAGAATAACCTTACTTGTTTACCTTCATAAAAAACTTTATTATCTTTAATTTCCAAATCATCTAAAGCATTTTTATTTAATTCAATTTTAATATTAGAGTGATTAAGCATATTTTCAATGAATTTTGTATATCCACCTTTAGGCAAACCTTGGTATTTATCCGTAAATGTAAATTCTTGTTCATACAAGAAAAATGGGACTCTTTTTAAAACACTAGGGTCAACAGTATCAACAGGAATACCCCATTGTTTTGCAGTATATAATTTATAATCATTTTCCCAAAGGATTTCAGCAAATTCCTTAATTAAAGGTTCATCACTATTTAACATTTCAGGAATATTAACTTTTAATTGATTCGGATATTTTTTTTCAAATAAATTGATTAATTTTTTAGCATTTTCTTTGTTATAAAAATAATTAATTGTTTTATAATTGAATGGAAAATCTACAAATCTTTTAATATTTTTAAAATAAATTCTATTTTTAAGTAAAAAAGGAATAAAAGTAGCATATTTATTTACAAAATCCCATACCCATTGTTCATCAGTATGAAAAATATGAGGACCATATACATGATATAAAGTACCAGTTTCTTTATCTATTTTGTCATATAAATTACCTGCTATATGTGAACGTTTTTCAATAATTCTAACTTGTTCTCCTCTTTCTGCAAGTTGAGATGCAATATAACTACCTGTCAAACCAGATCCAACAATTATATTTTCCATTGAAATACCTCTTTTAATTTTTTATTATTTATATTTTACCTAAAAAAATTACAGATTTTTTGTTTCTGTAATTTTTATTGTTTTTAATTAAGAAGAACTTTTATCAGTTTTTGTAGATTCAGTTTTAGTTTCATCTTTCTTTTCATCACTTGATGATGGTGTTGATTCATCTTTCTTTTCAGAATCTTTTTTAATTTTTTCTAAATATTTATCAACACTATCAATAAAATGAGATTCAGCATCTGTAGCTTCAGTAAAATCAATAGCTTTTTCAGATTTACCAATAATTACCAAAGGAACAGACAATCTACCATTAACTGTTTTATCTACTAATTCTTTACTATTAAAAGCTTCTGCTGTTGATTTACGAACCATATCCATTAAATCATCTTTTATGGAAATCATTTCTTTCCATTGTTCTTCTGTCCCTTTAACAGATAAGAATAGCTCTTTAATTTGTTCGTCAGATTTTTTAGCTACATTTTTATCTTCACCTTCTTTTGGAACATGCGGCCTAAAATCATCATTCATTAATTTCTTAATGAAATTTAATGTTACATCAGGAGCTTTTTCTGCAGATGCTAATAGAAAAGCAGCGGCTCTTGTTGAATAATCATCTACAGATTGAGGTGCTAAGAAATTCATTGTATGATAACGAATAGTCATTTTACTTGATAATTCTTCTAACTTAGGAGACATAATTGTTTCTAATTTAGTACAAGATGGGCAATATGGGTCTATATACCAATCAATAATATTAGTATTATCAGCAATATCTTTATTTTCTACAATTTTACCATCTTTTATTAAGAAAGTGCTATTTTTGACATTTGAATATTTTCCAACTTCAGCAATAGATTTATTTTGCTCTGTTTTAGGGTCATGATTATTAGATTGTGAATTGTTTGTAGTACATCCAACAAGTAATAAAATTGTTGCAGTTGTCATAACAATTCCTTTTAATTTATTAATTTTCATTTTTTATTAATTCTCCAATTCTTGAATTTGTTCAATATTTTCAGAATCATCATTATCTGAATCATCTAAAAATCCATTTTTTGAATTTAAAGATTCAATGATTAATTCGGCTAAATAATTATAAAGATTTTCATTTTCTTCAATTTCTTTAAGTACAGGTTTAGGATTTACCCCAATTTTAATTTCTCCCTCAACTCTAGACAAATTACCTGTCATATCTAACATATCAGAATCAGGACAATAATAAGTTCTTCCCTTTTTATTAATAATTCCTAGTTGTTCACCTAATACTAATAATTCCGCAGCTTTATTAATTCCTTTTTTGTAAGTAAGAACTGTTAATCCTTCTCCAAAAGGAGGTGCAATTTTATTTTTAATAACTTTTAAGAATACTTCATTACCAATAACATCTCCATCTTCTTCTACTTTACCTTTTCTTTTAACTTCAATTCTTTGTGAGGCATAGAATTTCAAAGCATTACCACCAGATGTTGTTGTTGAAGGTCCATACATTACACCTACATTTGCTCTTGTTTGATTTAGAAATACAACAGTACATTGATTTTTATGTGCGTTTGCAGCAATTTGTTTTAATGCTTTACTCATTAATCTTGCAACTAAACCAATTGTTGCTTTTTCAAAATCATCCTGTTCATACTCTGCTCTAGGCACCATTGAAGCTACAGAGTCCACTACAATCATGTCAACTGTACCTGAAGCACATAAATCATTTACAATTTTCAAACATTGTTCAGCAATAATTGGTTGAGAAATTGCTAAATTGTCTGTATCAACACCTAAACGTCTAGCATATCTAGGGTCAAAAGCTTGTTCAACATCTAGAAATACAACATTTCCACCTTCTTTTTGAATATTTCCAGCCATTGTTAAAGCAATTGAAGTTTTACCAGATGCTTCAGATCCATAAATTTCAATAATACGACCTTTTGCAACACCACCACCTAGAATATTATCAAGAATTAAAGATCCTGTACTTACAGTTTCTACATTTACCTCTTTTAAATCAGGTAATAATCCAATATTAATTGATTTAATATTTTTATCAATTTCTGCTAAAGCATTTTTAAAAGCTTCTTTTCTATTAATTGCCATTTAATTAAAACTCCTTTTAATTTTTGTTGTATTTCTATTTTACCTTATATTTTCTAAAAATTAATAAATAAATTTATTTATTTTTTTATAGTTATTTTTTATAGATAGAATTTTTACCCATGAAACGTACTATTTATTAACTATAAAAAATAATGGTTTTGTAATTTATGTATAATTCATCATAAATACAAATTTTTACATCTACGTTGAATCTACAAATAAAAAAAAGAATAACTTCCTTTAAGTTATTCTTTTAATTTTTTATTTATTGTTCAGCAGAAGCTTTTACAAAATTAACTTCTAAATAAGAATTTTCTGAATCATCAAAATCTGTTTTAGGTTGTGAATAATCTAAATTCTTAGGTTGATTAACAATTGTAGGGTTATAAGTTTCTTCTGTATTAAATTTATTTGGGCAAATAATATCTAAAGTGAAAGTATTTTTACCATCTGAACCACCATCTCTATCAAAAGCAGTTTTAATTGCAGCAGAAACTTGAGGTTTATAAGCATATCTAATGTTCATTCTATGAGGTTTATTTGAATCTGAAGCCCAACTAGCTCTCCAATTAAAGACATTCTCTTGAGATTTAAATGATTTATACCATTTAGTTTCTAATTCACTACCAGTTATAAGTGTAGATTTTTGAGAATCTTCAAAATTAAATAAATCTTTATTTGGAGTGCCATTTTTATCTAAAATCACATAAGTTCCAGATGCAGGTTGTTTTGTGTCTAATGTAGCTTCAGGTGTTGCATTAGTTAATTTAGGCCATGCTACATCATTTCTTATTGTTCTTGAAATATTGTCTCTGAACATTACAAATTTTGAACCAGTTTTACCATCAGATTGAGCTCCAAATGAGTTATTTAACAAATCACCTCTTTTAGCTTTATTATTGGCACTGTCATTATTAGCTCCATTATTAGGTTCTATAGTACAACCCCATATATCATCACATGTTTTTCCAGTATAATAAAAATCAATACTTAAATGATTATAGAATGTCGCCACACTTCCACTTGTCACTTGTGATTTTGCTGAAGATGATGCTTTACCATTTTGTAACACAGTTGAACCTGTTGAAATAACTAATGAATTAAATTCATCTTGATTACAACGAACTGAAATAAATTGCCAAGAATTACTTGGTTTATAATCATGTCCTTCTATAACTACAATTCCTGTTTTTGTGTAATTACCATCTATCATTTTACGAGTTTGAATAACTTCATATTTTGTTTTATTATAAGTATAAGTTTTTACTTCTTTATTCCCATCCTTATCATAAACATCATAAGTACCTGTAAATTCATGATTAACACATCCATATTCATTGTAATAATCTTGAGAGTGTTCAATAGATCCTGTTGGCGCTGTAATAGTTGCATCCTTTACCATTTCTGTATAAGTAAAAGCTCCGCCTTTATTCATACCTTCTTGATTACTTTCACTTGTTTGAATTGACACTTTTGGTAATGGTTGAGCTGCAGCTTTCCTTGCTCCTGCTGCAAAACTTTCCCATGCCTTTCTATAATTTGAACCTTCACCTATACCACCTGATTTACCATAACTTTGTAATTCTGCTAATTCTTTTCTGTGGCTATCAATATATTCTCCAAAAGCAGTTTTAATAGGTTCTGTTCTTTGAGGTTTATGTGTTCTTTCCCATTCGGCTTGTTGTTCAGCAGATAATTTTGAGAAATTTTTAGGTTTAACAGGTGTAAGAGTTGCATAAATAGAATATGCTCCTGAAATAGAACTGTCACCAGTTTCTTCTGTATGAGTTTTAATCAATTTTGGACCAACTCCAATATCACAACCTATAAAACCTGGAGGTAATCTAGGTTCATCACCTGGGATATCATCTTCTCCTCCACCCTGTCCAGCATACATATAAGTTGTTTTACCATCAATAATATCTACACCTTGTGCTTTTAATTGGTCATAAAGTTTTGCAACTTTATCAATTTCTTTTTGTGATAAACCTCCTGCTTTTGCGGCTTCTAACCAATAATTTTTATTTTTCGGGTCTCCATCTTTAATAAAAGAAGCTCCCCCATTTTCTAAGTCAGTAAACATTACTAAAAATTTTGATTTAGCTATATTTTCAAATGAAGCATTTTTATCTAACGAAGCAACTTTTGCTAAATAATCTCTGACTTTAATTGGAGAAACATTCCTAGTTCCATCAGGGTCCACACTGCTAATATAATTTATTGTTTTATCCATATCTGTAGAAGGGTTTATAACTCTCATTCCTATTGGGAACTCCCATTTATCAGCTCCTGTATAACCTGAACCTCCACTTTCAGCATGAACAACAGTAATCAGAGATTGAATTAATGTTATAATTGAAATTAAAACAACAGTAGGCACATAAAATATATATTTTTTATAAGTCATTTTGAGAGCCTCCATCAATTCTTAATAATCCGTCCATATTCTTTAATGTTAAATGAAGTTTTTTAGATGTAAAAATTTTATTATTTTCTGTTTTATAATCAATTATTACATCAAGATTGATTTTGTCATATCCATCATAAGTTATTTCTCCACTATTACTTCTTATAACCCCTATGAATCTGGCTTGATACACAGTATGAGAGGTATTTTCTCCTAAACTTTTAAGGTTTTTAACACCTTTTAATAAACCATTATAATCATCATCTTTATAATCAAATAAAAATGGAGTTGTGTTTTCATTAATTAAAGAATTAAAGTATTCAGGTGTTGTTATATCTGATAGTAAATTATTTATAATGTCTGGTTTAGTGTCACTTGTATTCCAAATTTTAGGGTATTGATAAAGAGACCAACCTCCAAATACAGGATTAATAATTCTATTAATAATTATACCCATTTGTTCTCTTGCTGATTCTTTTGTGATAGAATTATAATACATATTAGGTATTCCATCTGAATCATAAGCTTTAGTTTTATCAGAAGTAAATCCATCTTCTTCAGATGGGTATGGGTCAGTTGCATAACCTATAAAATTATCAGTTTGAAAATTTTTAAGATTTTTTTTATCATCATCTGAAAGTTCATAATAAGGTTTTCTAGCCCAATCAGGTAACTCTACTGGTGTTTCTGCCAAATCTGTTTGATTAGAGAGATTTGTTGCTTTATCATCTATTTTCGTAGTGTTTTCTATTTTCTGATTTTGTGGTAAAGCTTTATAAATCATATATCCACCACCAGATAATAAAAGTAGAGCAGCAATAACAATTGATGAATTTCTAATTAAATTTTTATTAGATTTTTTTTGTTGATTTGTATTTTTTATTTTTTGAAGCATTTCATCAGAATTAAAATTATTTTTAGGCCTGTTATTTTGAACTGGCTTTTGTTCATAATTATCTAATGGAATATTTGGTAATTTTCTATTATTATTTTTATCCATTTAATTCTCCCCTTAAATATAATTTAGCTTGTTAAATCATCAAATACATCTGAGAAGTCATTTTCTGTAAAATTTTGTTTCTTATTTAGATCTGAATTGATTGACAAATCAGGCAATGGAATATTTTTAGGCCTTAATTCTATTGCAGGAGTTTCTTTATTTAATAATGCAATTGATTTTTTTAATTGATTAATATCCTTTTCAAGGCTTTTATTTTTCTCTCTCAATTCGCCATTTTCTAATCTCAAATCAACAAGCTCCTCTTTTAATTGTTCTTCAGATGTTTTACTTTGAATAATAAAATTAGCTAATTCATTTTCTTGTTGTTGTTCAATTAATTTATCTTCTAAAGATACAATTTCATCTAATAACATAATAAAATGTTTTTGTTTTAATTCTAATAATTTTCTATATTCCCTAATATCATTTTGAACACTATCACAAAAAGTTTCAACTTCATCAGGGTCTATACCAGTAGGTGCTGTTAAAGTAAAACCTACTTCATCAATATCTTTTTCTGAAATTAAATTGTTCCAATCTAAATTTAAAGGGATTCCCAATAATTGTAATACAGGATATTGTTGGTCTTTTTTAATTTTAGTTTTATTATAAGAATTTAATTGAGGTAAATTAGTATCAGAATTAGAAGGTATAAATTTAGGAACTATTCTATTATTTTTAGGAATATCATTATCATTTGTATTTTGAGATTTAATATATTCTTTTTTGTTAATTGGAGCATTTGGAGGGGTTTTATCCCCTCTTTTACTAGATGCTCCTGTTA
>QWCL01000585.1_pt1 | contig 22961 bp, 23 predicted proteins | sample 1972551 | NCBI WGS metagenome assembly QWCL01 (sample SAMN09866709, study PRJNA288562) | Human oral metagenome isolate term2_saliva, whole genome shotgun sequencing... | isolation source: mouth | host: Homo sapiens | place: USA: California
GATATTTTGGTCTTTAATTCCGATTAATTCTGTGGTATTCTTAATAAGTCTCATAAGTTCTTCCTAATGATGGTTTGGTTGCTTTTCATTATAGTTCTTGTGGGACTTTTTGTCTGCATTCAAAAAGCTCTATAATCTCTACAGTAGTTTTACCCACTACAGAAATTATAGAGCCAGAAAAATGGTCTCTTATTCATTTAAGAGACCATTTTCTTACGATTGTAAGAAATGTATAAAGGTATCTAGGTTGGAAGTGTGATACTATAGGGTAGGTAAATAATCTAATTTTTTAACAAAAAAGGGAGATGTATAAGGAATGGTTTTGAACAAAGAGATTGTCCTAATTCATGGGACCTGGTGTGATGGCAATGTTTGGGGAGAATTTGCGACAGGTCTACGTCAAATGGGATATAAGGTTCATACACCTAGCTTTCGTTACCATGACCTACCTTATCAAGAGTGTCTAGCTAAGGTTGGGACTGTTACCCTGCAGGACTATCGAGATGATTTAGTGGCCTTGATTGAAAGTCTTGACCAACCACCACTTATCTTGGGACACTCTTTAGGGTGTTTAGTGGCTCAGATGGTTGCCGAAAAAACAGAAGTAGCTGGTATGATTCTCATGGGACCAGCACCAACAGCAGATATTTTTGCCTTTTATCCAACCATGTTAGCTTGTTTTGGCAAACACTTTTTACGTTGGGGATTTTGGAAAAAAGCCATGCCTCCGTATAAAAAGGAGTTTTTCAAGTATTGCATGAATGAACAAGAGGAATCTTTGAAAGAGGAAGTTTTTGCTGATCTGGTTCCTGAATCAGGAAAAGTTTATACTCAGATGGCTCTTCATTGGTTTGATAAGACAAAAGCAGCTTACGTTGACTTTAGTCAGATTTCATGTCCTGTTCTCGTCATTTCTGGGACTAAGGATAAGATGACTCATCCTAATATTGCCAGAAGAACGGCTAAGAACTACCGTGATTCCGTTCTTGTCTCCTTAACGGGTGCAGATCACATGTATGAAAGTGGCAAATTCCAGCAGAAGACCTTGAAGGTTATTAAGGGCTGGAGTCAGCAAAATGGTTTTGTGGACTAGTCACTAAGCATAATCAGAAAAAAGTTGGAAGGTGATTCCAGCTTTTTTAGTTTCGTATTTAAGATGTCTTTTTGAAAATTTAGAAAATTTAGTCACAAAGAGCTCTCACTATGGTATAATTGAAAAAAAGTATGTATTGGAGAACACCCATGGCGATAATAATGGATGGTAAGGCCCTAGCTGCTAAAATGCAGGATCATTTGCATGAAAAGGTAGAACGCCTTAAAGAAAAGGAATGGATTGTGCCAGGATTAGTGGTAATTATGGTTGGTGACAACCCAGCTAGTCAGGTTTATGTGCGCAACAAGGAACGTGCTGCTAAAAAGGCTGGCTTCCATAGCAAGACGGTCAACCTTTCTGAGAGTATCAGCGAGGAAGAATTGATTGAGGTTATTGAACAATATAATCAGGATCCGCTATTCCATGGTATTTTGGTTCAGTTGCCATTGCCAAATCATATTAATGAAATGCGTATTCTTTTGGCTATTGATCCTAAAAAAGATGTCGATGGTTTCCATCCTATGAATACTGGTAATCTTTGGAATGGTCGTCGTCAAATGGTACCTTGTACACCTGCTGGGATTATGGAAATCCTTCGTGAGTACAATGTTGAATTAGAAGGTAAGACAGCGGTTATTATCGGACGCAGTAACATTGTTGGTAAACCTATGGCTCAGCTTCTTTTGGAAAAAAATGCTACAGTTACCTTGACCCACTCACGAACACCGCATTTGGCTAAGGTTTGCAGGCAGGCAGATGTCTTGATTGTAGCTATTGGACGTGCAAAATTTGTAACAGAAGACTATGTCAAAGAGGGTGCCGTTGTCATTGATGTGGGAATCAACCGTGATGAAGAAGACAAACTTTGTGGTGACGTTGATTTTGATCAAGTGAAAGATAAGGTTGGCATGATCACGCCTGTTCCAGGTGGTGTAGGCCCTATGACCATTACCATGCTTATGGAACAGACCTATCAAGCTGCTCTTCGTAGTGCGAAAGGATAGTTTATGAAAGTTGATGACGATTTAGCTAGGCAAGTGATAAAACCTCGCTTGAGAGAGTCCCATAAGGGTTCTTACGGTCGAGTGCTTTTAGTTGGTGGGCTTTACCCTTATGGTGGTGCCATCATTATGGCTGCCATAGCTTGTGTCAATAGTGGGGCGGGCCTGGTCACAGTGGCTACAGATCGTGAAAATATCACATCCCTTCATGCCCATCTCCCTGAAGCCATGGCTTTTGACCTTAGGGAGACTGAAAGATTTCTTGATAATCTTAGGGCAGCTGATGTGGTATTAATCGGTTCTGGCCTAGGTGAGGATGGTGCAGCTAGTCAAGCTATGGACTTGGTGCTAGCAAATATTAGGGCAGATCAGAACTTGGTTGTTGATGGCTCAGCTCTTAATCTTTTGGTTAAGAAGACTAAGAAGGGCTTACCAGATTGTCAGCTTACTCTCACCCCGCATCAAAAAGAATGGGAACGCTTGTCTGGTTTAAGGATTCCAGAGCAGACAGTTTCAAACACTCAGAAAGCCTTGGGAGAGTTCCAAGCTGGGACAATCCTAGTTGCCAAGAGTCACAAGACCGCTGTCTATCAAGGTGAAACAGTAGCTCATTTAGAAGTTGGTGGGCCCTATCAAGCCACAGGAGGTATGGGAGATACCTTGGCTGGTATGATTACAGGTTTTCTCGCCCAATTCGCTTCAATTGGCTCTTATAAAGCAGTTACAGTTGCTGTCTGGCTTCACTCAGCTATCGCAGATGATCTAGCTAAAAATGCCTATGTGGTTTTACCGACTCATATCAGTAAGGCCATTCCTATCTGGATGAAAAAGTTGTCATTATAATCTAAAAAACATGTCTCAGATTGAGGCAAGTTTTTTTAGATTTCGACATTTTTTTAAGTTTGCTAAAGCTTATTTGTGATAAAATAAAAGAGAATTTTTATGAGAACATAGAGGAAAAAAAGTGACATCATTTTCGAAAAAACTCAGTCAAAAATGGGAAAAACGGCGCCAAAAACGAAAAGAAAAACGAGCGAATAAACCTAGAAAGCCAGTAAACATCTCCCGTCGTGTTTACTTGCTTTTTGGTGTAGTCTTTGTTCTTTTTTTGTTGCTTTTTGCACGTTTGACCTATATGCAGGTTTATAACAAATCGTTTTATACTAAGAAATTAGAGGATAACTCTAAGTATACAGTTAGGATTGCAAGTGAACGTGGGCAAATCTTTGATGCTAAAGGGGTTGCCCTCACGACCAACCAGAGTAAGGATGTTATCACCTTCACACGTAGCAATTTGGTGTCATCAGATACGATGAAGAAGGTCGCTGAAAAGTTGGCGACCATGGTGACTCTGACGGAAACGAAGGTAACAGCACGTCAAAAACGGGATTTCTATCTAGCGGATTCTGCCACTTATAAGCGTGTTGTTAATGATCTTCCAAACGACAAGAAAACAGATAAATTTGGTAATAAATTAGCTGAAGCTACTATTTACAACAATGCTGTTGATGCAGTTCCTGATGAAGCAGTGGATTACTCTGAGGATGAACTTAAGATTGTCTACATTTACTCACAGATGAATGCTGTTTCTAATTTCTCAACAGTCACATTGAAAACAGGAGACTTGACACCTGAACAAATTGCGATTGTAGCCGCTAAACAGAAGGAACTCAATGGTATTACGGTTGCTAAGGATTGGGAACGTCATACGGTTGATTCAGCCTTGTCACCTCTCATCGGGAAAGTCTCAAGTTCAGAAGCAGGTTTACCACAAGAAGATGCCAAGGAATACCTCAAGAAAGGGTATGCCCTTAATGACCGTGTAGGAACTTCTTATCTAGAAAAAGAATATGAGGAGAAACTGCAAGGAAAACATACTGTTCGTGAGATTACAGTAGACAAGGAAGGCGAAGTTGCTAGTGATAAAATCACTCAAAAGGGTAGCAAGGGAAACAATCTGCAGTTGACCATCGACCTTGATTTCCAAAAGGGAGTTGAAGATATCCTAGGTCAACAGCTTTCTTCAGAGATTTCAGCGAATAAAGCTACCTATTCTGAAGGAATGTATGCAGTGGTTATGAATGCTGACACTGGTGCTGTGCTTGCTATGGCGGGACAAAAACATGAACAAGGAGCACAGGATTTTAAGGCCAATGCCTTAGGAACAATCACTGATGTCTTCATCCCAGGATCTGTTGTTAAGGGAGCAACCTTAACTGCTGGTTGGCGTTCAGGTGCCATTTATGGAAATCAGGTCTTGACTGACCAACCCATCAACATTGCCGGTTCAGCCCCTATCACATCTTGGTTTACAGACCAAGGTAGCCGTGCTATTACCGCGACACAGGCTCTAGAATACTCATCAAATACCTATATGGTGCAGATTGCAATTAAACTACTTGGCCAACAGTATGTTCCAGGTATGGCCTTGTCGACTGACAATATGGATAAGGCCATGACGACGCTTCGTGACACCTATGCTGATTTTGGTATGGGGGTGTCTACAGGACTTGATTTACCTGGAGAATCAGAAGGTTACATTTCTAAGAATTACAATGTAGCCAACGTCTTGACAGAGGCCTTTGGTCAGTACGACTCTTATACAACCATTCAGCTGGCTCAGTATGTTGCTTCAATTGCCAATGGTGGTAAACGTGTAGCACCCCATATTGTTGGAGGTATCTACGATGCAGGAGCTAATGGTAGTCTAGGAACTCTAGCTTCAACGGTAGATACACGTGTATTAAATACCTTACCTCTCGATTCTGAGCAATTAGGCCTTATCCAACAAGGTTTCAATGATGTGGTCAATTCTGGCTCTAGCCTTGCGACTGGTAAAGCTATGGCAAGTTCTATCATTCCGATTAGTGGTAAAACAGGGACAGCCGAAACATATGCGACGGATGGTTCCGGTAATTCTGTAACAACGGTTAACCTTAATGCGGTTGCCTATGCGACTGCCAAAGATGGCACTAAGCTGGCTGTAGGTATTATGTATCCACACGCTCTAGATTCTAAGAGCAAGGCCCAACAAAATGCGGTAAAATCTATCATGGAGCTTTATCAAAATACTCACTAAATATCTAAAATCTCTTGTGCCTTGCACGAGGGATTTTTCTGTGATATAGTGTTTGAGTATTTGTTCTTGGGTAAAGACTTATCCATGAAAGTGACAAAAGATAAGTGATGAATAAAAAAATATAAAGAACAGGAGGCCTTCATGCTTTATCCTACTCCAATTGCGAAGCTGATTGATAGCTTTTCAAAACTCCCTGGAATTGGGGCTAAAACAGCGACACGCCTAGCTTTTTATACCATTAGCATGTCTGATGAAGATGTCAATGATTTCGCAAAAAACCTCTTGGCAGCAAAACGTGAATTGACTTATTGTTCGGTCTGTGGTCGTTTGACAGATGATGATCCATGTAACATTTGTACCGATGAAACTAGAGACCGTACTAAGATTTTGGTTGTTGAAGACTCCAAAGATGTTTCAGCTATGGAAAAGATTCAGGAATACCGTGGTCTCTACCATGTGCTTCAAGGGCTTATTTCCCCTATGAATGGTGTTGGGCCAGACGATATTAACCTGAAAAGTTTGATTACCCGTCTTATGGACAGCGAGGTTGACGAGGTTATCATCGCCACTAATGCAACAGCAGATGGTGAGGCAACCTCTATGTATATTTCTCGTGTCCTTAAACCTGCAGGAATCAAGGTGACTCGTTTAGCGCGTGGTTTGGCCGTCGGTTCTGACATTGAGTATGCTGATGAAGTGACCTTGCTAAGAGCTATTGAAAATCGAACAGAACTATAAGTAAAAAGTGTTGGTCAGTCCAGCGCTTTTTGTTTGTAGTAAATAGGTTTCTCATTAAAAATTTGGTAAAATAAAGTAAGCGCTTTTATAACGAGGGATCATGATGCAGATAGAAAAGATTTTAAACAATAATGTTGTCCAAGCTTTGGATAATAATGTGGAATACATTGTCATGGGTAAGGGACTAGGCTTTCAAAAGAAGGTCGGAGACCTTGTTGATAAGGAAAAGATTGAAAAGACTTTTATTTTGGAAAATACAGAGGCAGTAGAGGAATGGTCTCGTGTTTATGTCAATTTGCCTGATGCTGAAATGCAGGTCTTTTTGAATATCCTTACTTTTGCTGAGGCTGTCTTGCAAACCAAGTTTGAACCCTCTTTTTTCATCGCTCTTGCAGACCACCTACATTACACTATTGAAAGAAGTAGAGAGGGTGTTTCTTTGCAGAATCCCTTGGCCTGGGAGGTTCGAAAATTTTATCCTCGGGAGTATGAAATTGGGAAACAAGCTCTTCGTTTGATTGCCAAGGATTTAGAAGTTCAGTTGGCAGATGATGAGGCTGCCTCTGTCGCCTTACATTTTGTTAATGCACAAAAAGATGCGGGTCTCCATGAAAAAGACCGACAGATGACTCAAATTGTGGTTGGGATTAGTGACATTGTCCGTCTTCATTTTGGTTATGATTTGGAGGAGGATAGTTTCTCGTATAACCGTTTTATGACCCATCTCCAATACCTAGCACAACGTATTGTGAGCGGAGTTAGTGGTGGCAAGAATGATGCTTTCCTTTACGAACAAGTTAAGATAAATTATCCGGAGTCCTTTATCTGTACCCAAAAGATTGTTGCTTATATCAAGATAAGTTATGCCTTTGAGCTGAGTTTAGACGAACAAGTCTTTTTAACCATTCATATTCAACGTCTTAGGGATAATTTAGATAAGTAACGCTTCCCAGAGACGTCCTACAAAAAGCAGACAATTAGCCTTAAGTCTGCTTTTTCTGTGTCCTTATGGTATAATGAGGTGATTAATATTAGACTAAAAATACTCTGGGCTAGTATTCTATGTATTTGAGTATTTGTATAAAAAAGCTAATGAGTTAGTGAAAGGAAGCGAGCGGTTCTATGCCTGAAGTGAGCATTGCCGTTCCTAAAGTATCTTATGTATATTGAAATGATTGATGAGACTGGACAAGTCTCTGAGAAATTAAAAGAACAAACCTTGGAGTTGCTAGATTTTGCAGCACAAAGACTTGGCAAGGAAGACAAGGAAATGGCGGTTACATTTGTAACCAACGAACGTAGCCATGAGCTAAATCTGGAGTATCGTGATACGGACCGTCCAACTGATGTTATTAGTTTGGAGTATAAGCCTGAATTAGACATTAGCTTTGATGAGGAAGAGTTGGCTGAAAATCCTGAATTAGCTGAAATGATGGGAGAGTTTGATAGTTATATCGGTGAACTCTTTATTTCTGTTGATAAAGCTCACGAGCAAGCTGAGGATTATGGCCATAGTTTCGAGCGTGAGATGGGCTTCTTGGCTGTTCACGGTTTTCTTCACATCAATGGCTACGACCATTACACCCCAGAAGAAGAAGCGGAAATGTTTGGATTACAGGAAGAAATTTTGACTGCTTATGGACTTACGCGACAATAACCCACAAAAAAAGTGGAAAAATAGAGAATTTACAGCTAGTTTTGAGTTTGCTCTAACAGGGATTATCACAGCTTTTAAAGAAGAACGCAACATGCGCAAGCACTTGGTTTCAGCTATCTTGGTGGTATTGGCTGGCTTGATTTTTCGGGTGTCTGCGACAGAATGGCTCTTTCTTTTGATGGCAGTTTTTCTCGTAATTGCCCTAGAGATTGTTAATTCTGCCATTGAAAATGTTGTCGATTTAGCCAGTAATTATCACTTTTCGATGCTAGCCAAAAATGCCAAGGATATGGCTGCTGGAGCTGTTTTAGTGGTTTCTTGTTATGCACTCATTACGGGTATGATTGTTTTCATACCTAAAATTTGGCACTTAATTTTCAATTAAAGGAAATAGGAAAGAAGTTATATGACATTTAAATCAGGATTTGTGGCTATTCTTGGCCGTCCTAATGTAGGAAAATCAACGTTTTTGAACCATGTTATGGGGCAAAAAATTGCTATCATGAGTGATAAGGCTCAAACAACCCGTAATAAAATTATGGGGATTTACACAACTGATAAGGAACAGATTGTCTTTATCGATACACCAGGGATTCACAAGCCTAAGACGGCTCTTGGAGATTTCATGGTGGAATCTGCTTATTCAACCCTTCGTGAAGTGGATACCGTCCTCTTTATGGTACCAGCGGATGAACCCCGTGGTAAGGGTGATAATATGATTATCGAACGTCTTAAACAAGCTAAGGTTCCAGTTATCTTGGTAATCAATAAGATTGACAAGGTTCATCCAGATCAGCTCTTAGAGCAGATTGAGGATTTCCGTACACAAATGGATTTCAAGGAGATTATTCCGATATCTGCCCTCCAAGGAAACAATGTTTCCCACCTTGTGGATGTCTTGAGTGATAACCTTGAGGAAGGGTTCCAATATTTCCCAGCGGACCAAATCACCGATCACCCTGAGCGTTTCTTGGTATCAGAGATGATTCGTGAAAAAGTCCTTCAGTTGACACGTGAAGAAATTCCACACTCCGTTGCGGTTGTCATTGATGAGATGAAGCGTGATGAAGACACGGATAAGATTCATATTCGTGCGACAATCATGGTTGAGCGTGACAGCCAAAAAGGTATTGTTATTGGTAAACAAGGTTCCATGCTCAAGAGAATTGGTACCCTTGCTCGTAAAGATATTGAAGTTATGCTTGGGGACAAGGTCTTTCTTGAAACCTGGGTTAAGGTTAAGAAAAATTGGCGTGATAAAAAACTTGATTTGGCCGATTTTGGTTACAATGAAAAAGAATATTAAAAAGCTGGGCACTTGCTCGGCTTTCTTGCTAGAAGGAGGAGCAGATGCCTGAGTTACCTGAGGTAGAAACTGTTAGACGAGGTTTAGAAAGGTTAGTAGTAGGTCGGACTATTTTGTCGCTTGAGGTCAAGGTTCCAAAAATGATTAAGACCTCCTACGATAGTTTTTTAACTGATTTACCTGGTCAAACCATTCAAGCCCTGCGACGAAGAGGCAAGTACTTGATTTTTGACTTTGGACAGTTGATTATGATTTCCCACTTGCGTATGGAGGGAAAATACCTGCTGTTTACAGATCAAGTTCCTACCAACAAGCATTTTCACTTATTTTTTAAGTTAGATGATGGCTCCACCCTCGTCTATCAAGATGTCCGCAAGTTTGGAACCTTTGATTTATTGGCTAAAAGTCAAGAGGAGGCTTATTTTACAAGGAAAAAGCTTGGTCCTGAGCCTACTAAGAAGGCCTTTAAATACGCTCTATTTGAGAGAGCCTTGATGAGTTCTGCAAAGCCCATTAAAAGTCTCCTCTTGGAGCAAAAATTGGTGGCTGGTCTAGGAAATATCTATGTTGATGAGGTGCTTTGGGCGGCCAAGGTTCATCCTGAAACGCCAGCAAAGGAACTCAGCAAGGCAGCCATGAAGCGGGTCCATGATCAAACGATTGCCATTTTACAGCTTGGCATTGAAAAAGGCGGCTCAACCATAAGGACCTATCGTAATGCCCTTGGTGAGGACGGAACCATGCAGAACTATTTGCAGGTTTACGGAAAAACGGGACAGCCTTGTCCACGCTGCGCAAGCACAATTGAGAAAATCAAGTTAGGAGGAAGAGGAACACATTTGTGTCCTCATTGTCAGAAACGATGATTATTGGGTTAACAGGTGGTATTGCTTCAGGAAAATCAACGGTTGTTGAAATGATTAAAGAGGCAGGTTACAAGGTCATTGATGCTGATCAGCTTGTCCACGATATGCAGGCCAAAGGAGGCCGTTTGTATAGTGCCTTGCTTGATTGGTTGGGAGAGGGAATTCTCCTTCCTAATGGAGAATTGAATCGTCCTAAACTAGGGCAACTGATTTTTTCGAATGAGGAGATGAGACATCGGTCTGCTGAGATTCAAGGGACAATTATTCGAGAGGAACTAGCAACTCAAAGGGATTGTTTGGCCAAGAAAGAAGATGTTTTTTTCATGGATATTCCCTTACTTATTGAGAATGGGTATCAGGACTGGTTTGACCAGATTTGGTTGGTGGCAGTGTTACCTGAGATCCAGCGCCAACGCTTGATGAAACGTAATCACTTAAGTTCAAGGGAAGCTAGTATGCGAATCGCTAGCCAGATGTCTTTAGAAGAGAAAAAGCCTTATGCCAGCTTGATTCTTAATAATAACGGTAGTCTCGATGATTTGAAGGAGAAAGTGAAGAGCGCAATAAATGATTTACCTAGCTCCTCATAGCTAGTCATTGTGATATAATGGATAGTGAATTTTAGAAAGAAGATGATTATTTGCGCCAAAAAGAGCTTAAAAGTACTGATTGGCAACGTAACCTTAAAATTGCATGGATAGGAACCTTTTTTACTGGAGCTAGTTTCTCCATTGTTATGCCTTTCATGGCCCTCTACATTGAGGAACTAGGTGTTAAAGGAGACATGGTTGAATGGTATACTGGTTTGTCTGTTGCCATCTCTGCTTTAGCCTCGGCCCTGGTTTCTCCTATTTGGGGACGCTTGGCTGACCGTTATGGCCGAAAGCCCATGATGATTAGAGCCAGCATGGTGATGACTTTTACAATGGGAGGTCTTGCCTTAGTCCCAAATGTTTTCTGGCTGCTTTTCTTAAGAACGCTGAATGGTTTGTTTGCGGGGTATGTTCCAAATGCCACAGCTTTAATTGCTAGTCAGGTTCCTCAGAACCGTTCTGGTTATGCCCTGGGGACCTTATCTACGGGTCTAACGGCAGGTGTTCTGATTGGCCCTTTGTTAGGTGGTACCTTGTCTGAGGCGTTTGGTATGAGAGGGACCTTTTTATTGGTGGGCCTCATTCTATTTATCTGCTGCCTCTTAACTGTCTTTGGTTTGCGAGAGAATTTTCAACCTATCGAAAAGGGAGAGATGATGACTCTTTCTCAGGTTTTTGCGAAAATTCCCAGCAAATCTATGTTGATTGGCCTTTTTGTGACCAGTATGATTATCCAGATTTCTGCCCAATCGATTGCGCCTATGTTGGCCCTTTATTTTCGTTATTTAGGTCAGAGGGACAATATCCTGTTTTACTCAGGTTTAATTGTTTCTGCTATGGGCTTCTCTAGTTTCTTGAGTACCCCTTTTCTGGGAAAATTGGGAGACCGTATTGGGAATCATCGCTTGCTTTTAATGGGGCTATTTTATAGCTTCCTCTTGTATTTCCTTTGTGGTTTTGCCGGTTCAGCCTTGCAATTGGGTATCTTACGTTTTGCCTATGGCTTTGGTGTGGGTGCCCTTATGCCTAGTGTCAATTCTTTATTGACCAAGATGACACCCAAGGAAGGAATCTCAAGAATATTTAGCTTTAATCAAAGCTTTTCATACATTGGACAAGTTTTAGGTCCTTTTGTTGGTTCAGCAGTTGCGACTGGACTAGGTTATCGCTGGGTCTTCTTTGTGACCGCAATGATTGTCTTTGGAAATTTTGTCTGGTCCTTAATCATCTTTAGAAAATCGCTAGGAGTCAAGAATATAGGTGAGAGTTAAAATCAATTTAAAGTGTAGTGAATGTGGGAGCATCAACTATCTCACAAGTAAAAATAAACAGAATCATCCTGAGAAAATTCAGGTACCCAAATTCTGCCCTAAGGATAGAAAAGTAACCTTACATGTTGAATCTTAAAGGGTTCTATGGTAGAATAAAAAGGACTTTTTCGGAGGAATAACTATGTACGACTTATTATTAACGCTGCTCTTGGTGATGTCAGCTATTATTGTGATTGCGGTATTCATGCAGCCACAAAAAAATCCAAGTAGCAATGTCTTTGATGGTGGTGGGTCAGAAGCACTATTTGAACGTAGTAAACCACGTGGTTTTGAAGCCTTTATGCAACGCTTTACAGGAATCATGGTTTTTCTATGGATTGTAGATGCAATCGTCCTTTCCATTCTCTCAAGTAAGTAATGAGCTGACTGAGGTTGGCTCATTTTTTGCGTTATAGTCAATGAATAAAAGAAAAGGAAATCATGAAAGAATCTATTATAAATTATTTGAAGGAGCATGGGAAATCCAGTGTAAACGACATTGCCCAGGCTCTTAATCATGCTGGGGGTGAAAAATTCCCTCAGCTCATCAAGGCCATATCAGCCATGGAAAGTAAGGGGCAGTTGCGTTTTAACCGAGATGGCTCTGTATCCTTGCGTCCTAAGAAAGAAAATCCTAATCAGGTGACTGTTGAAGGTGTCTTCCGTGCCAATAAGAACGGTTTTGGTTTCTTGCATGTCGATGACAGTGAAGATGATATGTTCATCGGTCGTAATGATGTTGGCCATGCCATTGACGGTGATACTGTTGCCGTTGTCATCAAGAAGCCAGCAGATCGTTTACGAGGGACAGCAGCAGAAGCACGTGTTGTTGAAATTGTAGAACGTTCGCTTAAGACTGTTGTAGGGAAATTTATCCTTAGCGACGAGAAAGAACCCTATGCGGGTTACATTAAGTCTAAAAACCAAAAAATTCAGCAGCCAATTTATATCAAGAAAGAACCAGTTGCTCTAGATGGTACTGAGATTATCAAGGTTGATATTGAAAAATACCCTAACCGTCACTATGATTATTTCGTAGGAAGTGTTCGTGACATTATTGGTCATCAGGGGGATGCTGGTATTGATGTCTTGGAAGTTTTGGAATCAATGGATATTGTTTCAGAGTTCCCAGAGGATGTCATGGCGGAAGCAGAAGCTGTACCAGATGCACCGAGTCAGGAAGACCTCGTTGGTCGTGTTGACCTTCGTCAAGAAGTAACTTTTACCATTGACGGAGCTGATGCTAAGGACTTGGACGATGCGGTCCATATCAAACGTTTGCCAAATGGTAACTTTGAGCTTGGTGTTCATATTGCTGATGTGTCTTACTATGTTACTGAAGGATCTGCACTTAACCGTGAGGCCGTAGCACGTGGGACATCTGTTTATGTGACAGACCGCGTAGTGCCAATGTTGCCTGAGCGTCTATCAAATGGTATTTGTTCCCTAAATCCCAATGTTGATCGCTTGACGCAGTCAGCCATCATGGAGATTACTCCAAAAGGTAAGGTGGTTAATCATAAGATTTGCCAATCTGTGATTAATACAACTTTCCGTATGACCTACAGTGATGTCAATGAGATGTTCTGTATCAGCTATGGCAGAATTGCATAAGATTTTAGAAGACATGCGTGAGCGTCGTGGTGCCCTTAACTTTGATACATCTGAAGCTCGTATCTTGGTCAATGAGAAGGGGATGCCAGTGGATATCGTGGTGCGTGAACGTGGAACAGCCGAGCGAATGATTGAATCCTTCATGTTGGCTGCCAATGAATGTGTGGCAGAGCACTTTGCTAAGGCTAAGTTGCCATTTATTTACCGTATCCACGAAGAGCCAAAAGCTGAGAAATTGCAACGCTTCATGGATTATGCCTCTATCTTTGGTGTTCAAATCAAAGGAACTGCCAATAAGATGGATCAGCTAGACTTGCAAGAGTTTATGGCCAAAGTTCAGGGAAAACCTGGAGCAGAAGTCATGAACATGATGCTGCTTCGTTCAATGCAACAAGCTCGCTATTCAGAACACAATCACGGACACTATGGACTTGCGGCTCAGTACTATACCCACTTTACTAGTCCAATCCGTCGTTACCCAGACCTCTTGGTTCACCGAATGATTCGTGAGTACACTAACAATATGTCTCAAGAGACGCGTGAACATTTTGAAGAGGTTATTCCTGAGTTAGCGACATCATCTTCAACTCTTGAACGTCGTGCCATTGATGCCGAACGTGTCGTTGAAGCTATGAAAAAAGCGGAATACATGGAAGAGTTTGTTGGCCAAGAATTCGATGGTATTGTCGGAAGTGTGGTTAAATTTGGTATGTTTGTGGAATTGCCAAACACTATCGAAGGTTTGGTTCACATCACCACCCTTCCAGAATTTTACAATTACAATGAACGTACCATGACACTTCAGGGTGAGAAAACTGGTAAGACTTTCCGAGTTGGTCAGCCTATCCGTGTCAAGTTAACACGTGCGGATAAGGAAACCGGAGACATTGACTTCCAATACCTTCCAAGCGAGTATGATGTTACTGAGAAAGTAGACCACAAGGCTCGTCAGGAACGTGAAGAGAAGGCGAAAGCCTTCCGCAATAGAGGTCCACGTCGTGACCGTCAAAATGGAGACTTCGAACGTCGTGGTAAACGTGGGGATAACCGTAACCATCAAGATGCTAATGGTCGTAAAGGCTCTTATGACGAAAAACGTAAGTCATCTAAGAAACCCGACAAGCGTAAGAATCAAAACCGTCCTCATAATGATAACAAGGGACGTGAGAGTGGCCGTCGTAAGAAGAAAGGGAACAAACCTTTCTACAAGGACGTTGCTAAAAAACGAAAATAGGATGAGAATGGAGGGACTGCTATGCCAAAGGGTGAAGGCAATGTTGTTGCTCAGAATAAAAAGGTTAGACATGACTATAGTATCGTTGATACTATTGAAGCAGGTATCGTGCTAACAGGGACGGAGATTAAATCCGTTCGTGCGGCACGCATCCAACTAAAAGATGGCTATGCCCAAATCAAGAACGGTGAGGCTTGGTTAATCAATGTTCATATTGCTCCCTTTGAGCAAGGTAATATTTGGAATCAAGATCCAGACCGTACGAGAAAATTATTGCTCAAGAAGAAGCAAATCACCAAACTTCAAAATGATCTTAAGGGAACAGGTATGACCTTAGTTCCTCTGAAGGTATACCTAAAAAACGGTTTTGCCAAGGTATTGCTTGGTATTGCCAAAGGGAAACACGATTACGATAAACGTGAATCTATCAAACGTCGTGAACAAGAACGTGATATCAAACGTATTATCAAGAGTGTTAACCGTTAAAACGCCTATCGTCTAAGACTGCTATAGTCCTAGATGATTTTTTGTTTTTGGCTTTAAGACATGATATAATGGGAGTACCATACGGTCTTTAGTTAGGATAGCAGATATACCTAACTCTGGACGTGATACTGTAAAGGAGATTAGCGATGCCAGTAGATGCTAAAACAAAATACAAGGCCAAGAAGACAAAGATTGTTTTCTTCGACATTGACGACACCCTTCGTGTCAAAAAGACAGGCTACATTCCTGAATCTATTAAGGCTGTTTTCAAAGGGCTTAAAGAAAAAGGAATTTTGACGGGGATTGCCACAGGACGTGGCTACTATGGTGTCGTTGAGGACATTCGAGACCTAGAGCCCGATTATTTTGTAACCATCAATGGAACTTATGTGATTAATCGAAAAGGGGAAGAAATTTATAACCAGCCCCTAGCTCGTGAAGTTACAGAAGCCTTTGTTGCTTGGTGCAAGGAGATTGGGATTGCTTGGGGCTTTGCCGGTAAGGATAAGCCAGTTGTCTCAGAGCGTTCAGATTTGATTGATGATGCTATGAAACCAGTCTATGGTCTTTGTGATGTGGAGCCAGACTTCCACTTGTCGAACGATGTTTACCATATGTGGACTTTTGCGGAAAATGATGGTGAGCTTGAGTTACCAGAAGAACTTGCGACACATGTTCGTATGGTACCTTGGCACGAACACTCATCTGACGTCGTAGCAAATGGTATCTCAAAAGCATCTGGTGTCGAGCATGTCTTGGAGCATGAAAACCTTAAACCGGTCAATGCTATGATGTTTGGTGATGGTCCAAATGATATGGAGATTTTTGACTATGTTGGACTTAAGATTGCCATGGGTAATGCCGCACCAGAATTGAAAGAAAAAGCAGATTACGTTACAGGAACAGTAGAAGAAGATGGCATTTTCAATGCCTTGGAGGAACTCGGATTGGTAGAAAAAGAACTTCATTTCCCACAACTTGACTTGGATGCAGTAGAAGGTCCAGTCGCAACAATTAAAACAAACCATGGTGATTTGGTCATCAAGCTTTTCCCTGATCATGCACCATTAACAGTTACTAACTTTGTCAATTTGGCCAAGAGTGGCTACTATGACGGTGTGATTTTCCACCGTATTATCAAGGACTTTATGATTCAAGGTGGTGACCCAACTGGTACTGGTATGGGTGGTGAGTCAAGTTTCGGTGGTAGCTTCCAGGATGAATTTTCTGAAGAGCTCTATAACCTCCGTGGTGCGCTTTCTATGGCCAATGCAGGACCAGATACTAATGGTAGCCAGTTCTTCATCGTTCAAACGCCTGAAATTCCTTATGCTAAAAAGGAACTCGAACGTGGTGGTTGGCCAGCACCAATCGCAGAAGCTTATGCTGAAAATGGTGGAACACCTCACCTAGACCGTCGTCACACAGTCTTTGGTCAATTGGTGGATGAAGACTCTTACAAGGTGCTTGATGAGATTGCCAATATTGAGGTTGGAGCTCAAGATAAGCCACTTGAGGATGTTGTGATTGAAACAGTAGAGGTAGCAGACTAAGATGAAAATTGGAGACAAGCTTAGGGGTGTTATCACAGGCATCAAGCCTTACGGTGCCTTTGTTTCATTGGAAAATGGTACCACAGGCTTGATTCACATCTCGGAGATTAAGACAGGTTATATCGACAACATCTACAATACCCTCAAGGTAGACCAGGAGGTCTTGGTTCAAGTTGTTGATTTTGATGAATTTACACAAAAGGCCAGTCTTTCTTTGAGAACCCTTGAGGAAGAAAAAAATAAAATCCCTCATCGTCATCGTTTCTCAGATAGTCGTTTGAACTATGGCTTTAAACCCTTGGCAGAAGCAATGCCAGGATGGATTGAAGAAGGACTTGACTATCTTAGACAAGAGCATGAGGAAAAATAGCAAAAAAAGCTGACTCTCAATGAGTCGGCTTTTTTGGTGTTTTCGATTTGGCTACAAACAAAAAGATCTTCAATTTAATTGAAGACCCATGTTTATTAATTAGACATCAAAATAGAGCAATTCTTTTGGTGTGTGTGTGAAGACTTCAAAGCCATCTTTTGTCACATAACCACAGTCCTCAATACGAACACCAACTTTTTCAGGAATGTAAATACCTGGTTCAACAGAGAAACACATTCCTTCTTCGATTACCAAGTCATTTCCTTCCATGATTGAAGGAAACTCGTGGACATCCATACCAAGTCCATGTCCCAGACGGTGGTTGAAGTATTCGCCGTAACCAGCTTTTTCAATAACATTACGTGCTGCAGCATCGACTTCGCTGGCGGTTACACCTGGTTTGATAAAATCAAGGGCAGTGAGTTGAGCTTCCAAACAGATATTGTAGATATCTTTCTTGAATTGGTCAGGTTGACCGACAGCTACGGTACGTGTCATATCTGAAACATAGCCTTGACTAACAACACCCAAGTCGAAAAGGAGGAGGCTGTCATTTTCAATGCGGTTAGTTCCTGGAATACCATGAGGGTTTGCGGCATTGTTACCTGTAAGAACCATTGTTTCAAAGGACATTTGATTGATACCGATTTTCTTCATGCCAAATTCGATTTGAGCAATGATGTCTGTTTCAGTAACGTCAAGAGAGATATTGTCGAAACCGATATTGACAGCTTTATCAGCATAATCACCGGCAACAATCATTTTTTGAATTTCATCAGCTGACTTGATAACGCGCATTTTTTGAATGAATGGTGTCAAGTTTTCAACCTCAAGAGCAGGAACAAAGAGGGCAGGTTCACGATTTTCGTAGACGAAGAGGAACATTTGGCGTTCATGTGGGTCACAATCAAAACCAGTAAGATAATTGACAGTTACAGGATCTGAAACAATAGCTAGCCCTGCTTTATTTTCATTCAAAAAATGACGAATGCGATCAAGTTTAGACATAGAAAAAACTCCTTTGTATTTCTTACACTCATTCTGTCACTTTTATAGGGAAAATGCAAGCTGTTTTTTTGGCTTTTCATTAAATCATTTACTTTCATTGAGACTTTTTTAGGCTAGTTTTGTAAGCGATGGATAGTCTTGGAAACACGAAATGACAGGCCTTTTTCTGAAATGGCTTTCTTCCTCGTAACCATAAAGAAGGAATCCCTTTCATTTTTTTGTAAAAAATCAGTCAAAATAATTGAAAGTGTTTTCAGAATCTGATACAATTAGCATGAATAAGTGAGCGTAAAATGAGAAAGGAAGTGTTTTTATGAATACTGATGAAACAATTACTATATACGACGTTGCGCGTGAAGCAGGTGTTTCGATGGCGACTGTGTCTCGTGTGGTAAATGGAAATAAAAATGTTAAAGAAAACACCCGAAAAAAAGTGCTTGAGGTCATTGATCGTTTGGATTACCGTCCAAATGCGGTTGCGCGTGGCTTGGCGAGTAAGAAAACCACTACTGTAGGAGTTGTCATCCCAAATATTGCTAATAGTTATTTTGCTACTTTAGCAAGGGGGATTGATGATATTGCTACGATGTACAAGTACAATATTGTTCTTGCATCTAGTGATGAAAATGACGATCACGAAGTTACCGTGATTAACTCTCTATTTGCCAAACAAGTAGACGGTATCATCTTCATGGGTTACCACTTGACGGAAAAAATTCGTGCAGAATTTTCTCGTACCCGTACGCCGATTGTCCTAGCAGGAACTGTGGACCTCGAACACCAATTACCGAGTGTTAACATCGACTATAAAGCTGCCGTTGAGGATTCTATAACGCAGCTTGCCAAGAATAATGAAAAGGTTGCCTTTGTATCAGGACCACTAATTGACGATATTAATGGCAAGCTCCGTCTAGCTGGTTATAAGGCCGGACTTGAAAAGAATAATTTGCGCTACAATGAAGGACTTGTCTTTGAAGCTAAATATAGCTATAAAGACGGCTTTGATTTAGCACAACGTGTCTTGAACTCTGGTGCCACTGCTGCCTATGTTGGAGAAGATGAATTGGCTGCAGGTCTCTTGAATGGCCTCTTTGCTGCAGGTAAATCAGTTCCAGAAGACTTCGAAATCATCACAAGCAATGACTCACCAATTACAAGCTACACACGTCCAAACCTTTCTAGTATTAATCATCCTCTCTATGATTTAGGGGCAGTTAGCATGCGTATGTTGACTAAAATCATGAATAAGGAAGAGCTTGAAGAAAAAGATGTTATTCTTAATCACGGTCTTACCTTACGTCAGTCAACAAAATAAAAAAGGAGTTGGGACATGAGTTTGTCTCAACTTCTCTTTTTTAGAAAAAAGGGAGAACCAATGACTTTTGAGGATGCTTATTTTAAAAAGAAAGTCCTAAAACCTGATAGCCTAGAGCCTTTTGGTTTTACAGCTACCGAGCAAGGCTATGAGTTCAGAAAAATGGAGAGCTCCTTTCACAGGTGGCTGATTCTTGCTACGAAGATCAATTGTTTTCATCTCCACAAGCCAACCGTCTAGCTAGATTTCTCGTTCAAGAATTTTCAGATCAGGCAGACCGTCCTTTTGAGAAAGAACCAAGCTATCTTTCCTTTAGAGTTGCTGGTAAATGGTATGCCTTGCTTTTTCCACTAAAAGGAGAAAAGCTTGGGCTAAGTGGAGCAAAAGCAGATTTAGTCTATGATGTGGTTAACCTTAAGGTTGACCCTAAGCAAATGGATCAGCTCATGAAAATGGACGGGATTTTTCCGAGTTATCATATGTCCAAGAAGACCTGGATTAGCCTTGTCTTAGATGATACCTTGCCGGATCAAACCGTTTTTGAGCTTCTTAGAAATAGTCGCTCCCTAGTTGCACCCAAACATCTTAGAAAGGCTTCGGAACCACACTATTGGCTTATTCCAGCAAATCTGAAATACTATGATATCGGAGAAGAATTTTCAGCAAGTGCTGAGATACTTTGGACTCAGAAAGCTAGCATGCAAAAGGGAGATTTTGTGGCTATCTATATTACGGCACCTACTAAGGCCATCCGTTACGTCTGTCAGGTTTTAGAGTCAAATATCCCTAATCAAGGTTATCGTGAAGAGGAGAGTATTAAAGAGTTGATGCGGATTAAACCCTTATATACTTTTAATGACACTGACTTTGATAGTGATAGACTAAAGAGTTTAGGTATTAAAACTGTTCGAGGTCCTCGACATATGACGGAAGAGTTAGTTCAGGCTTTATCCCCTTACCTAAAAGAAAAATAGAAGGAGGACATCATGCGAATTTTGATTGCACCTGATTCGTTTAAGGAAAGCTTATCTGCAAAAGAGGTCGCCTTAGCTCTTAAATCGGGTTTTGAAAATGCCTTACCTGATGCTGATTTTGACCTCATGCCAATAGGTGATGGTGGCGAAGGCACCTTAGATGCTCTTGCTGAAAATCTAAATCTTGAGAAGAAAAGTATCAAGATTCCTCATGCCTATACAAGTGACGGAAGTGTTTCTTTTGCCAGCAATGGCCAGACTGCCATTTTTGAAATGGCTGCGATTTGTGGCTTGGAGCATATTCCTAAGGAGAAACGAAATCCTCTAGCTCTAACGACACAAGGAGTAGGTGAACTAATTGTTCATTTGGTTCAGTCTGGCATCCGAGAGTTTATTATAGGCGTAGGTGGATCTGCTACCAATGATGGTGGTATTGGTATGGCATATGGATTGGGTTATCGTTTTTATGATTCTGAGGGGCAAGAGCTTGAGCCAATAGGTGCTAATCTTGGTCTCATTAAAAAGGTATCCTCTAAAAATAAGGTTGATTTGTCTGGTGTCACCATTCGTCTGATTACTGACGTAGATAACCCCTTGTGTGGTCAACATGGAGCGACCTATATTTTTGGTGGACAAAAGGGTCTGGCTTCTTCACAATTTAAAAAAGTTGACCAAGAAATGTCACAATTCTACACTGACTTTGCTCCTGAAGTTTTAAAACTGGCTGGTTCCGGAGCGGGGGGAGGCATGGCTGCAGGCCTGGTGGCCTTTGCAGATGCAGAAATTAAATCAGGGATTGACTTTGTACTTGATTGTGTTGATTTTGACCAACGTGTGAAGTCTGCTGATTTGGTTATAGTAGGAGAAGGACGTATGGATAGCCAGTCCTTATCTGGTAAGGCACCGGTCGGAGTGGCTAGGCGGACACCATCAGCTATTCCCGTCATTGCTATCTGTGGTAGTCTGAAGGATGATTTGCCTGATTTTCCGGGAGCAGGCATTTCAGCTGCCTTTCCCATTATTGGTCAAGTATCAGACTTAGACCAAGTTTTAGCTGCTGCCAAGGAGAATCTCTATCGAACAGGACTCAATATTGGGAATCTCATCAAGCTCAGTAAAACATTGTGATATAAGAAAAAGCTGACGTTGCGTCAGCTTTTATTTTCCAAATAGTTTAGCAAAAAATCCCTTTTTTTCAGTAACAGGTTCAGTTTCTTTAGGAGCGAGGATATCAGGATAGAGCTCTGAAAATAACACTTTATCAAGATTCTCTGCTTGATTACTATGTACAATAAGACCGTATGGTGAATGGGCCTTGGCCTCGTCCACGATAGTAGCTGAAATGTTGAGTGCTTGAGCCGTTTTGATATAGATAAATTGTATCTGGTCAGCTAATTTTGGCGATAGCTTGAGACTAAGATTCGGGTAAACGGCTTGTAAGTCTTTTAAAATCTGCGGAAAATGGTCAATTACTGTTTTCTTTTCAGCATTTTCCAATAGAACAGCTAGGACTACACGTTCCGCATAGGTTCCAAAATACTGACGAAGTTCATCGGGATTAAGGCGTTTTTCGCCACTAGCGCATTGGAGCACTTTGTTTTCAAGTGAAGTCATAGGAATCTCCTGTAAGTTTTCTACTAGTATTATACAATATTTTGAATTCCTTTTCATTCGGGTCGTTTTCTGAGATTTTCAAAAACAATTGAAAATATTAAAAAATAGAAAATCGCTAGAAAATTCTGGTTTTAATTTGCTTAAGCCTTGATATTATGGTAATATATAGGTGTAAAAAATTTTAACTCATAAGGAGAGTATTGTAATGTCAATTATTACTGATGTTTACGCACGCGAAGTCCTTGACTCACGCGGTAACCCAACACTTGAAGTAGAAGTTTACACTGAATCTGGTGCATTCGGTCGCGGTATGGTTCCTTCAGGAGCTTCAACTGGTGAACACGAAGCAGTAGAACTTCGTGATGGTGACAAAGCTCGTTACGGTGGTCTTGGTACTCAAAAAGCAGTTGATAACGTAAACAACGTTATTGCTGAACACATCATCGGATTCGACGTACGTGATCAACAAGGTATTGACCGCGCAATGATCGCTCTTGACGGTACTCCAAACAAAGGTAAACTTGGTGCCAACGCTATTCTTGGTGTGTCTATCGCTGTAGCACGCGCAGCTGCTGACTACCTTGAAGTTCCACTTTACAGCTACCTTGGCGGATTCAACACTAAAGTTCTTCCAACTCCAATGATGAACATCATCAACGGTGGTTCTCACTCAGACGCTCCAATCGCTTTCCAAGAATTCATGATCGTACCTGCTGGTGCACCAACATTCAAAGAAGCTCTTCGTTGGGGTGCTGAAATCTTCCACGCACTTAAGAAAATCCTTAAAGAACGTGGACTTGAAACAGCCGTAGGTGACGAAGGTGGTTTCGCACCTCGTTTCGACGGAACTGAAGATGGTGTTGAAACTATCATCAAAGCTATCGAAGCTGCTGGATATGTACCAGGTAAAGACGTATTTATCGGATTTGACTGTGCATCATCTGAATTCTACGATGCAGAACGTAAAGTTTACGACTACACTAAATTTGAAGGTGAAGGCGCTGCTGTTCGTACTGCTGCAGAACAAATCGACTACCTTGAAGAATTGGTTAACAAATACCCAATCATCACTATCGAAGATGGTATGGACGAAAACGACTGGGACGGTTGGAAAGCTCTTACTGAACGTCTTGGTGGTAAAGTTCAATTG
>QWCL01001143.1_pt1 | contig 22741 bp, 24 predicted proteins | sample 1972551 | NCBI WGS metagenome assembly QWCL01 (sample SAMN09866709, study PRJNA288562) | Human oral metagenome isolate term2_saliva, whole genome shotgun sequencing... | isolation source: mouth | host: Homo sapiens | place: USA: California
TAACGCTATATCACGTTGTGTCTCCTCATGGTGCAACTGTCGGCTCAATATCCATTGTGTCCTATAAGCTTGGTCACGTTCAAGCATCTCTTCTAAATGGTTCTTCAGTGATAAATCATAGTTATAGATATCTGCTCGCTTATCAAACTCATCTTCATAAGAAGGCACAGTAGCAGAGTCTGGCATCTGATAGTAATCCTTTTCCATTCTTATACGGTGCTTATCAAACTTATAAGCAGCCTCATCTTTATCAACCATACGCAATTTATAAGCAACACTTGATAACTTGGAAGGAAAGATATAACGATCATCTGCGAATGCTTCAGTATATACACGGATGGCATCATCATAACGCCCTTGCTCATAAAGAGAGTCGGCATGGAAGATAAGACGCCAATAATCATCCTGTGAGGAAGGTGTCTTGATATCTGGAGACATTAATTTAGGAGTGCTGTTAGAAAGGTTGAATCGTTTTAGAGTTGAGTTCTTCATATCTTCTAAAATAGAGCCAACTAGCTCTAAATGTTCCAGTCGGGTGACATCCCAATTATAATGTCCACAAGAGGCATAGGACTTATTCCTACTCTGAAGAATATAAATTATACCTTTCGTTTTTTTATCTATCAACACCCTATCTACACATATTATCCGATGTTTCCTCTTTTTTATGAAGAGGTTACGCCATACAATATTGGGCTGCTGTGCTTGTTTCGGTTCATTAAAGAAAGTACGATAAACAAATAATGCACCGTCATCCCTTATTTCATAGTCAGGCTCTGCTGTAATAATACCATTGTTGGCGAAGCTCCAGCTGTTACTATTGGTGGGTTTAAGAGAGTCTAATTGAAAAGGGACATCTCGCCTTATTCCATTCAGCATACGTTGTTCTTCTGTAAGTTTAGCAGAACCACATGCAAATAGTAAAGATGACAGGACGATTGTCAGGATAACTTTGTTCATAAAAGAGTGTATTAGTTTTTACAAATATATCAATTAATTCTATCTCATGCAAGTAAACTAGTATAAAACCAAAGGAAATACTTGCAAAAGTCATAAATCATGCTTAAATTTGCGAACAAATGACTACGAGAATGAAACATACAGATGTTTTTAGCTCTATTCGCAACGTTGCAATGAAGTTAAAACCAGAGAATGGAAAGATAATACTCTTCGGTTCTCAGGCACGTGGTGACGCTCATGAAAATTCCGATTGGGATATTCTTGTCCTATTAGACAAGGATAAGATAGAGGTGATAGACCATGATAAGTTCACTTATCCATTCTGGGAACTTGGCTGGGAAATCAATGCAATGATTCATCCTATTGTATATACCTCAAAAGAATGGAGCACTCTCTCTCACACTCCTTTCCGAGATAATGTAGAACTATATGGGATTGTTTTATGCTAAAAACGGAGAGAGAAGAAAGAAAAGATATAACACCATAAAATATCAAATAATTATGATTAAGAAATATGTAGAAGAGAACAAAGACAGAATGCTCGAGGAGTTGTTCAGTCTGATACGCATACCAAGCGTAAGTGCACAACCTGCTCATAAGGAGGATATGGTACGCTGTGCTGAACGTTGGAAGGAACTGCTGCTTGAGGCAGGTGTTGACAAAGCTGAGGTGATGCCATCAAAGGGTAATCCAATGGTATATGCTGAGAGAATGGTTGACCCTAATGCAAAGACTGTATTGGTTTATGGTCACTATGACGTGATGCCAGCAGAGCCATTTGAACTTTGGAAAACAGAACCATTTGAGCCAGTTATTAAGGATGGTCATATCTGGGCTCGTGGTGCTGATGATGATAAGGGTCAGTCATTCATGCAGGCAAAGGCATTCGAGTATCTTAACAAGAATGACCTGTTGAAGCATAATATGAAGTTCATCTTTGAAGGTGAGGAAGAGATTGGTTCTGGTAGTCTTGGTCCATTTATTGAGGAACATAAGGAACTCTTGGCTTGCGATGTTATTCTTGTTTCAGATACTGGTCTTATTGGTCCTGATACTCCTTCTATCACAACCGGTTTGCGTGGTTTGTCTTACTGGCAGATAGAGGTGACTGGTCCTAATCGTGACCTTCACTCAGGAACCTTTGGTGGTGCAGTGGCTAACCCAATCAATGTTCTTTGTAAGTTGATAGCTGATGTGACAGGTCCTGATGGTAAGATTCGTATCCCTGGCTTCTATGATGATGTTGAGGAAGCTTCTGATGAGGAGCGTAAACTCGTTGCATCTATTCCTTTCGATGAGGAGGAATATAAGAAGTCTCTTGGTGTTAAGGCACTCTTCGGAGAGGAAGGTTACAGTACAATCGAGCGCACTGGTTATCGCCCAACATTTGATGTATGCGGAATCTGGGGTGGTTACACAGGTGATGGTGCTAAGACTGTTATCCCATCAAAGGCATACGCAAAACTTTCTTCACGTCTTGTTCCACATCAGGATCATACAAAGATTAGCCAGTTGGTAGTGGATTATTTCAACAGTGTTGCTCCTGATTATGTCACAGTGAACGTAGAGAAGCATCACGGTGGTCATGGTTATGTTTGTCCTATTGACTTCCCAGCTTATAAAGCTGCTGAGCGTGGCTTCGAAGCAGTATTTGGTAAGCGTCCATTGCCAGTACGTATTGGTGGTAGTATTCCAATCATTTCTACTTTCGAGAAGTTACTTGGTGTGAAGACTGTTCTCATGGGCTTCGGTTTGGAGTCAAATGCTATTCACTCTCCAAATGAGAATATGCCAGTAGATCTTTGGTTGAAGGGTATTGAGACAATCATTAACTTCCACCTCGAGTACGATAAGGAGGCGTAAATTTGACATTATGACACGATAAGCTGTGTCAAGATATAGTAGCAAAGGAATGTTGTTCTCTGTAGTAACAGATTCTTTTATCTAAAGGCTTTTATTGCAGGGAATGATGTGCCTTTTAGTTTTTATTAAAACATGGTGTGCATACATGTTGGTTGTGTTGGTAGGAATGGACTGGATAAAACAGAGTAGACTGTGTCAAAATAATGTAGAGAAAGGCAGTCCTCTATAGTAACAGTCTCATTTAAGTGAGTTTAGTAATGATAAAATATTTCTTTAATTCATATTATTATGATTAAACATCTATAAGGAAGACTACTTCTATCCAGGTACATCTATTAAATCGAAAAATAAAGGCTATGTTATAGTAGACAAAGATATGAGAACATCTGTTGTATCTCATATTGATGGATTTGATAGTATCTATGAAGAGGGACACGAATACCTTATCATAGTAAAAATATACATTCCACGTTATGAAATGCCAGATTTGTATGAACATAGATACAAGTTTGTTAGTTTAATTAGTAAAAAGTAAATTAAACCTGAATCTCCTGTATTTATTTTCTAATGTTTTATACAATTGATTTGTACTACCATAGTTTCTAAGTTGTATAAAAACAAAGTCACTTGTGTAAATAGTAACAGCCATGACCTTAGTGGGTTATGGCTGTTACTGTTATTTGGCATAAATCTTAGTTCTTTATCTTAGGATACTTTCTGAACCAACCATCGATACGGAGTCGGATGACACCAAAGAAGGCTTCTGAGAAGATGCCACCGCTCATCTTACTTGTTCCCTCACGTCGATTAACGAAGATAACAGGTACTTCTTTAATCTTAAAACCAATCTTGAAAGCAGTGTACTTCATCTCGATTTGGAAGGCATAACCCTTAAAACGAATCATATCCAATGGGATTGTCTCAAGAACGTGACGACGATAACATACGAAGCCCGCAGTCGTATCATGAACATGGAAACCTGTTACAATACGGACATACTTGCTGGCAAAGTAACTCATCAATACACGTCCTATAGGCCAGTTGACAACGTTTACTCCACTGACATAACGTGAACCAACTGCAACATCATAACCTTCGTCATGGGTCGCAGCATAAAGGCGAGGAAGGTCGTTAGGGTCGTGGCTAAAGTCTGCATCCATCTCAATGATGTATTCGTAGCCATGTTCTAAAGCCCATTTGAAGCCAGTGATATAGGCCGTACCTAATCCTAACTTTCCTGAACGCTCAATGATAAAGAGACAATCAGAGAATTCTGTCTTAATCAGGTTATGTACGATTTGTGCCGTTCCATCAGGACTTCCGTCATCAATAACCAAGATATTAAACTTTTTCTCCAATAGGAATACCGCTCGGATAATCTTCTCTATATTCTCCTTTTCGTTGTATGTCGGTATAATTACAATACTATCGCTTGTCATAGATTTTTGTTTTTATAGGACAAATGTAGTATAAAAATATGATACTAACAAGTTTTTGTCTATTTTTATTGGTCTGGGTTCTCTATCATATTCGCTACCTTTCCCTTTAGGTGAAATAGGTTTATGAATAGTGAGACTCAGTCGGTGCCAAACAGGGAAATGCCAATCATTCGTACGGGGCATAACATCGAAGGAACCATTGATGGTGATAGGACAAACAGGTAATTGGAGTTCGTCTGCTAACATGAAGGCACCACGGCGAAACTTACCCATGTGTCCCGTAAAACTACGTGCCCCTTCTGGGAATACAACCACTGACATTCCTTCATGAAGTGTTTCACGTGCAGTATCGTAAGTCTTTTTAATTTTACTTGCACCACTCTTATCCACAAAAATATGATGTGCTTTCTCACACGCCAGGCCTACCAATGGTATCTTACGAAGAGACTTCTTCATCATCCATTTGAAATTACGACCAAGAAAACCATAGATAAGAAAGATATCGAACGCACCTTGGTGATTGCTGACGAATACATAGCTCTGTTTAGGATTGAGGTGTTCACGTCCTTCAACCTTTACGGGGAGGAAGAGAATTCGAATAGTAAACCATGACCACCACTTCCCTGGGTAGTATCCCCAGAAATGTCCATTACCGAGTTGACAACCAATGGTTGTGGTTAATGCAGTAAAGATGGACGCAATGAAAAAGAGTGGAAAAGCAATGAATAGCATGTAAACCCTATATAGAAAGGTTATAACCAATATCACTATTGACGTTTGCTTTTTTTGTTGCGATACAGTATTGCTCATATATGTTTCCGTTTATTCTATTTCTTTATATGTAATGTTATAACAGTAATCTCGTTAGGCATATTGATTCGGAAGGGGACAAGGCCACCTAATCCAGCCGTAACATTGAGAAAACGACCATCTTGTTCGTAGACTCCATAATCTTCATGCTGGCGTACACTCGTTGGTCGCCATCCAAAAAGTTGCATTTGTCCTCCGTGTGTATGTCCACAAAGTGTCAGTTGTGCTGTTGTCTTTGGAAGGATAGAACGCTTCCAAGCAGATGGATCATGCTGTAGCATAATTATAAACGAATTTGGTGCTATGCCTTGTGTAGCTTTCTTATAATCAGAATGGTTTGGGAAGGGAGGTTTACCGTCATTTTCTGTACCACAGATATAAATAGACTCTTTCTTAGGTGACGTGATACAAATGTTCTGATTGCGTAAGAGTGTCCAGCCTAAGACCTTCCTTTCTGCATTGACTAATCGTTCTTCTTGCGCTGCCTTCTCTCTTTTATCACCTTTTATATATTCCGTATAATCATGGTTCCCTAAGACGGAGACAGTCCCCTTCATGGATTGACGAATAAAGGACGACATCCTTTCAACCTCTTCTGGGCGTATATTCTGTAAATCACCAGTGAAACAAATGAGGTCAGGCTTTTGCTTTTCAATACTATCCATCTCTGCTTTTAGTATCTTACTGCGCCAACCATCGAAAGTTCCAAGGTGCAAGTCAGATACATGTACGACTCTATAGCCCTCAAACGACTTTGGTAAGTCTTTGAAATAAAGGTCTACATGCCTGATGCGTATATCTGATATTCCGTATGTGAGTCCATAAACAAATACTCCAAAGGCAAAGCAACCTAAAAGTACTCCTATATAATGTCCCCAATTTCGATTTGTACGAATAATATATTTACGAACTATCGAACCTAAGAATGATGTGAGTGCAAAGATAGCCTTAGGTCCGACAAACATACCGAGCAGGAACAGATAAGTGTTCAACCAAGTGAGGTTGTCTGGCGCAAAGTTCTGAATGGATGCCATTGCACAGGTATAGATTACCATCCCGATGCAGGGTAACCACCACAATAGACGTAGCCACCAAGATACGTGGTAACGCTTACGGAAATAGTGAATGTCAATATACAAGTCGGACAGCACTATTATCAATATAAGATATATAACGATTCGAGCTATCATTTCTTCAATAAAGAGGAGACAAGAAACTTTCTTAACAGCTCAACAGGCTGATTACGACGACGAGCATAGTCTTCTAATTGGTCTTCATCAATCTTCCCTACTTCAAAATATCTACTTTGTGGGTGAGCAAACATAAAGCCAGATACACTGGCATGAGGTATCATCATACCACTTTCTGTTAGGCTAATCCCAATTCCCTTCATATCTAATAATTCATATAAAAGGAAGTTAACACTGGTGTCAGGTATAGATGGGTAGCCTACAGCTGGTCTTATTCCTTGATATCTCTCAGCAAGGAGATCTTTTATTGTAAGCTGCTCATCTGCTGCATAACCCCAATATTTCTTGCGGACATCCTCATGAAACTTCTCTGTTGTAGCCTCAGCTAATCGGTCGGCAATGGTCTGGGATAGCATACGTTGATAGGGGTCATCCTCATTACTCTCTGTAAAAGCCGCATCAACAGAAGCTGCAAAGAGTCCTACTGTGTCTTTAATGCCCGATGCAGCAGGGCGTAGGAAATCTGAAAGACAGAGGTTGGGTTTTCCTGCAACTGCCTTCTGCTGACGCAACATGGGGATACGTGTTCCATTGACGATGATATCATCACCATCGCTATTAGCATCACACAATGCAAAGACGGCATGGGTGTGATACTTTTCTTCCATATCGTTTAGCAGGGCCTCAGCTTCCTTACGTAGTTCTTGTTGAGCCTCTTTAGCCTTACCATTCATCGACCAAGCATAGAAGAAGAAAGCCCAATTAATATATGGAACAACGTCACTGATGTTATAAGTTACAATCTTACTTTTATTATCAACTATTGCATCGTTCATTTTACTTTAATCCTTATTTCGGAAAGTAATCTTCTCACCACGAAGTGTGTCATCAAACTTTCCGTTATTTAATAGGTGTTGTCCGTTGCAGAAGGTGTGTAATACTCTCCATTGATAAGTGTGTCCCATCATCGGACTCCACTTACATTTACTCTGAATACAATCCTCGTCTACAGTCCAAGGTTGGTTAGGTGAAACGATGGTGATGTCGGCCTTATATCCTTTACGTAAGAAACCACGTTGGTCAACATGGAAGAGCCGAGCTGGTGCGTGTGACATCAAGTCAACCATCCGTTCTATTGTCAGAACACCTTTGTCAACCAATTCGAGCATTGTGACGAGTGAGAATTGTATCATTGGCATACCTGATGCAGCCTTAGTACAACCACCTTGTTTCTGTGTCAATAGGTGTGGCGCATGGTCGGTACCAATAACTGTAATCCGCCCGTCTGTGAGTGCCTGACGAATAGCATCTCTATCAGCTACCGTCTTGACTGAAGGATTACATTTAATAAGTGCTTTCTTTGTAAGATAATCTTCATTCGAGAAAGCTATATGAGCAATAACAGCCTCCAAGGTTATCCTTCCCTCGTCTTCTGTTTGATTGGCTAATGAGAGCTCCTTTGCAGTAGTGATATGAGCAATATGGAGTTGGGTTTTATATTTTCGAGCTAATTCTACGGCTAATTGAGAGGATGCCCAGCAAGCCTCAGCGCTTCTTATCTCCCAATGATGTGTAATATCTGGATCATCACCAAAGTGTTCCTTGGCAACTCTCATGTTCTCATTGATAATACCAGAATCCTCACAATGTGTCATCACTGGTAGATTCAATGCTGCTGCAGTACGGAATGTTTCTTCTAACGCTTCACGTCTATCAACAAGCATGTTTCCTGTTGAGGCTCCCATAAAGAGCTTTATTCCAGGGATAGTATGTATATCTAATTGAGGAAATAGCTTACTATTAGCATTCGTTGCACCAATAAAGAAGCTATAGTTCACATGACTTGTCCGGCTTGCACGCTCCCATTTATCTTGTAAAGCTTCCAGCGTTGTTGTTTGTGGATTGGTGTTTGGCATCTCAAAGTATGATGTGACACCACCATACGCAGCTGCACGACTCTCACTTTCAATATCTGCCTTCTCTGTTAGGCCGGGTTCACGAAAGTGGACATGGTCGTCAATAACGCCTGGTAGAACAAAGCACCCCGTGGCATTGACAATCTCGTCAAACATACCACGGGGTACCTCGTTACCTTCTATAATCTCTATGACACAATCGTCCTCTATGACGAGCGAACCTATAAAGCTTCGCCCTTCATTGACGATAGTTCCACCTTGAATGAGTTTCCTCATATATTATATTCTTTTTTGTTTGAGATTGTTTGTTAATTCATCCGAAAGTTGAAAGCATAAAACCTACTAAAGTAAGATAGAAAACATTACCTATTTTACTAATAATAGTTTTATTTTCATTTGCTGTCATTTTAACATTCCGTGTCAATATCCTATAATCCAGCCAGTTAAATACCCATGTGGGCTGACAGATATGACAGCAACTTTCGTTTTGAATAAATCCGTAGTCGCTCGTAGACTCTTTATCCTACCTTCGGAAACACTCCTATGGAATCTTATCCTACTCTTGTTAAGTCAGAGTCGTTACAGAAAAGATGGTGGGGTATGGTTGGCCCTTATTTTGAAATAGAGTCGCCTGCCATTTGTGCTGGTGTTGGAGGAGCAACTGCAGCATTAGGTGTTGTACCTGCTGCATCTGGTAGTCCTGCAGGATCAGCCATTCCGTTCATTTCCTTTTGAGCTTGTAAGAAATTAGCATAGAATGCTTTTATCTGCGGATTCTGCTTAAACGTGTCTGTAGCCTTAGACATGATATATTCAATCCATGAAGGTAATTGATTAATAGCATTGCTATACATATAATCATTCATCCATTGTGGATATGCGTCAGGTGTTGTCTCATAGCTGATGCGCGTAAGGAAACACCATGGTCCAAGGATATTATTAAAATTCTCTGTAATAAACTTTGTGAAAAGTTTGTCACCTTTGTCATATACGCCCAAAGCCTTCTTTGTAAGACGAACATTCACCGTCTCTTCATCTTGTCCATTCATAATGGCTGCACTTTCTTCATGGTCAATCTCCGCGTATTGGTTGCGTAGCTGTATAAACTTCGTCCAGAAATCATTAAGTTTATCATTCAGGGGCGTACCACTGACACGTTGCTGTGTATTATCCAGTTTAACCGTAATATCGCCTTTCTCTATTACAACAGGGAACTGAAGGTTGATGTCATCCATGAATATTTGCCCTATCTTAGTAGAGTCAACCGTTCCATGGAAAGCAAACTGACCATGAACCACGTCACATGAGTCCAAGTCAATGAGTGAATCGGCCTGATCAGTTTTCAGATACAACTTACGTCCATCCAGACTTGAAACGTTAGATGTACCTTGGATGTTGAATGAGTTGGCACATGACGTAAACGCTATCAGCGTTAGTAATGCATAGAGAATCTTATTCATAGATGATTAAACTGGTTCTGTTTCTTCTCAGACAAAATTACATTCTATAATCGAAGCCGAGAAACTTTTTTATTCAAATTAAAACAATCTGTGAGCTTTTAGCTTTTTTTAGGTATTTGTGCTGCTGCTTTCCCGCTTCAATTCGTAGCTGATACGATGAGTAGTATACATCTCAATAACAGCAGAAATGAGTAGGAGTATGACCCAATTATGATGGAAGATACTTACATAACTGCTGTATCCATCTAATGAGCCAGTGAAAATAGGGCGAAGGAAATGATAAGCGTCTTCTACCATAAAGATGCCAGCAAGGATAAATCCCCATCCTGCCAACGACATAATCTTGCGTAGACGACGAATAGCTAATACTGTACCTAAGTAACGTTGTCGTGACTGCATAAGTGCAAATAAGATTGCACCTACAAGCATTAGCCAGCAAGCAATAGGCTGGATTAAAAGGAAGGCATACAAGCCTGCCCCTGCAACCATTGTTATCCCTCCTAAGAGGTAAACGATAGATTCTACTTTAGTCAGTTGTTTCATTCTTACCAGTGTTTTCGGTTGGATGCTCATCATCGCTTAGAACGAAGATGTCTTCATTGTCAGCTTTCATAAAATAACGTTCACGAGCGACACGTGCAATAGCTTTTGGATCAGTCTTTAGTTCCTTAAGTTGTTGCATGTCATGCTTATATTGAGAATCGTACTTTTGGATTTCTCTCTTCAAATCATCAATCTGATAGGCATACTCTATTCGTTTCATAAAACTGTTTTCATCCACGATACCAACAATGAGTACACCGAGAATGATAACAATATGAAACTTGAACCGATTGAAGAAACTAATGATATGTCCAGTAATCTTACTCACTTCTTTACATTCTTTTTTGCAAAAGTAAGGAAAAGATTGCATATCGGAGCATTAAAGATATATATTTTTAGCAAATTAACAATTTAATTCTTCTTACCTCCTTACTGTTTTCTTAACTTTTATTACCTTTGCATTGATAATCAGACTTTACTATTTTATGGATGAATATATTGTTTCGGCGCGAAAGTATCGCCCGTTGTCCTTTGATGCTGTCGTAGGACAACAGGCGCTGACTACTACGCTGAAGAATGCTGTGAAGAGTGGTAAGCTGGCTCATGCTTATCTTTTTTGTGGTCCACGAGGTGTGGGTAAGACTACTTGTGCCCGTATCTTTGCGAAAGCTATTAATTGCGAACACCCTACGGCTGATGGTGAGGCTTGCAATGAGTGTGAAAGTTGCAAGGCTTTCAGCGAAGGACGCAGTTATAATATCTTCGAGTTAGATGCTGCCAGCAATAACTCTGTTGAGAATATCAAGGCATTGATGGACCAGACTCGTATCCCACCACAGGTAGGACGTTATAAGGTCTTTATCATTGACGAGGTTCACATGCTTTCTACAGCAGCCTTCAATGCGTTCCTCAAGACGCTGGAGGAACCGCCAGCACATGTCATCTTTATCCTTGCTACGACTGAGAAGCATAAGATTCTCCCAACGATCCTATCGCGTTGTCAGATTTATGACTTCGAACGAATGACGGTTCCAAATATTATCGACCATCTTAAGCGTGTTGCTGAGAAGGAGGATATACAGTATGAGGAAGAGGCTCTGAGCGTGATTGCGGAGAAAGCGGATGGCGGAATGCGTGATGCGCTCTCTATATTCGACCAAGCTGCAAGTTTCTCTCAGGGGAATATCACTTATCAAAAGGTGATAGAAGACCTGAATGTACTTGATACTGAAAATTATTTTAACATTGTCGACCTTGCCTTAGAGAATAAGGTAAGTGAGATAATGGTACTTTTAAATGCTGTCATCAATAAGGGATTTGACGGTGGGCACCTTGTGAACGGTCTGGCTTCTCATGTTCGTAACGTGTTGATGGCAAAGGATGCGCAGACTCTCCCGTTGCTTGAGGTGAGCGAACAGTTGAGAAATCGTTACCAGCAGCAGGCACAGAAGTGTCCTGTTAATTTCCTTTACACTGCATTGCAGATTATGAATCGATGTGATGTGGAGTATCGACAGAGTTCTAATAAGCGTTTGTTGGTTGAACTAACGCTTATCCAAGTGGCGCAGATTACGCAGAAGGAAGATGATATTCCTGCCTCGGGGCGTAGCCCTAAACGATTAAAATCCCTGTTCAAGAATCTTATTCTGAAGGCTCAACAGAAACCGACTCCGCAGGTGGTTGGGAGCCTGAAACATGATAATGACACTGTTCACAATGCTAATGTGGGTGAGACAGTGCCTGTTGAGGTTGTGTCTTCGTCTGAAAAGTCTGTTGCTGAGACTTCTGGCGAACGTCCTAATGTGAATGTAAATTCAGGTGTCCCGAATGCTGTTAATCTCAGTTCGTTGACGATGTCATTCGATAATCTGCTCAAAGCCGATAAGAAGAAAAAGCAAGAAGAGGAGCTTGAAGTAACCAATAAGGATGAGAATGAGCGGTTTACACAGCAAGAGTTGGTTGTGAGTTGGCGGGCTATGTGTTCACGAATGCCTGAGCGTATGCAGGCTTTGGCACAGCGTATGAAGAATATTACACCTACTGTCACAGAGTATCCAACAATCTTGGTACTTGCAGAAAACAATATTCAGCTCAACGAAATGCTAACTATTAAATCGCGCATCCGTGCTACATTGGCAAAAGAACTGCACAACGGACAGATTGAAGTAGATATTCGTCTTGCTAAGTTTGAAGAAATCAAGCCAATGCTTACGCCTCGTGAGTCTCTGAATAAACTGTTGGAGACAAATCATCCTGTAAAGGAACTTATTGATGCGTTGGACTTGTATTTGGATTAAGAAAATCCACCTTTGGTGTTGTCACGGCTAATATCGTCCCATAAGTAGTGTACAGGTAGCTGATATTTAGTGCTCTAATAGTTGGGTTTTAGGTGTTTTAGTGAACCTTGCTACTTGTTTTTAACTATTGTCCGAAGGCTTCGGACAAGTTGTCCGGACGCCCCGTACAAGTTGTCCGGAGGCTCCGGACAGTTAGTGAGAAGGCTTAGTATCAGTCTTATTTGGGGTTGAGAAACTTGCTTCTTTAGATGTTTTACAGTGTTATTATTATCAATAACAGACCGTAATGAGGGTGTACTATTCAAGTCTTAACGGAACGCAATATATGAACAAAATCTTTTCAGTTAGTGTGTACGTACATTATTGTAAAAGTTAAAATAGCGTAATGGTAGTTCTATTCGGCATTATTTCAGTATTTTTGTACGTTATTTAGGCAATGAGAAATAAGAGCATTATATTCCTATTTGAAAGGACAAGGTTCAAAGGATAGTAAGGCGGTTGATAAGAATATTCCAGATACCACGAAGATGGATTCTCTTCAGTTGGCTATCTATCATCATAATAAGGCTATAGACGATTCTATTCGTGCTGATAGTGTGATGCGTGCACGTTCGAATGGAATTGACGCACCTGTTAAGTATTCAGCAGAAGACTCTATTGTGTATGATGCTGCGTCGGGTACTGCCTATCTCTATGGTAATTCGAAGGTTGATTATGAGAATATGAAGCTTGCGAGTGACAAGGTTCACATGAATCTTGATAATAGTACAGTACGTGCGACAGGTACTGCCGACTCTACTGCAGAGGGTGGTATTAAAGGAAAGCCAGTATTTACGATGGGTAAAGACGAGTATCAGAGTGATACAATGGCTTTTAATTTCAAGTCGAAAAAAGGCTTGATAAAAGGAATATATACCGAGCAACAAGATGGATTCTTGAGTGGAGAAGTGGGGAAACGTGACTCTACTGGGGCTGTCTTCTTGCAGCATGGCCGTTATACTACCTGTGATAAGCCCCATCCTGACTTCTATATCGCCCTTTCTCGTGCAAAGGTTCGTCCGGGCAAGGATGTTGTCTTCGGACCGGCTTATCTTGTAGTGGCCGATGTCCCTCTGCCTTTGGCTATCCCATACGGCTTCTTCCCGTTCTCAAAGAAGTATTCAAGCGGTTTTATCATGCCAAGTTATGGTGATGAAAGCGACCGTGGTTTCTATCTTCGTGATGGTGGTTACTACTTTGCTATTAGTGATAAATGGGACTTAAAACTCATTGGAGAGATTTATACTAAGGGGTCATGGGGTGTGTCTGCGGCCAGCAACTACCGCAAGCGGTATAGATATTCGGGCTCATTCCTCTTTAGTTATCAGGATTCAAAGACTGGTGATAAGGGATTACCAGACTTTGCTGAGCAGGAGAGCTTTAAGATTCAGTGGAATCATCGCCAAGACCCAAAGGCTAATCCTTATAGTTCTTTGGCGGCAAGTGTAAACTTTGCGACATCAAGCTATGAACGTAACAACCTCAATAGTTTGTATAATCCGCAGACACTCACGCAGTCTACGAGAACTTCTTCTGTGAGTTGGAATACGAACTTCTCAAGTATTGGACTCTCTCTGAGTGCTACTACGAACCTTGCACAGAACATGCGTACTTCTTCTATACAGATAACACTGCCAGACTTGAACATTAGCTTGAGCCGATTCTATCCTTTCAAGCGCAAGCATCTTGTAGGTAAGGAACGTTGGTATGAGAAGATTTCGATGAGCTATACGGGTCAGTTGGCTAATTCTATCTCAACGACAGAAGATAAAATCCTACACTCTAATCTGATTAAAGACTGGAAGAATGCTTTTCAGCATACAATCCCTGTACAGGCAAATTTCACCTTGTTTAATTATATCAATGTGACACCATCTTTCAATTTCACAGACCGTATGTATTCTAAGAAGGTGACACGTGGATGGGATAACACCCTTCAGAAAGAGGTGGTGAGAGATACTACCTATGGTTTTCATAATGTTTACAACTGGAGTATGAGCGTGGGTGCCAGTACAAAGGTGTATGGCTTCTGGACACCTAATAGGAAGCTGTTCGGTGATAAGATTCAGGCTATCCGTCATGTCATCACACCTCAGGTGACATTCTCATACGCTCCTAACTTTGCTGCACGCCGGTATGGATACTATGACAGCTATGTCTTATAATGCGGCAGCTGACTATCATCGTTGGAGCGACCTTAGCATGCGTCTACGTTTGAAGTGGTGGAAGAACTATACATTCTCTATGAATGCACAGTTTGCCACCTACGCTTATGAACTTGACGCCAATGGTAAACCTTATGTAGGTAATCATACGGAGTGGGGGTATGGTCGTTTGCCTCGTTTTCAGGGTATGTCGCAGAACTTCTCATTCACTTTGAACCCAGAGAAATTGAAGAAGTGGTTTGGACATAAGGATGAAAAAGATGATGACAAGGTATCAGCAGATAGCGACGGACCAGATACTGATATCGAGTCAAATATGGATGATGACCTTGAAAAGGGAAAGTATGCTGCTAAGAAGAAACGTGGTAATATTGCTGAGACGGACGATAACGGTTATATGAGATTTAATATGCCGTGGTCATTGACTATTGGTTATGGTATTACGATGCGTGAGAACACTGTGGGTAAGTTCAATACTAAGACGATGCGTTACCCTTATAAGTTCACACAGACGCTGAACCTCTCTGGTAACATTCGTATCAGTGATGGTTGGAATATTAATTTCTCAAGTGGTTATGACTTTGAGAACCATGCGATGAGTATGACAACAGCGAGTCTGTCACGTGACCTTCACTGTTTTAATATGAGTGCTTCTATCGTGTTAGCACCCTATACCTCTTACAACTTTACCTTCCGTTGTAATGCAGCAACACTGACGGATGCACTTAAATATGATAAGCGAAGCGGTATTGTCAATGCTGTGCAGTGGTATTAATTCGCTTGATTATAATTTCTTTGGTGGGTGTTTTCGCTATCTACCTTTGATACAGAACCCTTTATAAACAACACAAATAATTGATTGAATATGAAGAAACAGACACAAGCTATACATCTCCCTTATAAGCGTAGGGATGCTTACGACGCTTTAAGTATGCCTATCTATAACGCTGTTGCTTTTGAGTTTGATAATGCGGAAGTGATGGCTGATGCCTTTTGCGGACGTATTGATGCGCCTGATTATTCACGTGTAGAGAACCCAACAGTAACTAACTTTGAACTACGGGTTAAGGCTTTGACAGGCGCAGAGAATGTGATTGCACTTAATTCGGGTATGGCTGCTATTAGTAACACTTTGTTTGCTATTGTCGAACAGGGGAAGAACGTGATTACTTCGCGTCATCTCTTCGGGAATACCTTCTCCTTACTTACATCAACACTAAGCCGCTTTGGCGTAGAAACAAAGCTATGTGACCTTACGAAAGTAGACGCTGTTGAGAAGTTAGTAGATGATAATACGTGCTGTCTCTTCCTTGAAGTGATGACGAATCCACAGCTTGAAGTCGTCGATGTACGGGCTTTGACGGAGATGGCTCACCGACATGGTATTCCTGTTATTGCCGATACTACTATAATTCCTTTTACTCAGTTCTCTGCAAAGGACTTAGGTGTTGACGTTGAGGTTATCTCAAGTACAAAGTATATTAGTGGTGGGGCTACCTCTTTAGGTGGTCTGATTATTGATTATGGAAGATTTCCTTTCATTGGAAAACGACTCTTGAATGAGATGCTCTTCAACCTTGGTTCTTACATGACACCACAGGTTGCATATATGCAGACTTTGGGCTTGGAGACCTTAGATGCTCGCTATCGTGTACAAGCTGCTAATGCTTTAGCGTTAGCAAAACGGTTGTGTACGCTTAAGCCTATCTGTAATGTCAATTATGTTGGCTTGGAGGATAACCGTTATCATCAGCTCTCTCTAAGTCAGTATGGTGAAACGGCTGGGGCGATGATAACGATTGACTTGGAGAGTCAGGAGGCTTGCTTCAGATTGCTTAATAACCTCAAACTCATTCATCGTGCAACTAATCTCTTTGATAATCGCACTTTAGCAATTCATCCAGCAAGTACTATCTTCGGACTCTTCTCGGCTGAGGAGCGAGCAGCAATGGATATCCTTGATACGACGATACGACTGAGTGTTGGCTTAGAGGATGTTGACGACCTATTCAATGATATAAAACAAGCTTTGGAAGCATAATGAAGACATATAACTTCGATGAGATAATTGATCGTTCGGGAAGTGGTGACTTGAAGCATGAGGCACTCCTTCCACGTTGGGGACGCAATGACTTATTACCCCTTTGGGTGGCTGATATGGATTTTGCCACACCTGATTTCGTTGTTGATGCACTTAAGGCTCGTCTCTCACATCCTATCTTTGGTTATACTATTGAGCCTGCTGACTATCGTCCAACAATTATTGATTGGAACGAATCACATCATGGTTGGAAGATAAAACCAGAGTGGATAAGCTTTATTCCGGGTATTGTTAAAGGCATTGGCTTCGTTGTGAATGTGTTTACAAAGCCAGGAGAGAAAGTTATCACACAGCCTCCTGTCTATCATCCGTTCCGTATGACGCCTGAAGATAACGGTCGTGAGGTTGTTTTCAACCCGCTTCGTCTGCGTGAGGATGGTTATTATGATATGGACTTTGATAACCTTTCGGAGGTATATGACGATAAATGTCGTGTGTTGATACTCTCTAATCCACATAATCCTGCGGGAGTATGCTGGTCAAAAGAGACTTTGCAACGTTTAGCCGACTTCTGTTATGAACACAATATCATTGTCATTAGTGATGAGATACATAGTGATATGGCACTCTTCGGTAATCGTCATGTCCCGTTTGCGAGTGTGTCTGAACGTGCTGCTGACATAAGTATCACCTTTGCAGCACCGACTAAGACCTTTAATATGGCGGGTATTGTTAGTTCGTATGCTGTTATCTCGAATGATGACTTGCGTCAACGCTTCTATGGATGGCTAAAGGCTAATGAATTAGACGAGCCTACGATATTTGCTCCGATAGCTACTATAGCTGCTTATCAGAAAGGAGAAGAGTGGCGTAAGCAGATGTTGGCTTATGTAGAAGATAATGTTCGTTTTGTGGAGGATTACTGTCGAGAGCGTATCCCTGGTATTCGTCCACTTCGTCCGCAAGCCAGTTTCCTCGTTTGGTTGAACTGTCGTGGACTTGAATTAAGCCATGACAAGCTGCTTGACCTTTTCATTGATAAGGCACATCTGGCCCTCAATGATGGTGAGATGTTTGGCCCTGGTGGGGAAGGCTTTATGCGATTGAATGTGGGTACACCACGTTCTGTACTTCGTCAGGCGTTGGAGCAGTTGGCGAAAGCTGTAAATGAATTATAAAACAAAGATGTTATGGAAGCATTAGAAGCATTGTTAACACGTCGCAGTGTACGTGCTTATGAGGCACGTATGCCTGAGCAGGAGTTGATTGATAAGGTGATGGAGGCTGGTCTTTATGCTGCAAGTGGAAAGAATATGCAGACCGCTATCATCGTAGAAGTGACCAATAAGGAGGTACGCGACCGCTTGTCAGTGATTAATGGTGAGATTTTGGGCGTAACGAGTGACCCTTTCTATGGTGCACCTGTAGTTTTTGTGGTGTTAGCTGATAAGAGTAGTCCTAATCATGTCTATGATGGTGCGTTGATGATGGGCAACCTTATGAACGCTGCCCATGCGGTAGGCTTAGGCAGTTGTTGGATTAATCGTGCCAAGGAAATGTTTGAACGTGAAGAAGGCAAGCAGATGCTGAGAGAGTGGGGAATAGAAGGCGATTATGAAGGTATTGGCTTTTGTATTCTTGGCTATACTGCGAAGGAGGGTAAGACGGCACCACGTAAGGCAAACCGTATCTTCTACGTGAAGTAAGAATTTGGCAGACTACTAATAAATTAATATTTCTGTAGAAGTTAATCGGCTGTGCATTGCTATATATAATAAGGTGAAGCTGGATATTCTCTTACGTTTTCAATCTACGTGTTGAAGCCTCGCACAAGTCGTGTTTATGGTCAGCGACAATGGTGTTGAGGATTGTATAGATTATGCCAGACTACTCGAAGCCTTACAGTATGTCGTCTTATTGGGTACGATTGTTTGTAAGTGTCCTCCAAGATGACAAGTTAGTCTGTTGTTTATTGAGCGGTTTAAGCAGAGTGATGATACAAAGTAGCCTCAATATATTTGAATAATTTGTGTTCATTCAAATATATTGAGGCTATTCTTTTCTATCTCTTAGAAGTAGAAAACGTTTGGTTCTCTATGAAAAGAAGGACTTAATTATTCTCCTTCCTCTTCCTTCTTCTTGCGAGTAGCTCTACGCTTCTTAGGCTTCTCCTCAGTCTTGTCAACCTTTACACCAGCCAACTCAGGATCGATGAGGATACGGCCACAGTACTCACAAACGATAATCTTCTTGTGCATCTTCACATCCAACTGGCGCTGAGGTGGTATCTTATTGAAACAACCACCGCAAGCATCACGCTGTACATAGACGATACCCAAACCGTTACGAGCACCACGACGGATGCGCTTAAAGCTACGGAGCAATCCAGGCTCAATCTTTGTCTCTAATTCTGCAGCCTTCTCTTTCAAGAGTCCTTCCTCTTCACGAGTCTCCTGCATAATCTCATCGAGCTCATTACGCTTCTCTTCTAAGGCATGCTGACGGTCTTCGAGCAGAGCACGGTTAGCCTCTAAGTCTCTTTGCTTCTCTTCAATCTTGTATTGAGCTTCCTTAATCTTCTTATTGCAAAGCTCAATCTCCAAGGTCTGGAACTCAATCTCCTTTGTCAGTGTATCGTATTCACGATTGTTTGCAACAGAGTCTAACTGCTTGTTATAGCGTTCCAAGCTTGCTTGAGCCTCAAGGATATTAGCCTTCTTCTGCGTTACTGCGCTCTGATAATCCTTGATGTCTTGTTCTATCTTCTCAATGCGAATGTGCAAGCCTTCCAACTCGTCTTCCAAGTCACGTACCTCAAGTGGCAACTCACCACGCAAAGCTCGTTTCTCATCGATTCCTGATAGGGTTGTCTGCAACTGGAAAAGGGCCTTCAATTTATCCTCTACTGATAACTCTTTTGGATCTTTCTTTGCCATAGTTCTTATGTGTTATTTAATTCAAAATGCTATATTAATCATTCAAAATAGGATTGTCACTGTTCGCTGTTGACTCGTCAACGTCTTCACTATTAACTCGTCAACTCGTCAACTCATTAACTTGTTAACTAAAAATACCCGATAGGATTTGTGTTAATCTCAGACAGGTAACACTTCAGCCCTAGGCATTCTCGTACGATGATGTCACGTAACACCTCTGTTGTGAATTGTTCACTCTGATAATGACCAATGACACATATCTGTATTTCTTGCTCATGACCAAAGTATTCATGATAACCCATCTCGCCTGTCAGAAAGGCATCTGCGCCTGCTGCTATCGCATCCTTCAAGAGGAACGAACCGGAACCTCCACAGAGAGCAATGCTGCGTATCTCACGACGGAGTAGTTCGTTGGTCTGAACACATTCTACATCAAACTTCTTCTTAAGTAACAGTATTAAGTCGTCTGCTGCTAATGGCTCCTCAAACTCACCAATGACACCATCGCCACCTGTTACTGATTCGCCTGTCTGTGGGTCTACCACCTGTTTATTTCGACCAAAGAAACGTGGATTCTTAAGGCCTAACTTCTCTGCTATCTTGTAGTTGACACCACCCACAGCTGAGTCTAAGTTTGTGTGCATAGCAGCGATGACAATGTCGTTCTTAATTGCCTTTATCACCGTACGCTGCACATAGTCTGCATCTGTCACCTGTGCTAACTTACGGAAGATGAGTGGATGGTGCGCAACAATCAAGTTACACCCCCGACGGATAGCTTCGTCTACCACCTTCTCTGTCACGTCAAGACACAATAAAGCCCCTGATACTTCCGCCTCTGTCAATCCAACTTGTAGGCCAGCATTATCATAGCTCTCCTGCAAGGGCAAAGGCGCAAATCGTTCAAGGGCATCAATTACTTCCTTAATTTTCACGCTACGCATAAGTTTTAGAGTGCAAAGGTAAGAAAATTATTCGATTTTCACAACCTTGTAGTCTAATTTCTTTTCATTCTCTTTCAAAGTAGAATTACTCTTGAATAATCAGATAACGTGATACGTTCCAGAACTTATCCGCATCGGTAATGGTGAGGGTTGTTGTTCCATCCTCATTTTCTGTGAGTGTGTAACTACCTTCTGGGTTCTGTGAAAGGAGCTTAGGATTGGATGAGCTTATAGTCAGTGTCTTCAGTTCCTTACTGTTAGCTTCTGTAAACAGTTCTTTTGTAACCTTGTTATTATTCACCTTCTTTGAGAAAAGTGATGTTTTCAAAAGACCTTTCTCCTTTAGTGTTTCTTTGGTAGCAATGATATAGTAGACGCTGCCTGACTCTTTTTCTTCTTTGTTTCTTTGCTTTTCCTTAGCCTTCAACTGGGCATATTCACGTTCTAAAGCAGCCATATTGAACCTGTAACGCATTGCATCAACACTGTTAGCTTGGTTCATAACGATGTATTTAAGCTGGTCTACAGTGATATCCTTACGACTTGCAACCTGCTCTAATTGGGTTACACGGTCTCCTTTCTCCTTCAGCTGTGATGAAAGGAATTCTATCACTTTGTAGAGGTTGTCTATGGTGGGATTAGATGCTGATGGTGTATCCACCTTCTTAGCCTTCTCGCTTAGCAGTTTGTCAATCTGGCTCTGCTTTTCTTTGAGCAGTGCACCGAGTCCTCTTATCTGCTGAATAATCTTCGATTTCTTATCCGTATGCTCAGTAGTCTTGCAGAGCATAGCTTCCTGAGAAGAGATGGCATCAAGGTTAGCTGATATTTCGTCTATAGATGCTGTCAGCTGACTTATCGCCTCTGCCTCTCTGGATGGAGGTGTGACATTGATACGTTCTCTGACAGGAGCCGGACGCTTCACATCTTCACATGATGTGAAAGCTACAATACCTACAAATGCTATCAGAGCTGTTAATTTATTACGTTTCATCTGTATAATCATCGAATGACAATGCAAAGATACTCTAATTATATGAAGAAACGTTAGATTATGTATTAAAAATACTAATAAAAGGAGAAACAATAGGGTGCTTCTCCTTTAATTTCGTTATTTCTTTGATAAACAGACGAATATTATCTCAAAATAACTTTATATGTCTTACCATTCGTTTCCTTGATAATATTCACACCATGTTGTATATTTTCAAGACGTTTACCAGATAGGTCATAAATAGTTCTTGTGCCTTCTTTCTGCTGCTTATAAACGCTAATACCCATTGGAGTGTCTTCCCAAATAAGCGTTGCTGTCACTCCTTCTTCTCCTGATTGTTTGATATTTTCTACAATACCACTTGCGTTCTGGTTATACGTAATTGTGAAATCATCATCACTTGTCCAGCCAAAATAGTCTTTATCTATCTCCGTATAGCGCACAGCAGCCACTGGATGCTGGAATACTTTACCAAAGTATCCTGCTAAAAGTTGTCCGTATGGTGAGATTCCTTCATAATCGGCAATTGAGGTAATTGGATTAACAATTAGAGAAAGATATTTGTTGGTAATGCTTTTGTTGTATTCATAAGCTACCTGTCCTACTTTTTTGTTATCCCGAAAATGCTCTACGAGTGTAATATCTCCGTCTGTCCATGTTATTTGTTATTACAATCGTTGTCAGTTCCCCAGCTGTATTATATGTATAGTTATAGTCTGCCCAATATTCAGGTTCTCCTTCATACGGAATTAAGTTTATCTTTTCTGAAACAACTCTATTATTCTGGAGAACAGTTGTTCGGATATCTTTATTTTTGATATTTTCATTCGCATAGAATGTTTGAACGACCTTATCATTACTATAAGCATACTTGCTACTACGTTTTAAGTCGTCGTCAGCAATATATTCAACAGACTCTATGATTCTTCCTTTTTCATCATACTTAAATTCAAAGTAAGATTTGCCGTCGGTCATCTTTAATAACTTCCTGTCGTTCTGTGCACTGATGGTCTGACCAAACACAATGAGGGTAATAAGTAATAATGGGTCAGTCCTAAAACCCAGTTGCAAGCCTACTCTCTTAAGCACACAATTTCATAAGCCTATATAAAAAGAAAGGAATATCTGTCACCCCTCTGAACTG
>QWCL01000244.1_pt1 | contig 22639 bp, 26 predicted proteins | sample 1972551 | NCBI WGS metagenome assembly QWCL01 (sample SAMN09866709, study PRJNA288562) | Human oral metagenome isolate term2_saliva, whole genome shotgun sequencing... | isolation source: mouth | host: Homo sapiens | place: USA: California
CACAAACACATCATCCACATGCAAATCAGCCATAAGCCCTGACATGGTCAAAGAACCACCGCTTGCGATCGTAGTCGGCCAAGATGAGGCAGAAGAACCCGACAACCACCGGGCTTTATCATTAAAGCCACGTAAACCACTACCGCCCCCTGTGTTGGTTACTGTGAGTGATGCACCGGACAAACTCACCGGGTGTTGGTATACGTTGTACTCACTAAGTGGTCGGTCTAGTTCCGCAGTATATCCATTGACCGCAGGTTTGCCGGGGTATAGATGAGAGACCAAACCCCACCAATCCGAAAGCGTCGGGTTATAGTTGAGATCTACCGCATCGCGGGAAATGATACCAAACAAGCGAGACCCTACGACGGTATCAAGATCGGCTTTGTAATTTCGAAACACCGGGTCCTCGGTCATGGTGTTGATGTTACCGTAGGCCAAAAGGCCCGGAATGCTGTCGGTAATGTCTCGGTTTTCGTGGTATGGGGTATAACCAATCGCCGGCTCTTCAAAAACGTACCTGGAAAGGTCGCTTCTCACCATCCCCCACCAGCCGGTGTCTTTGTCGCCTGTTAGGTATGTCGCCACCTGTCCGGGTAAATTGTCACCGTTTCGGGTAGCATATGAGCCGGACGGCGTGCCGACGCTAGAAGACCAGCGCCAACCCTGCGGGGTTGGGTTGAAAGCGTATGGGTTGTGATTGTCAAGCGTATTAGCGGTGACCGCCACCGAATCACGCGGAGTTAGAAACAGCGGAGAAGAAGCGCCCGTAACTGGTGCATAATATACCAAAATAGATGCATAAATACCCGAGTTGCCCCGCTCGTTTGGTTGGCGTTTCACGTCGTTAATAGATGGTTTATATCCATCTTGGCCAATGTATGGACGGCCGGGGATCGTGATTGGGTCCTCGTCCGGATAGCTCCAAGCGTTCAGCGTGATAATCCCAACGCCCGCTTTTGGGTCAACGTTTCCGGCCACTTCGTTTGTGACTTCCAAATACCGCCCCGCTACATATCCGCGGGCCCGATTGATGACCACTTTTCCGTTTGTTAAAACATACCCGTCAAGATCCACCACGCACATGGGCGAAGACCCACGGCCGAGAATTTCGGAGTCGTTACGGATGGATGAGTCCTCAAGGTTGGACCCAGTCCGCGCCCCCATAATGGCATCCATTACTGAGGCATCATCACGTGCCCAGGTTAAGTGCTGGTCTTCGCCTTGCGTGTCAAATGTCATCGGTGCGATCATAGTCGAGTACCTCGCAAGTTTTGTATTTTGGTGATTTGGTGAGTGACACCTCGCGCACTTGGTGAAGCCCATCGGCAACTACAAAAGAACCCGCCGAGAGCTTGTCGCCTAGGTTTAATTCATCGCTTTCCAGTTGTGCGAAATGTTGGTCCAAAATGCGAGCGGTGCCGATACGTCGCCCGTATAGGTTATGCTCTACAATCACCGGCACCGCGTCGCCAATATTACACGCCCGCAAATGGTCGGGCAAAATTCGTGCTTTGTATTTTGTCATTTTTCGTCCTCCTATGTTAACGGATCAATGGTTTTGGGGCAAAATCGCCGAGTTCAGGGTCATATCCATACCACGGCAGGGTCTCGATGGTGTACTTTCGCCCGTTTGGTGTGTAGTTAGTTTGCACCACTGACGCATTGGCACCAACAACGGACGCCCCAAATCGGGTCGTGTGATAAAGCGTGATAAGCTCATCACCGCTAAAAGTTGCGTTTCCGTAAAAGTCGGACTCACCGAGCACGATTTGGACCGGTGTGTAGCTGGCTTTTAGTGAATTGACCATAGCCCGCCAGATATTTTTTCTAACAATTCCGAGCCAGTCAACTTGTACGCCCGCAAGTTCCACAACTTCGCCTGGTTTTCCAGTTAAAGCATCAGTGAGAAGCTCTTTTGCTGTTTGTGGGTTGATGGGCTCACCCAGCGCTTCTTTGACTTTGTCTTTGAAGGCTTTGTCGAAATCCTCCGCCTGTTGGTTTTGGGCGTCGACTTGGGCTTTTTTGTCATCCCACGCTTTTTTATCGGCCTCATACTGGGCCTCATCGCTGTAGGTGGTTTTGTCCGGTGCTTGCTCGTCCATTTTGGCTTTTTGGATCGGGTTGTCGTGTGTGAGGTCGACCAACTGGCCGTAACCCACGAGCACCGTTTGAAGTGCGGTTAATCCATAGCCTGTATAATCGGCTTCCGTTACTTGTCCGATGGTTTTATAAGTTACACCGGATTCGGTCGCCGTTGCAATTACCACACCCGCGCGGACGTAGTCGTCCCCGTTGTCCTGTGGTTGGATCCAAATGGTCGCGGCCGCGTTATTGTGTGCGGGTTGTAGTTGGATATTTGCCCCCGGTTTCGTTCTCACGCTGTGTCTTGGTGGTCGTCCGTCTACCCCATTATAAAGGTATGAAAAAACATAATACCCGCGCCCGTCATGGCGCACGATAGCGCCCATGGTTAGCGTTTGGGTTTTTCGCTTGTCGCCGTCGTAGGAGTAGGAATTTTTAAGCGCCCGTGTGATAACGTCGTAAGGCTTGACGTTGGTTTTTACGAAATCGTCAGAAAACGAAGTGGTAAGCGTTTTGTAAATGTTGTCGCTTCCGTTGTACATATAAGGCGTGTAGCCTTTGACGCCGTCACTATCCCCGAAAGGGTACAATTTACAGCTAAAGGCCCGCATATCTCGACGGGATAACAGGCTGAGGACCTCGAGGGTCGGCTCATTGTCAACCATCCCAACATAACCCACGGTGACGTAACTGTGGTTGTATTCGTTGTAATCGGCAAGCACAAGCCGGTTTCCATCCATGGCGGAAATTACGAAAGCGTGCTGAAAATAGGAGCGATCATCCATGACGGACTCATGGACCCCCGGCAAATCAATCGCATAACCACGCGCCACAACTTGCAAGCCTGAGCGCTCATAGTTAACTAAAGTTACGTTTAAGATGTCCCCGATTTTGATGGGTTGGGAAAGAGCGAGCTGACTGGGTGCAGTTACGGAACCATTTGACGTGCTGGCTAAAGTTCCTATATTAATATCATAATCGCTGGACACGAATGAGCCGATTTTGTTGAGGTAAAAGTTATCATCGGAATAATAGAGGCTAGGCTTGGATTCGAAAACCTCGCACATGGCCATTTTTTGGACTGTCATATTGCGAGCACCTCCCGTCGCATAATAATGGTGGATAAGGTGACGCCATCACATACCAGGATATCATCAACGTTGGCGCCCGTTTTTGAATAGTGGGAAAAATCAACCCCAATGGATGAGCCGTTGACCGTGTAAATATTGGCCCACGGTGCGGTATCAATAATGATATCACCGGAAGCAACAAACCCAAAGCGATTCACGGCGACGTCGGTCGGTTGGGCCTTAATAGCTACGCTCCCGCCTTTGTTGGCGTGACCGATTAGGAGATAAGATGAGTAAGAGCCGGCAAATGGTCCGTCTTGGTCGATGTCGTTTTCTGTGTAATTATGCACGCTGGCTTTGAAGTTGTAAGGCTTGACTTTTACGTGATCGCCTTTCATTTTGGCGAGTCCGTCGGCCAGTTTGTCTTTTGTGTCCTTTTCTTCCTGCGCTGACGCGAAGCCGTTCCCTTTAAGGTGTGTGGCTTGGTGCATCATGTGTGAGCCGGTGAGCTGAGACAGGGCCATTTTTTCCTCGTGGCTTACTGTTAAGCTCGGAGCATGGACGGCAAAAACGGCGTAAACATCGGAGCCTTTTTGTAGTACGTTCCCCCATTTATTATACCACGAGCCACGGCGGATGACTTCCTCGATGATTTGCCCGTACCAATACGGATAAGAAAACGGCATGGCTTTGTTGTTTTCGGGGTAGTTGGTCGAAAATACTCTTAGTTTATGATCACCGTTTAAATTTGAAGCCGTGCCCGGGTGGAGTGAGCGAGCCGCGCCCGCTTGCGTGAACGTGTAAAGCATTTGCCAAGCTCCAACGGTTGTGACCGTGATCGTTTCTAATAGCGACGCTTGGGCATAGGAGCCCTCAGTTTTGGTAATGTCGCTGACATATCCCGGCCGGTAAGCGTAAGTGTATCCGCCATGAGTTGGGACGGCATAACGAAGCCACACCATTTGGCGCTGAGATAAGGCGGTCACCACATCCAAATATTTTTCGTAGCCCGTCGATTCAACGTCAGTTTGAAAAATCATCTTGAAGCTAATTTGACCATTTACCACGCCGAGCTGTCCGGCTTCATTGCGGGTGTATCCTCCGCCGAGGTTATTGGGTGTGTATAGTGGCGTTTCATGGCCAACGATTTTGGCGGATGTGAGTTCTTGCCCCGGGTTGGTTGCTATCAGGTCGTAAATACGTAATGGCATTTTCTTGCTCTCCTTTGCTTTCCTCGTGCTGTTCTTCCTATTATTATATCATGAAAAGCTCATTTTGTCCGACATAATAAAAAGGAGGGGTTGAAACCCTCCCTTCTTATAACTCGGTGCGAATCACTGCGGATTCTCCGATTTTGAAACCTACCACGAAAAACTTCGTTTCTTGCGGTGTTTCTTGCTTGTGCTGGTAATCGAGCACAGATGACAAAGTCCGGCGATATGGCGTCGCACCTTGTGTTCGTACAATGACACTCATTTTTTTTCCTCCCTTATGCTAATCCCAATTCCACCTCATGGCGGATTTGGCGGGCTAAGCTTGTCACATCCATTCCCGGCGCTGGGTTGATGTTGATGTGTACTGCGTTTGAGCTGTTGTTGTTGATGGTTGAGGCGCTGGAATAATTGCCATAACTTGCATACTGGGCCCCGTCGTGAGAAGCTCCATCAGCTGAACCAAAGAACGTATCTTTCACCCAGTTCCAAATCCGTTCTCCGAGTTTTCCAATGACACCGACAAGATCCGAAATCCAACCAACAAAGGTGCCAAGTGCTTTGGACACGATGCCAAGAGTTGACGCGATACTTTTGAGGCCTTCGGCTACTACTGTACCAATTAACCAGCCCAAAAAGTCGGTGAATGGCTTGATATTTTTAATCAGTTTTCCGATATTTTCCCCAAGCTCGCTGAATGATTTCCAGAGAAAATCAAGGATTCCGGTTTCCTGCATTTCGTCCAGTGCATCCTGAATTGGTTGAAGCGCTGAATCAAGGAAGGACTTGACAACGTCGATCGCGCCGCTGATGGTTTTGCCCCAGCTGGTGAAATCCGCATCTTTGAAGAAGTCGGTGACGATTTTGAGCGCTTTTCCGATAACGTCGGAAACCGTTTCACTAAATGATGTGAACACATCAATAACGCCTTGGATTCCGGTTTGGAATGCCTTGCTGTCGGTAAATTCGGCCCAGGTGTCGCCGATGCCTTTGATGTTGTCGGCTATTCCCTTGATGTTCTCTTGGATGCTTGGGTCATTAAATGCCCCACTAATCGCCTGACCAACATTTGTCGCCACGGACAAAAGCGACGCCGACAAACCGGCAAAGGCTGTGAGTATCGCTTGGAAGGCGTCGGACTCGACAAACCCTTTGACATCCTCGAAAATGCCTTTGATGTTTTGGAATGCGTTTTGGATTTTCTCGTTGTTTTCAGGGTCGGCGAAGGCGTCGCCGATGGCTTTCCCGACGCCCTTAATGATCCCGAAAATTTGTGCGATCGCGTCGTTGATACCTTGGAAGGTTTCCTTGATGGTGTCGGCGTTGCCTTGGTCTTTGAACATGCCAGTAAAAGCACCGGTTACATCTTTAGCAAGTGAAACAATCCCACCAAGCACGGTGGAAAGTACGCCAAGGGTCCCCGTGACGAATTCCTGGAAGCCTGGAGTTTTTACCATGTCGCTCAAGTTTTTGCCGATGTCCTTGACACCCGCGACAATGTGCGAAATCGTGTCGCTAGTGTCGCTGTTCTTGAATGCCTCACCGATGGACTTAATCAGCCCGGTAATGATATTGGCAACAGAACCGACAAGAGAAACGAGTGAGTCCACCACTTTTTTGAAAATTGGTGAATCCGCCACGCTTTTTACACTGTCGACAATTTGCTTGATTAGGTTACCAACTGCACCCAGTGCGTTTTGCATGGTGTCGGATGCGAAAGCATCGCCGAGCGTTTTGGCGATTGACTTGACAGCGTCCAAGATGGAGCTGATCACATGGCCGGCACCCTCGAAAGTTTTATTCCAGTCGATTTTTTCGACCATTGAGCCAATACCTTTAATAACAGTTCCGACAGCGTCGCTGATTTGTTTGAGGACGTCAAGAGCTCCGCGGAATACGTCGCCAAAGTTAATATGTTGACCGATGGTTTTTAACACCTCAAAAACGGCTTTTGTTTTGGCTCCTACGATGTCAAACACCTTGACGAGTCCGTCAAGCACGGTTGAAAAATCCACACCCTTAAGGGCGTTTTTGATAGTGTCACCAATTCCGCTAACCTTCGAAAAGGCCGATTCTAAGCCTTTCGTAATGGGTGAAAAATCCATTCCGTCGATTTTGTCGGTGAGTTTGCTCACAAAATCGATTCCGCCAGCTGTCAACTTACTGTAAACGGACTGAAATTTTTGACCGATCGTTTCTTGGAGTGTTTCGAAAGCTTCACCCATGTTTTTTGGCACGGTTGCGGCTTTTTTGGCCGCATCGGACTGTCCAATTTTGGCCACGGCTTGGTCTACCATTTCGGCTGAAATGGCGCCTTTTTCCATCGCATTTTGGAAATTCCCGAATTGCTTGATAACGTCCGGGAAGTTGCGCTCAATTTCCTTTTTGATGGCACCGCCCAAGCCCGCGTCTCTTAATTGCCCAAAATCCTGAGCCATTAATTTTCCGGCGCTATTGATTTGGGAGAAAATCACCCCAATGTCGGAGATTTTCCGCGACCCATCACCAAGCAAAGCGTACGCGTTGGCGATGTCTTTTGTTAACTCGCCCGCTTTGTTGGCTTCCACATTAGAAGAAACCAGCCCGGCAACCACCTTATTTAATTCGCTTGACCCGTAGGTGGTGGTCTTGGCGTAGTCCGCCATGTCCTTGGTTAGTTTGTTGATGGTGCTGTCGTCAACGTCGGCAAAGTTTAAAACGTTTTTAAGGCTCTTGGCCGACTTTTGGGCTTCCTCCATGGATGAGACCGCACCTTTAACGGTGTCGGATACAGCGTTGGTGATATTTTGGCCAACGGTTAAGAGTGACCCGCGGACGATGGTCCCAATTCCGGACGCGATACCACGAAACGGAGCAGTGATGGCGCCGGTAATCGCATGACCAATGCCACTCATTCCGCCAACAATTGTGCGACTGATAAATCCGCCAACCGCTGAAAATGCACCAGTTACGGCACCTTTTACCATTTGCCCCGCGGATTTGATACCCTCAACGCCAAGGCGCCCAACGGTCCCCCATACCGTGCTTAAGGTTTTGACAACTGCAGTCCCCATTTGATCCGCGGCATTAACTGCCATTCCGGAAACTGCCGAAACGCCCGATTTGGCAACGCTTCCAAGGTTGCCGATAATGGCTTTTGGCGCTTGTTTCAGTGTTGACGTGAGGCCATCAATCCCCGCAGATGACAAGTTTTTGAGCTTTTCGGTAACCGTTCCGGGAGCTTTGGCGATATCTTTGATCGTTGAAATGATCCCGCGCGCCTTATTGGTTACGCCATCGTGTAAGACCACGTGAGCTTCGGCTTTTGCGTCGCCAATGGCTTTCAGTTGTGCCTTGGTTTCGTTGATTTGCTTGGTGATTTCCGCAAAGCCTTTTGGATCGGCTTTTACATCAATATTCGAAAGCTCGGTGTCAAGTACATTGACACGACGTGTCAACAATTCCGCCAACTTGTCAAGCTGGTTAAAATTGGCTTTTACTTGGTCGAATCCGGCTTTTGACCGGTCAAAGTTGATGATCTCCTTTTGATTGCCCAAGGTCGAGATGGCCGCGTCGATTCCTTCGATCGACTTGCCAAATTCACGAACTCCAGTTCCGGGGTCAAATTTAAAAGTCCCAGCTGTCGCGTTCAGTCGCTTGACAGCTGATTCACTGACGGAGAGCTGGCGAGTTAAAGAGCGTGATTCTCTCTCAGCGTTCGCCACTTGTTTGGCCAATTTGAAATACGCGCTTGGGTCCACATCCGGGTCAATTTTGTCCAGGTCCTCGCGTAAGAGTTTGGCTTTTTCGTTTGACAGTGCCAAGGCTTGGGCCAGTTGCTCGTGCCGTTTGGTGACGAGATCGGCGTTCGTTGGGTCCAACTTCATATCTTTGCTGAGTTCGTTGGCCTCGCGTTTGGCTTGGCTAATCGCCGCGGTTACCGTCTTTAAGCTCTTTTCCAGCTGGACGGTTTTTCCGCCGATTTCGATTTCTAGTTTGTTCGCCATGTCTTACCTCCTTTTTTGTTGTTGTTGTGCTACTTTGTTGTAAACGTCGATAGCCATATCATAGGGTGCATTTAGTAGCACCTCATCATTAATATGATTTGACGCCGTCAAATTGACAATGGTTGTCATAACTACCTTTTTTGGGTAGCGCTGGCGGGTCCTCGCGTGGAGTTCGTCCAGTTGATCGGGTATAAAATCCGGGCCGTCTTCGTCTTCCTCCGGTGTCAGTGTTGGTGTCATCAAATCCAAAAGCGGGCCGTCTGGGTCGAGTCCGATTAAATCCAGCCCCTCCATGATTTGGGACGAAATTAAACCCAGCTCGTTTTTTTGTCCGAGTTCTTGCAGTGCTAAATTTTGGTCCAAGGTTTGGAAGTCGTCGAAAATGTCCCGGCCTGTGCGTAATGTATAGTTCATCACCTGTCGTAATGTTAACATATTAACCTCTCAATATATGAAAACGGCCACGGCCTCAGTGAGCCGTAGCCGTTGTGATTAGCTGAATAAGTCGTCGGCCAGTTCTGCCGGGTCGACATTGTCAATAATGTCGTAGCGTTCGTCGTCGTTGCCTTCTTTGGTTAACCGTTGGTACTCTTTGCGGGCGTCGATCACGTTGTAAGTGTCTAGCAGGTAAAGGCCAAGCGTGAGGACTTCGAGGGCCTCAATTTTTTCTTCTCCGGTTCCTTCACCGACTTTTTGGACGACGTCCAAAAGGTGCTGATTGGTGACCAATTTGAAGTTTTTGAGTTTACTGTATTTAACTTTTGACATTTTGGATATTTCCTTTCGTTTCTATCGATTAGGCGCTACGGGTTGTGCTTGTTGCTTGTGAGTTAGCCAAGACTGTAGTCGTTCCGGGTACATAGTCAGGTAGGATAATTCCCCCATTATCAATGTAATCTAGCACTTTTTGGACTTCGTCACCGCTGAAAAGGTATTCAAACTCAGCGGATTTTAGGCCTTTGGTGGTTGTGTAAAAATCACTTCCTGAAGCTTGCACCGCTGCCTCCCATTGGACTGCTGTTGGAGTTTCCGAGCTGTCGGTGGTTGTTGATTTGCTTGGTTTGTTGGTTACACTCATATTGGGGTACACAGTAACTAACAACGCGCGCGTTCCGTCGCGTTTGGTTCCAAGCGTTGCGTATTGGATCAAGCGTTGTGGATATTGACCCACTGACGCGTAACCTTTGCCATTTTGTGTCGTGTCTTGGCCAAAGAATTTAATACGCAAATCAGGATCTAGTTGCAAGAAGTTAAGGGTACCTTTAAGGAGTGATGCCCCTGCGATTGTTGCGTGGTCAGGTACATCATCGGCCGCGATGTTGGTTACGTTCGCTTCATCCGACATTGCGGAAACTGAAACCAATCCAGTACCGCGGATTACGTCGCTGTACTTGGTTTTGCTGTCTAGTTGGGCGATCAAAAGTCGTTGGTTACCATGGTACATGGTACGGTCGGAATAATTGAAAACCATATTTATTTTACCTCGTTTATTTTAGTTTTTGTCGGGCGTCTTTTAGGACGCGGGTTAATGTCCTTGCCCCGTCTGGATAATGGCGCGGAGCCAAGAACACCAAAGCGTGGTAGGATTTGTCAGTGTAGTTGGAGCGGTTGCCACCATCTACCAAGTATGTCGCGGTTTGGCCTTGTTTGGCTTTTTGTTTCACCGTCATCTTGATATTGCGCGAAAGTTCACCCGTGCGTTGATGGCGTCGAGCATAAAGACGGAGATCATCCATTACGCCTTGCGCTACATCGCGCACCGCATCATCTGCGATGGCTCGCACGTTGTCCGCGATGGCTTCTAAATTGTCATTACTCATCCGGCACACTCCCCGGGCCGTACAAAACCGCCGACCCTGTAAAAATATTGTATCCACTATCTTCATCATATTCGACATAATTGACTCCGTTTTCCAATTGCTCGATAATGTCGCGATTTGTGAAAGCGGGGCGATTTTGAAGAAAAATGAGATCATATGTGGATGAAGCAATCATGGGAACGCCGTCCGAGTATACACTTTGTGAGCCTCGGTGGGTGATAAAAAGCGTGGGTCTGGTGATCATGTCTTTAGTGGTTCCGAGCACGATATCCCAATCGGGCAACTCTTCGGCCAGCCAATGGTAAAGCTCGTAATATGTGCGATACATCATTAGCGTTTCCCCCTTGCTGAAGTTCCTTCTATATAATACGACGTGCCGGTCACATCCTGTGTGAAATCGGTCACGCTGTATTTAATACCCTGGTGGATAAAATACGGTGTGTTGTCCTGATTGTACCCCGTGCCGAAAAGTTGGATTTTAAACCGTAATGCTCGGCCAGCTCCTCGCTCGTTGTACTTGTCACGCTGTTCCCGCGTGACCTTTTGTTTCACAATCGGGACATCTAACCGCGTTTCGGTTTCGATGTATTCCCCGTTTTTGTTTTTGGTTTGGGTTATCGTAATGAGTGTTACTTGGTCATACATATCAGGCACCCCCGTAGGTCAACTGGTTGATAATTTGCCGTAATCGCTCGGTTTCACTTTGTCGAAACGTTGGGGCCGCATCTTGAAGCATCCCAAGCCGTACATACGTATTCACGTATGCCGACACAAGGGGCCTTTTTGCACCAGTGATACCAGCCACCGATAAGGAGGCGAGGGCTGAATCGATCAAGCCCAAAACCTCTTCGTCGTAGACTGTGACACCATCGGGCATTCGTAGGTACGTTTTAGCATCCTTTAAAAATTCGTTTGGTGTCATGGTTTTACCTCACTTTTTAGCGTTCCAAATCGATTACCGCAATGCCGTTAAACGCTACAGCGCGCCCGGTTGCTGGTGTTTCGACTAGGATGTCGTTTTCGTTGGTATCCAACTTGAATTGCTCGATACGGTTGAGTGGTTGATGGTCAATGTGATAAGCTCCTTCAGCCAGTACGATTGGTTTCAAAGCTTTGGTGCCTTGGTAAATCACAACATCATCAAGGCCGAAAGTGTCAGCGATTGCTTGGTTTGTGTTGAAAAATGTTGTGTTAGGCCATTTGGCACGGACAGCGGCCACAATGTCGCGTTTTTGTTGTTTTGTGATGACCAAGAACTTGCGACCTGGTGCGTCGATGCTGTCAACCGCTTCTTCTACAGCGGCCACAAGGTCTTTTTTGCCAGCTACATGTGCCACTTTGTTCGTGTCCGTTTCGTTTTGGATGGCTACAAAACCATTTTCGGCAGTAGATGCGCCGGTTTCCCCATCAGTGGCTGTACCTTCAATAAGTGCCAAATCAACAATTTTATCAATTACACGTTGAGCCAGCTCAGCGACGATGGTGTTGTATAGCTCGCCGTAATTGTCAATTGTGCGACGGTCGATTTCGTTGATACTTTGAGCCTTGTAAATCATTTTAGGTTTGATGCCTGAAACTTTCAAAGTTGCGGCTTGTTTGACCTTGTTTGTGCCCGGGATGTGGACTTGCGCTTCGTCGTTAGATGTCAATTCGCGAGTGATCAACATTGCACCAAGGTTTGTGATTTTAAAGAGTGGATAGACCGGATTGGTACGAGTCAAAACCGTTTCCAATTGGAGTTCCAATTTGCGCGGAAGGTAATTATCCTTATCAGTGACGGTGATTCCGTTTTGGGCCAATTTTTCGGTCCACAATTTGTTGAACTCGGCATCTGACTTGCTGTTGAGTTTGAGGGTTGCGAAATCCTCCATTGCGCGGTCAGTTTCCAGGTATGGTTTATTTACTGTTTTGTCCATGTTGTCCTCCGTTTGGATCAGTTGATTACGTTGTGATTTTAGCTCTTTGATTTCCGCGCTGATTTTGTTGAGTGCCTCAACATCGGTCGCGACTTTGGCTGATTCCGCCAACTCTTCGAGCTTGTTATCGATGGATTCGATTTGGTCGATCAATTTCATCGGGTTTCCCTCCATATTATTATCTTATCATATTATATCACTTTTATCTGACGGCGTCAGATAAAAAGTGCGCTACGGAGCACATTTAACCGAAGTTTTTCCAGTTCGTCTTCTTCGTCGGTTTCGGTTTCATCCGTTGTAACCGTCGCGGTTACATCAGCGGGAGCCTCTCCGTTTTCGGCTTCTTCGGTTTCGGTTTCATCCGTTGTAACCGTCGGGGTTACATCAACTGGAACCACTTCCGGGTTTTCCCCATTCGTTGTAACCGTCGGGGTTACATCAGCGGAGCCCGTTTCAGTGTTGGAAACTTCCCCGGTGTGACGGTCGGCACCAACTGAAACCAGAGACACCTCTTTGAGGATTGCGGAGTTGACTCGGACATATTCGCCATCTTCCATGACGTCGTAATCCTTGATGTAGTAGCTCACGCTCAACTCATTGATGACGCCATCGCGCCAAAGTTGCTCCGCGTGTTGGGCTTGTGGGGTTGTGTCGTAAAATGTGATCTCTCCCACAAATTCGCCGGCTTCGTTTGGTTTTCCATTAGTTGTGATATATCCGACGACGTCTTCCACTCGGTTGTCCGCGTGTTCAACGAGTACCGGGTAACGGTCGCGGGTGGTTTGGATGGAATTGGCGGTGAGTTGTAACTTGTTGTCGTTGACCTCGTCCACGTGCGCGTAGACAACGCGGTAAGATTTGGGCGCGTTGTCTCCCGCACTATTTCGGACCAAGTCACCAACCGTGATGACGTTTTCACGTTCATCAATTAGTACGTTCTTGATTTTCATATTTTTTCCCCTTGTGTCCTATTATCCAATTAATACGGCCGCAGGTTTGGCAGTGTTGGTGCCTGCGTCGTATACCACGCGCGCACCATCCGGGCGAACCAATACATACACATCAGTGGCGATTTGGTCGGCCTTGTAAGCTTTGCTCACGTTTTGGAGGAAATTAGCCCCCACTGGTTGCACGTTTTTGACTTCTTGTGTGCCTTTGGAAATTTTAAGGCGTGACCCATCGTAAGTGTAAGTGTAGTCCTTATTTTTGAGGTCGGCTGTGGCTGTTGCGATGGCTTGGTCTACTGTTTGTTTGGCGTCGCGGTTGTAGTCGAAAACCTGAGAAGCAACCAAAGCACTCAAACCTGTGAAAATTCCCAAGTTTGTGTACGTTGGCTGATCGTTGAGCATTTGAGTGATTTTGTTTTGCACGTCGGTAGGTGTTGCCTTTTCGCCAATTTTAGCAACGAGCTTATCCCAAAGGTCGGTCGTGTTGTAATCGGCCGCGGTGTTGAGGATGCCTTTGGTGACTTGCTTGATATGGTCATCACCCACGGCCGCGCTTGTTGCATTAGCGGCGGCTTGTGTCAGTGTTTCAGTTGCGGTTTCGTCAACCAGTGACGCGATGGCGTCAATCAGTTGCGCAAAATTGGACCCGTTGGCTAATTGTCCATCAGTCCATTTTGGCTTTTGTGATTGTGTAAAAGCGTTTGTTTTTTGTGTCATGGTATACACTCCTTTAATTTTTAATTTGGGTTACGTATTGCTTACCGGTTGATGGATCAGTGTAGACGATGAGGGCCGAGTTAATGTTAAACGCGCGACCGCTCCAACACTTGGAGCTGGAGTCGTATTGTGGGTATCCATCCAAACTTCCGTGGTAATAAATTTGATACAATCCGTGCTGGTCTCCATAATATGTCCCGCTGGACGTGTCGGTGTCGTACATGGTCGCAACAAGTGTTCGGCCGTCGCCCGTAAATTGTGCTTTTTGGAAGTTTAACTGAGTCGCTTGGATTCCGGAAAGCCATTTTGCAAACGCATCGCCAGCCGGCGCCCCCATCCAGCCGTAACGGTCGATACCTGTTGTGTTTGCATAATTACTGTCAACAGTTGCAACTCGGATGACCTCATCCGTCCCATCTGTTAATTTTGCGACTAATACTGGCACATAAATACTTTCCAAATCGTCCCGCTGATACGCGGATGTCAGTTCATAGCCCTTCACCTGCGATAACCAATCAAACATCTCACGACCGGCACCTTTTTGCAACACTTTGCCAATATTTCGGCCTTTAATTTCCACGGTGTCAATCGGTTTTCTTGTGGTCGGCGTCGGTGGTGCAACTTTTGCGATTTCGTCGTCTATCGTCCGCCCGATGTCTTGCAAGTTTTGAGACGTTAAAGGCGTCCCGGTTCCTGCTTTTTGCTTAATGGTGGATTCTACCGGCCCTGTGAATCGTTCGAAAGACCCACCGCCGGAATAATCAGGAAATGGCATTTCTTATCCTCCTTTTCTCTTGGCTCCTAATGCTAAAACGTCCGCGTCGCTATAAATCCCAAGCTCATACATTACGCGGATCACGTTTGCTTGGCGTTTATCTTGCCAACTTTGGCCGGGTTTATATCGTGCTTCCGCCCAGTCGTACTTGTTGCGATCTTGGAGCGGATTGATCACTTTTGTGCTATCCGCCCAATACTGAGCATCAATGCTGGCTTTTAGCTTGTCAATGGTTAACGTACCGCGAGATGATGAAATGATATTACCCACCAGTGGATACGTGACCCAGGTCGTGTTGTTGATGTTTGGGGCGAAGCCGTACCCGTAGATGGTGCCCGTGGTTTTGTAGTCCGGGAGTTGTAAGCCGGCTTGATTGTCAAACCAAATTGTCCAAGGTACGGACGACCGGTCCAGCGTGTACATCATAGGAGCACGCCTGGTTCCACTACCTGACAAACCGTTTAACAAACTCGCCGTGAGTTTATCTCCTGTTGATACTGTCATGACCAATCACCCCAAAACGTCGAATCAGCCAAATCACGCACAGGGATATACCAGTAATCACCATTAGCGCGACGCTGACTGATCCATTCGTAGCCACCCGCGATGAGTCGCCGGTCGTACTTGATGGCGTCGCCTTTTCTAAATAGATAGGCTTGCGGGTTGTTTTTGTCTGGTCCTTTGGTTCTTGCTTTGATATTATACCCACACCGAAACACACCAAGGGCAGGCTCTCCTTTTGGTGCCTGCGTTGGTTGTTGTGGTTGCGTTTGTGGTTTACTTTGTGCTGGTTGGGTTGTTTGTTCGCTTAGTTGTTGGATACGGTTGATAAAATCAGCCCATCCAACACCGACGATGGAGTCCGTATGGTTGGAGCCGCCAAATTCTACCGACGCTGTCGCGTGGTCGATGATTCGGTAGTCGCTAAATGGTACGCCTGATTCACGGATTTTCTTTGCCACATATTGGGCGACAGCTTCCGCGCTTTGTCGGTTTTTTTGCGCATCGTTACTGATACATTGTTCAACCTGTAAAAAAGCATATTTATTAACGTATCCAGCTCCCCAAGCTACGGTACCATAAGGCGCAAGCTCTACGACGTCGCCGGACCAATCCGCGAAAGCATGCACAAAAGTTTGAATGTTTTGCCATTCACGCGTGAAATACACGCCCTCATTTTTGGCGGTTGCTTCAGGCGTTGCGGTGTTGTGGATAATAATAATCCGTTTTCCATTGTGTGGTGTGGCTTGCTGGTTTGGCAAGCCTTGGAGATATGATTTTTGTACATTAATTTCCATTGTCTTCCTCCGTTTTGTCGTCTTCGCCATATTTGATTTCAACCGAGTTCAAATTCGTGCGGAATGTGTCCCCGCCATCGATTGGGTCATAACCCATTAGGACGCGAATTTCGTTAACCGTCAAAAATGCCCCATTGGTGTTGGCTTTTGCGACCGCTACAATTTGGTCCATTGATGCCCATTTAGTAACAGGCTGGGAAATTTTGATCCGTTCAAAAGTTGATTTTTGGCCGGTATTGATCCGGGCGTTGGTGGTTAGTAACTTATAAGTCAGTTCAGTTTCAAGCTCATTCACCAATGGCGAAAGGACTTGGTCCACGAAATGCCGGTAATCGGCTTCCGTGTACTCACCGGTTAGCAAGCTTTCCGAAAGTCCAAAACCATTTAAAATTTCCCTTTTGATAATTTTTACGGCTTCATCTGGAATGGTTTTGTACTCGTTTTGCAGTTCCACAACGTCGGCTTTGGCATCAATGATCCCGAGCCCGTTGTATGCGGCCACTTCTTGCATGACTTTCAACTGGTCGAGGGCTTGGTTTTTGAATGCTTCGGCATTGCTCCCCACGGCCGCATTGATTTTCAAAAATCCCCGCAAATTATTTCCGCTTAATTCACGCCCGATATTTGTCAAAATTGAATCATACAGTGACGCATTGGATGAAATGTAATAAGGCGAAGTAATCGCCAGCACGTCATCCGGTGCTTTGTTGTACGTTTCCTGATCCGTCAATTTAAGGGCGGTTAAAATTCCATTTTTGCGGACCGGTTGCAAATAGACGGTGGCGCCTGTCATAATGCGCGTGGCGATTTGTCGGCGCCATTCGGCGTTTGTTTTGTAACCATTGGGGGCGAAGTTGAGCACCTCATAAATGTCCGAGCCCAATTTGTCGCGTTGCAAATACTTTCCGTCTTCTTGTCGGACATACACGCGGTGGCGGATGTCCAGTTTTGAAAATTCGCGGGCCACAAAGTAGATGACCGACTGCATGTAAGCGGACGTGTATTGCACCGCTTGGTCGGACCAGGTGACGACCTGAGTCCGCTTGTCAACATCGCCCCGCATCATGCGGACGACTGATTCGATGACTCCCATTTCGTGTCACCTCCTTATTTTACCATAGTGTAGTATTCGGCGTACTGATTGCGCCGTGGGTTTTGCTATTGTGGCACTTTTGGCAAAGAAGCCAAAGGTTGGCCGGGTTATAAGCTATATCCCAGTCGTGCATGTTGTCGACTGTGATTTCCGTCTTATGGTCGACCACATAACGCCCCGTGATTGGCGCCCCGCAATATTGGCAGGTCATTTCGTCCCTCAATTTTATAGCATCCCGCGTTTTAATCCATTTGCTGGACTGGTAAAACCCAGTATCCCGCACGCCTTTTGCTTGTTTTTCTTGTGGTAGGTAATCAACCATAAGCGATTACCCGCGCACGTCGTTTTGGTCGTCGGTTGATCCTTGCTCGCCCGGAATGGTGATTCCGTGCTTATCTTGCTTGTTGGCCACCTCTTGCGGTATGTACTTGTAAGCGATTTTGGTGAGCCAGTTCTTACTTTGCGGATATGCCGCGGAATAATTGGCCACAATTGATGTGAGCGCTGAAACCACATACAAAACAGTAACCAGCATTGAAACCGTATTCACATAAGTCGTGTCCGCATGGTCAGCCGGGATCAAGGAAACCAGCGACTGCAAACCAAACGGGATCGAAATGATCAAAATGTTATTAACTAAGCCATAAATCAGTGATTTGGATAGCGTGCTTTTAGCTTTGACGCTTAGCGACACAGCGGCCCAAAGGTCGACAAGTGCCACCACTAGCATGACAATCGACATATCAGTCGGCCGTAAGTGTGTGAGTTGGTTGATTAATCCGTCCATTTTTTCGGTGTCCTCCGTTTATATATTCTCATGTTATTATATCAAATTCAGGGCGCCCTGTCAGTAATAATGAGGCTTTAAATACCTTTAACGATTGCAGTTTTTAAGGCAATCACAAGCGCCACAGCCGGGTCGATTTTGTCGGCGTCCGTCAATTTGGTTGCCATATAATCGCCCGAGGCTCCAACTTTGACCGCCAAATTGTTTAAGCTCCATTCCAAAATGCGCGAATTGTGGACCAGTGAGCCCTCTTTGAATTTGTCCTTCATGAGTTTGATATAGTCGGACAAGGCGAAACCTTGGCGGATTGGGAGTTGGCGTTCTTTGGCAACGTCGAAAAAGTAATCGTCGATGAGTTGGCGCAGGTTGTCATAGCGTGATGGGTCATAGCCAATATAAGTCAGCTGGCAGTTTGTGCGGTTGACAAATTGCTGGAGCACGTCCAAGACATCGGGCGCCGTAATGTAAGCCCCTTGCGTGATGGTTAAATTTTCCATGTTGCGCAGCAAAGTTGCCTGAGCCTCGGGGAGTTTGTCCAGTGTGTTTTTGCTTCCCAAAGCTTCCACGTGGGCGTATGTGATCCCGTTTTTTTCGGTCAGGAAAACAAGCGCGGTCAAATCGCCAACCAAGGAAAGGTCAACACCCAGCACGACTTCGGCACCGGTCCAAACCTCATCAAAGTCGTAATCCGTACGGGCTGACTCTTCTGGCATAATGTACTTGGTGGTATCCTGTACCGCTACCCCCATATTATAAGAAAGAAATTGAAGCTGTAAGGCATTATCACGTGAGGCGATATTATACTCATCACGTACGGCTTCAATTTTTGGCAACCCACCCGGAAGCATGGGCGCGGCCTTGGTCCAGTTGCTCTCATCGGTAACCTCTCCCGCCTCGTCTAGTTGGTAGATTAGCCCAATTGAGCGGTCATTCTCGAATTCCTCTTCGGAGGTGAAACGCTCAACCATGGAATCGTACAGATACCCACGGGTAATACCGCCTGAGGTAATGTAAATTGACCGCCAGCTTTTTTGCTTTTGGCGTGATCCTTTGTTGACTGCTGAAACCACATCTTCTTTATAAACGTGCAATTCGTCGAAAATGTTTAGGCTTGTATTCCCACCTTGCAAACGGGCCACGTCATGGGTCGCTTTTCTCACTTCGTTTGCGGTTGGCACGCACTTGATGCCGGTTTTGGTCGTTTTTAGCTGTCCGGTATCTCCAAGCATTTTAAGGAGTCCATCACCGGCGGTGATTTGGTTCCTGATTTGTCCGTAAACGTGCTCGGCTTGGTTGTTATCATAGGCTATCACCCACGACTCCCCGCCATAGTTGCCACCATATAAAAGCCAATAAGCCTCTAAGGCCGCCATTAGGGTTGATTTTCCAGCACCCCGGATGATGGTCAAAAGGGTTTCCTCAATCAGTGCGGATCCGTCGGCTGTGTAATACCCCCACCATAGCTCCATCCACCATTTTTGCGCGGGTTGTAATTTTAGCAAACCTAAAGTCCCGGTGGTCATGTACACTTGAGACTCCACAAACTGAATGACATTTTCGACGATGTCGGGGCGGTATTGATAAACACCATCCAAAGCGCGCTGGTGGATGCGTCGGTGTTTTTCAATCGCTCGCTCTATTGCCTTGCTATGTTTGACGCCGTGCGCCTTGTCATACTCCAAAAGCTCGTTCAGGTATTTCATACGGTCTCTCCTTTCAAAAAAAAGGCACGTTTCGTGCCTTATGTTCCTATATTATGCGAATGATCCCCACGCTGGACCGGTTCGTTTTGTTCCGTTACTTTCACCCGTTGGGATGTACCAGTAACCACCGCCGGAGCGTGGTTGGCGGATCCAGACGTAGCCGTTGGCGTGGCAATAGGCGTCATAATTGATGCGTGAACCAGCCGGGAAGAGATACGGGCTCCGGTTGTTGGTTGATGGTCCACCTTCGCGGGCATAAATTGCGTAATTGCTCGTAAATGTTGCGGATTCAGCAATCCAGTTACTATTAGCACTTGCCACCGCTTGCGGTGCTGGTGCTTTGGCTACTTGTGGTGCCGTAAATGCTTTAGGTCGGAAAGCTGTCGCATAGGTTGCGGAGTATGGCAATTTGACGAGGTTATAGCAAGAACCACCGCCAGGGTATGGGGTACCGCCTTGATTTTGCCCGAAAAACCAACCCCAGCCGTCCCCAGCGTCACTGTGAAAAATAGTCACGTGAGAATAAGGCGTCGAACTCGTCACCGCAAAAACGGCAACGTCTCCGGGTTGCATTACCGATACCTCAATAAAGCCGTTTAAAATTCCATTGTGTGCTCGCTGTTCCCATAGGTCGCGAGCGTATCCGGTGTTGGTGCAGTTTACGACGGGAACCCCCAAAAATTGGCAGTAATCAGCAAAACCGTCCCAACATTGGGCGCCATAGTATCCGTCGATGTTATAGCCTCGACCGATTGAGCGGTTGTAATATTCGTTATAGCTTACCATTACTTTTTCTCCTTGTATCGTTGGTATTGTGTCACCAGTTGGTCGACGTGTTTTTGTGCTTTCTCCATGATTGGGCGCATTTTATCGCTTACCGCGTCGTAATCGATCCCGCCTCGTTCGTCCACTGGCACTTCGATTTCGGTTTCCTTCAGTACTTGCAGTGTGATACTGTCATTATAGTTGGCGTATTCAAAGGCCACATTTAACTGCGTTGATACGTACAAGCCAAACTCGCGTGCCGTTGCTTTTTTGTCTAATGGTTGCAAAGCCATTACATCTGACGCGATAAAAGGCACATCTATATAATTTGTATGGCCAAAGTTTGACACCGTGATAGTACCGCGTGGCATAGTCGGAACATCATTTCCGACATATCGGGCCGGAATGTTTTGGCTGTTTGTTACCAGTGGAATTTCACCGGGTAGCATGTCGACAAGGTTAATCCGCGGATTTCGCGAAATGTCAAAGAGTGTCTCAATTTTCCGTTTTTCGGTTTTAATCATTTGCCACCCTCCAATCCATAGAGCATGCCATCAAGCTTGCTTTTCAACATGTCGCGCAAATCCTCAACCGTTACGCCGTCGGTTTTATTGATATAATAATTAACCGTCACGCGCATGTAATCATCTTGCGTGACAGTTACCGCGCGCTCTTTTGGCGGGTACGAAAGCCGGACGGCTGGATCAATCTCTCGGTGCGTGTTAAATCGCTTGTCATTGTTGGACTTTATCGCCTCAACCCAATAGGACTCGAGATCATCGGCCCATTTGTTGTCAATGTCAATGCGTCCGCGTTTTTTGATTCGTTGGTACCCGTCGTTATTAATGGCGAAAGCTTGCACTTTGGTGTCACCTTGTGGGGTGTGTGGCTCAAAGACAAAAATGGACGTGTCAACGAATGCGTCAAAAACTTCCGGTGGAAGTTTAACAATAGTTGACAAGGTGTGATCTTTGAGTAGTTTGTGCCCGCGCTGTTTGTCCAGTTTGTTGTCAGGTAAAATGATTGCCACACGCGCACCTTTTGGCGCGTTGTCTAGTGCGGATTTCACAATTTTCATGCATCCGTTTTTGGTTTCGTACGGCGGATTCAACAGGAGCACACTCGGCGCCGTGTCCGCTATGTATTCGGCCACCTCTTCGGTGGTTGCGTCACCGTTCCGGATACCGGACGGATCAAGTCCATTCACTGTTGCATTCATGATTACGATGTTGTGCATTTGAGGGGTGAATTCAACACCAGCGATAGTGCAACCCGTCATTGCGTGAGCTGTTAATAATAAAGTCCCACACCCACACGTCGTATCCATCACCACGTCATCCGCGGTAACGTCTAAGAGTCGCACCATTAATTGCGCGATATGGTGGGGGGGTCATAACTTGCCCCGCGTTTGATTTCCCTTGCATGTTGGCGTGCATTCGGTACATCATGCCGGCCAGGTCATAGATATTACCATTTCGCGAAAAATGGGAAACCTCGGCCACCGTGTCCACGTAGTCACTGACGCCTCGGGTCTCGCCACCTTTGTTGGTTTGGATGGTATCACGTGGTGCATCACGTACGCTGTCAATTTCGCAAGCGTCCACAAGGTACGTGAGCAAATCATCAACCGTTGCGCATTTGTGCATTTTGTCGGAGTATACCTGAAGAGCCGACAGCGCAACCAAGATGCGGTCGTAAGGGTCGATGATGCCCAAGTAGTCCAAACCACAACGTAACAAAGTCTCAAGACAGTTCGCTAGTTGGGCTTCATTTGTTATTGTCATTTTTGTCTTTTTCTTTGCTTTTATCTGTCACAGGTGTGACCGTGTATTGCGAGAGCATGTCTTTGATTTGTTGTCCCAGGTCGTCCTCTTGCTCTTTTTGCTCGAGCCTTGCCACTCCGAGCGGATCCCATTTTTGCGGGTTCCTTGATTTGAGCGCGAAAATAATCGCCACCGTGTCAGCTTTGACCAGTTGGCGCTTTTCTTTCACAATTACGCCGTCTTCTATGATTTGCTCCGTAACCATCATCCGGTCGCGGAGTTTATCCAGCAGTGACTGATTGGCCGTGGCCTCAATGGTTGCGTGCATTTGGTGTGTTGCCTCATCCATTGCTTCCTTAAATTCGGGGTGTTGCGCTGTGTAATTGTACAAAGTGGAAGCCGCGACGCCCAACATATCAGCGATGTCTTGCATGGATGCCCCATTAATGCGCGCGGTCCGGATTTTGCTCAAGTTTGGGATCACTTTTGCTTCATAATTGCTTGGTTTCGGCAAGTTTTCACACCCTTTCATTTCATTTTCATTTAATATATTTCCATTTGAGTTTAATACTGTCTTTGTATATATATCTCTTTTTGCTTTATTCTTATTTCTTCTTACATTATAATTAAGACCTACTTTTCTAAACATACTTGTTCCTGATATGTTTTGTTTTTTAGCTATCTCTTCCTTATTTGTTTCCTT
>QWCL01000359.1_pt1 | contig 22638 bp, 4 predicted proteins | sample 1972551 | NCBI WGS metagenome assembly QWCL01 (sample SAMN09866709, study PRJNA288562) | Human oral metagenome isolate term2_saliva, whole genome shotgun sequencing... | isolation source: mouth | host: Homo sapiens | place: USA: California
ACGACCTTCCAAACGTTTAGTGAAGTTCATTTCCACTGGAACTGGAACGCTGTTAACACGTTTTTGTGTTGGTTTTTCAGGTTTTTCAACTGTCTTGCTCACTGGGTTGTAAACGTGAACTGTTTGGTTGGCTGTATTTTCAATATCAGCACCAGCTTTAACAGATTCTTTAACAGTTGCTGGAATATCAAATTTATAGTAACGTCCAAAAGCGAACTTAGTAGTATCGATAACAGGGTTGTTTACTTTATCTTTGATAAATGCTTCTTTAGAAGTTGCAGTGATTGTGCCGTTTTCAACTTTGATGTCGAATTTAGCAGTCACATCTGCACCAGTTACTGAATCGTATGCTTTGATGTCAGTTGCGTTAACGTTCAATTTATCTGCGTCGTATGTATCAGATACACCAACGTATTGGATGTTGTTAGCTTCTGTGAATTTAGTAGTATCAAGCCATACTTGGTATACCAATTTAGAACCGCGTTTAACAGTCTTAGTATTCAAGTTTTCTGGTTCGTTGTTTGCAACACCATCAACATATGGATTCGCATTTGTTGCTGTGTACTCGTTACCAGGGACATCATCGTCGTCATCCATCAACTTGTCACCAGTGATGTCATATTTCTCTTTAGAAACGACAAATTTTTCTGGTTGGAATTCAGGAGTTTCTGGAGGAGTGACTTTGTTGTTGAATTCTTTATCTGCAGTACCGTCAGTAGCGTTACCATTAGCGTCTACACCACCAGTTGATGTAACGTTTGTAACAGTAGTCAATGTGTGACCGTTCTTAGCAACTTCAACTGTCACTGTAGCTTTCATCTTATCGTAAGTCATTCCGAATTCTTTATTTTCAGGAATCACTTCTTCTACAGTGTAAGTGTGTGTACCAACTTTAGTATTGTCAAATGACAATTCTGAGAAGGTTACGTTACCAGCAGCATCATTCTTAACAGTTTCAACGACGTTACCAGCAGCATCTTTCAATGCGAAGCTAAATTCACCAGCTTTAAGTTCACGACCAGCCAATTTCTTAGTGAAGTCAAACTTAGTTACAACTGGAGAAACCACATAGTTGTTGAACTCTGTGTCTTCAGGCATTGTAACAGCAGTACTCAAGAGACCTGTAGCAGCATCTTTAGTAACTTTAACCTTCACTTCTGCGTTCATAGTATCGTAATCGATGTTTGTATCGTTACCAGCTTTTTCACGCACAGTGTAAGTGTGTTCACCTTCAGCACTGTATTCAATAGCATCAAATGTGATTGAACCATCTGCTTCATTTTTCTTAGTTTGAATAACATTGCCGTTTTCAAGCAATTCGAATGTGAAGGCACCTGCTGTGAGCGCTTTACCTTCAAGACGTTTAGTGAACTTAAATTGAGCTTGAGTTGGAGCTGATGTGAATGTATTGTTGAATTCTGTATCAGTTGGAAGAGTTGCTACAGCAGTAAGCGCATGACCTGACTTAGTAACAGTAACTGTTACGTTAGCTTTCATTGGGTCATAAGTCATACCTGCTTCAGAACCTTGAACTTCTTCTACAGTGTACTTGTGGTTACCAACTTGAGCATTTGTAAATGTCAAGGCATCGAAACGAACACGTCCGCTAGCATCATTTTGTTTTGTTTGAAGGACTCTACCATCTTTGTCTTTCAATACAAAGCTAAATTCGCCAGCTTTCAAGTTACGACCTGCAAGAGCTTTGCTGAAGTCAAATTGAGCAGTTACAGGAGCTACAACGTGGTTGTTGAAGATCTTGTCATCAGTACCAGTTGCTTCACCACCTGTTGAAGTCATTTCAGTCTTAGCAGCCAAAAGACCTGTAGTAGCATCTTTAGTAACCGTTACTTTAACTGCGATAGTCATTTCATCGTAGTCTACATCGGCATTGTTGCCTTTCACTTCTTTAACAGTGTAGTTGTAGACACCTTCATGGTCAAATGACAATTCGCTAAAGTTAATCTTACCGTTAGCTTTGTTGGTTACAGTTTCATTAACATTGTTATCACCAGTCAACGTGAAGCTAAAGTCACCTGCGTTCAAAGTACCATTTGAAAGTGATTTATCAAAGTCAAGGTTAACTTTAACCGCACCTGGTGTGAATGTGTTATTGAATTCTGTATCTGCTGGAAGAATGTTAGTTGCTTTAAGAACGTGGCCTTCCTTAGTAACAGTGATTGTTACTTCAGCTTTCATTGTATCGTAAGTCATACCAGCTTCTTTATTATCTGGGATAACTTCTTCTACAGTATACTTGTGAGTACCAACTTGAGTATTATCAAATGTCAAGTCATCAAAGGCAATAACACCACTAGCGCTGTTTTTCTTGGTCTGAAGAACATTACCAGTTGAATCTTTAAGAGCAAATGTAAATTCGCCTTCTTTAAGAGTACGACCTGCAAGAGCCTTACTAAAGTCGAACTTAGTCTTAACTGGAGCTACAACGTAGTTGTTGAAAATTTTATCATCTGCACTTGATTTGAATCCACCTTCAGCACTGTATTTAACCGAAGCTTGCAAATCACCAGCAGCATTTTTCTCAGTTACAGTAACTGTCATTGTAACAGTCATTGCATCATAATCGACGTTTGTATCTGAGCCTTTAACCTCAGTAATTGTGTAAGTGTATACTCCAGCTTTGTTAAATGTTAATTTACTAAATGTAGCTTTACCATTTTGGTTAGTTACTGTTTCTTCATATGAAGGAACTGATTTGTTAGCTTGCTCTTCTTTAATCTTAAAGCTAAATTCACCATTAACAAGTGTGCGTCCTTCAAGTTGTTTTTCAACTTCTGGAGTCACTGTTACAGGTTCTGACTTCACATAGTAGTAGACTGTTGGCTTGTATGGCGTCAAAGAGTTGAGCAAGTCAACGTTAGTACCAATACCTCCTACTCCACGCTCTAATTGTGCGTTTGGAGAAAGGTGACCGATATTATCTCCCAAGAATGGTACAAATACTGTCTTATACGGAGTGTAAGAAGCATCTCTTTGGAAATCAAATGGAACGTCCTTACCATTTGGATAGTTCGTTTTTGCCCCTGTTCTTGGATCAGTTACAGTGTGTGCAATCGTTTTAAGTGGTGTTTTCTTAACAACCAACTCTTCTTTGTTATAATCACCTGGTTTAATAGGCTTGGTTTCTGCTAGCAACATATAGCCATCAGTGTTCAATGTACCATCAGAACGTTTGTTTTGTTGTCTTGGATCTAATAAGTAAACACGAATAACAACAGATCCATCTTCTCCAACAATTTCTTTGATACGTTTTATTCCAGCACGATCAGCATCCATAAACTTGGTACCAACTGTATAAGGACGGCTAACATAACCAGTTGTTGAATCTGGAGTAGCTGTTTGATAAAGTTTGTAACCATCAAATTGACGTTCACCAGATGCTGTAAAGTGTTGTCCTTCCATCGCTTTCAGCGTGTAGTTGGCTAATGTTACTTCATTACCATTTGGTACATAATCTTGAACAGTTTTATCTGTTTTATTCGCATTAAATGAAGCATTATTTCTATCGACTACTCTATAGTAAGTTGATTTTTGAACAAATAATGGAATTTTAGCATTCGTATCTGTAATAGTACGACCATTATATGCTGGTTCTACAACGTTGATGATATCCGTTGAATTACGCGCAGCATAAACTGCATCATATAAAGCTTGTTCTGTAGGAGTTAGATTGTGTCCTGGAGCAACTAAAGCCTTGATACTTGCACCAACTTCATATCCAAGTTGGATAAACGGTGAATCTGTCTTCCCTGGTCCAGCACCTAAACCTTTATCGTAATCTACTTGCCAAGTTAACTCCCCATTAGAGGCTGCTTTTGTAGTCGTAAATTTTTGAATACCACTAGAAGCTGATACGGTTCTTGTTTCTAATACATTACCAGTGTTCTTGTCAACCAATTCAACAGTAGTATCTGTTGAAGCATCAAATCTCTTGTAAGCACGTGTATAGTAATTTGTATGGTAACGTTTGTTGAAATTAGTAAGATCTACGATACTATAAGTATAGTAGTCACCTTCTTTAGCTTGGTAGCCCGATGGCACTGTTTGAGAACGAACAGTTGCACCATTAGGATCCGTCATGTCTGGAGTAGCTTTTTCACCATCTTTAAGGTGAGTTTCTACAGAGACCGCCTCATAGTTGTGATCTGTCAAAGCACGTGTATTACGACGACGGCTACGACCTGTTGCCAAAGCACCAGCATTTGTGATATCACTAGCAGCACGGTCAAGTGTTGCACTACGGTCTGCAGCAGATCTTACAGAGTAAGTATTTGCTGTAACACGTGGGCTAACACTTGTAGCTTCTGCTGCGGTTTCAGCTGCTTCAGTATTTTCAGTTGCTGGAGCAGTTGTTGATGCTGTAGCTGAAGTGTTTGAAGCTGTTCTTGTTGAAGCTGGTGTTTCAACATTGTTGCTGGCTGTAGCTGTTGATGCTACTGTAGCTGGCTTAGCTGCTTCTGAAGTAGCTTTTTCTGTTGGCTTTGCAGCCTCTGAAGCTGGTTTAGAAGCTTCTGGTTTCGCAGTTTCTGTAGCTTGTTTGTCAGTTGCCTCTGCGGCAACCTTATCTGTTGTTGAAGCTTCTGGCGTCAAGTTAAATGTTGACGCAGTTGCCTCAGTTGAAGATACAGCTGCAGTAGGATCTGCTTGAGCTGTTGATGAACAAGACTGAAGCGACACCAAATGAATATTTACGCAATGAAAAGCGCTGGCGCCTGTTGAAAATGTCTTTCATGTTTAAGTCTCCCTCTAAAAAAATAGTTAGTTATAGATACATGATTATAAGTTAATTCCCCTCATATCCATGATTCTTTTTCATTCTAACATTCTGACAATTTAGAGTCAAGTGATTAAACAATGTTTTTTAAAAAAAAGTTTAGTTATCTGACAATTGTAAGAGTAACGTTATTTACAAAAGACATAAAAACGTTAGAAACCTTTTATTTATAATACGTTAAGCGCTTTCTAAAATAAGACGACAACTACTGTTTTCTAATATTTCATTATATAAATTACGCTTTTTTAAAATAAATTAACTCGGATTACATTTGTTGTTTTCTAATAAAAGCGTCAAAGATTCCAAACCCATCTCATGGTCCATAAATACTTAAATCACCATATATAAACAGAAGTAAGTTCTAAAAATAGTAATTTAAATCTATAATCCGAAAGAAATAATATTATAAAAATGAATTAACATCTTATAATATACACTATATTATTCTCACTTTAATCCATAATAATGGCAATATACGCACATAACCTCTCATTTCTTTTCCTTTTACACTCATATAGATATTTTTATCTTTAATGAAAATGGCATATACATCTAGTCCTAACCTTAGAATAACTTTATCCGTCTAAAATAACACTAACATCTTCTTCGTTTAACAGTATTTCTTCATTAACACTAGTAAAATCTTAAAGAAAGTTTGCAACAATCCAACATCCATAATTGCTCTCACCTGTTTAGCATACTAGTATTCAACTTAAAAAAGACTCTCATAAGTTAGGATTAATAGAGAATGAGTCCTAGTATTTTCTAACTTCAAAAAATCAAAAGATAACAAAACCTGTGAGAAAAATTATGCCTACTAGTATCTTATTCAAATACAAATGAAAGAATAACCAACGATATTACGAAATAATTTCAATACTCAAAATAGTACCAGTAATACATTTCTATCTTATAAGAGATCTTTGAGCATCCAATTACAAAGCAACTATCAGAAAGTCTCCTCCCTTTCCAATACTGTTAACTAATCCGACTACTAGATGTTATCTTTAATGTCGCTCCCTATTGCTTCTATGAAACTTCTACCTCCCATCATCTTAATCATAAAATGAGTAATGATAGTCTATTGAAAGTTCATATGAGAACTTAAACTTTGATTTTTTCTGATTTCTCAATCAAAAAATGATGGTGTAGCCCCTAGATAAGATGCTTCTATTGTGACTGCAAGATTATCAAATTCACCATAACTAAATAGACAATAGCTCAAAGTCTTTTATCAGCTTCTACCATTACCCACATCATTCATAATATATTTTATTTGAAAGTACTAATCTACTGTCATGAAGAAGTTAATATCAATTTGAATCTACTCATCTCTTGTGAGAGAAACAATCAGATCATCCTCCTCACACATGTCCATGTAATAAGTTAGCAAAATATAAAAAAAGTTCCACAGCCCATAAAGACTTTGGAACTTCTTAATTGACTTCATTATTGGTCACTTACGATATTTTTAAGTGCCGAACAAAAAGAAGCCTGACCTTATTCGGTCAAGCCTCTCTTCTTGAAAACTGAAATAATCTTACTAACTATCTTATTTTTACGCCTATTATTATCTTAGTCTTCTTTTTTTCGTTTTCCTGCCAAACCAAGTCCAGCTGCCGCAAGGAGTCCTCCGAATGCCATTGCTACTACAGACTTGTTCTCACCAGTCTTAGGAAGACCCTGTTCTCTAGATACTTCTGGAGATGTCGGTGGTGTAACTGGTGGTACTACTGGAGTTGGTGGTGTTGGCGGTGTAACTGGTGGCACCACTGGAGTTGGTGGTGTTGGCGGTGTAACTGGTGGCACCACTGGAGTTGGTGGTGTTGGCGGCGTAACCGGTGGCACCACTGGAGTTGGTGGTGTTGGCGGTGTAACCGGTGGCACCACTGGAGTTGGTGGTGTTGGTGGTGTAACTGGTGGCACCACTGGAGTTGGTGGTGTCGGTGGCGTTACAATGTTGTTGAACTCAGTATCTTCTGGCAATTTAGAAGTTACTGTCATAACGTTACCACCCTTAGCTACCAAAACAGTAACTTTAGCTACCATCTTATCGTAAGTTACTGTAGTATCATTACCTTTCACTTCTTCAACCGTGTAGAAGTGGATACCTTCTTCACCATGTTTGTACTCAAGTGCTGAGAACTTAATCTTACCGTCAGCATCATTGCTTACAGTTTCAATCACTTTACCTTTTCTATCCTTAAGTACAAAGCTAAACTCACCAGCCTTAAGGTCACGACCTTCTAGTTTTTTAGTGAATTCAAACGTAACACTAGCTGAAATGTTAACAACACGTTTTTCAGTTGGTTTTTCAGGTGTTTTCACGACCTTCTTAACTGTTGGGTCGTAGTAGTGAACTGTTTGTCCCGCTGTGTTTTCAATATCTGAACCAGAAGGTACGTCAAACTCACCTTTTTCATTCTTACTGTCTTTAACAATTGCCGGAATGTCAAACTTATAGTAACGACCAAAGGCAAACTTAGTTGTATCGATAATTTGGGTATTATCTTTATCACCAAGTGACTTAGTGAAGCCATCTTTAAGGTTGGCTGTAATCACACCGTTTTCAACCTTGATATCGAACATTGCTGTAACATCTTTACCAGTTTTACCATCGTATGCTTTGATATCTGATTGGTTAACATTAAGTTTCTTCTCATCGTAGTTATCAGTGATACCAACGGTTTGAATATAATCCTTGTTGTTTGCGTCAAATTTAGTTGTATCAAGCCATACTTGGTAAACCAATTTATCGCCACGTTTCACAGTCTTAGTATTCAAGTTTTCTTTCTCGTTGTTGTCTGTCTTGTCTACGTATGGGTTCGCATTAGTATCCGCATACTTGTCTGCCAACTCTTTATCATCATCAACGAGTTTATCACCAGTAATGTCAAATTTCTCTTGATTTACAACATATTTCTCTGGTTGGAACTTAGGTTTTTCTGGTGGAACCACTTTGTTGTTGAACTCTTTGTCGTTAGCATCTGTAGCATTTCCACCTGCTGAAGCATGATTAACGACAGTCTTAAGAATTTTACCATCCTTAGTTACTTGTACTGTCACCGTTGCTTTCATAGCATCGTAAGAAATACCAGGTTTATTGTCATTGACTTCTTCTACAGTATAAGTAAATGTCTTACCAAGATCAGCCTTGCTGAACAAGAGTTGTTCAAACTTGATGTGGCCATCTTTATCATTTGATACAGTTTGAAGAACTTTTCCATCTTGATCTTTCAATAAGAAGCTGAACTCACCTGCAGTCAACTCACGTCCTTCAAGTTTCTTAGTATAGTTGAACTCAAGTGGAACTGGAACGTTATTTTCACGTGTTTGAGTTGGTTTTTTAGGAGTTGTAACTTGCTTATTGTAAGGGTTGTATTGATGAACAATTTCATTGGCCGTATTACTAAACTCAACACCGTCATTGTCTTTAATATTTTTAACAGTTGCTGGGATATCAAATTTATAGTAACGTCCAAAGGCAAACTTAGTCGTATCAATAACTGGAGTCGCATCAGTTGCACTAATAGGTTTAGTCAAACTTGGTTTAGAAGTTGCGTAGATGACACCGTTTTTGATTGAAATTTTGAATTTATCAGTAACATCTGTTTCACCATCATAAACCTTGATTGCTGACTCATCAATATCAAGTTTAGCTTCATCATAGTCATCTGTGATTCCTACTGATTGAATATTGCTTTCAGCTGTAAATTCACGAGTATCAAGCCATACTTGGTAGTAGAATTTCTGACCACGAGTAAGTGTATGGTGATTCAAGTTTTCAGCTTCAACCTTACCGTTAGGCGCATCATCATCGAGAAGTTTTGTGCCCTTAAGATCAAATTTTTCTTTAGAAACAACATACTTCTCTGGTTTGAAGTTTGGTGTTACGTTATTGTCAAATACTGTATCATCCGCAGTAAAGGCATCTCCACCTTCAGTAGCATAAGAGATAACTGTTGACAACTGATCACCAGAAGAAGGCTGAATAACTTGAACAGTCACGTTAACCTTCATATCATCATAAGTAACACCTGGTTTGTCACCTTTCTCTTCTTCAACAATATAGTTAAATGTTTGACCAATATCAGCTTTTGAATAGTTGATTGTCTTGAAGGTAACTTTGCCATCTGCATCATTCTTAGCCTTCTCAAGAATCTTATTAGTTTCTTTATCTTTCAAGACAAAGCTAAATTCGTCTGCTTGCAATTTGCGACCATTAAGTGTCTTACCGAAGATTAGCTGAATAGCTGTTGGAATGTTGTTTACACGTTTTTGCGTTGGCTTATCTGGAGTCTCAACTGTATGCGTTCTTGGGTTATAATAATGAACCGTTTGTGTCGCAGTATTTTCGATTTCAGAACCATCGTAAGCATCTTGACTAACTGTAGCAGGTATAACTACTTTGTAGTAACGACCAAATTCAAACTTAGTTGTATCAATAACTTGAGTATTATTTGCATCACCTAGTGACTTCGTAAAGCCTGATTTCAAGTTTGCAGTGATAATACCGTTAGTAACAGCAACGTCAAACTTAGATGTCACATCTGCACCAGTCTCACCATCATAAACCTTAATAGTGTTTTTAGTCACAATCAATTTTGATTCATCATAATTGTCTGTGATACCAACAGTTTGGATATTTTCCTTATTGTTAGCACTAAATTGAGTTGTATCAAGCCATACTTGATAGTAGAATTTCTGACCACGTTTAACAGGCTGAGTATTGAGGTTTTCAAAGACTTCTTCCAACTCGCCCTTATCATTACGGACAGTAACTTTTTCATTATTATTAGATTTATCTGCGTAAGGATTAATCTTAGTATCGCTGTATTTATCAGCTAACTCAGAATCATCATCCAAAAGTTTCTTACCAGTTAAATCAAAGTCTTTATCTCTAACAACATATTTCTCTGGGTTAAACTTAGGTTCTTCTGGTGGTGTCACACGGTTATCGAACTCTTTGTCTGGTGCGTCTACAACATTCTTCACGATTGCTTTTGCCGTACCATCATGAGAAATTGAAACCCTTACTGTTGCAACCATGCCATCGTAAGACACTGTTGAATCTGTTCCTTTAACTTCTTCCACTGTATAATTGTAAGTCTTGCCAATATCATCCTTACCAAATTCAAGTTTCGTGAAGTTAATCTTAGCGATACCGGTAGTTGCATCAGGAGCATCATTTTTCGCACGTTCTACTTCAACGCCATCTTTCTTAAGAACAAATGTAAATTCATTAGCTTTAAGTTGACGACCATCAAGTTTCTTAGTGAAATTCAACTCAAGTGGAACTGGAACACTGTTCACACGTTTTTCAGTTGGTTTGTTTGGTTTTTCAACTGTGTTGGTTCTTGGGTTGTAGTAGTGAACAATTTGACCAGCTGTATTTTCGATATCTTTTCCTGCTGGGGCATCCGTTTTCACGGTTGTCACAATATCAAATTTATAGTAACGACCAAATGCAAACTTAGTTGTATCAATGATTTGAGTGTTGTTGGCATCGCCAAGTGATTTCGTAAAGCCAGCTTTAAGGGTCGCTGTAATCACGCCACCAGTGTTTGCGATATCAAACTTAGAAGTAACATCTGCACCTGTCACACTATCGTAAACCTTGATTGAGTTCACATCCAATTTAGCTTCATCATAGTTATCTGTGATGCCGACTGTTTGAATATTTTCAGTGTTGGTTGCGCTAAATTGTGTTGTATCCAACCATACTTGGTAAACCAATTTAGATCCTGGTTTCACTGTCTTCGTATTCAAGTTCTCTGGTTCATTGTTAGCTGTACCATCCACATATGGGTTAGCCTTTGTATCACCATACTTGTCTGTCAATTCAGAATCATCGTCAAGCAACTTGTCGCCTGTGATATCGAATTTTTCTTTAGAAACAACGTATTTCTCTGGATTGAACTTAGGTTCTTCAGGTGGTTTCACCGTATTGTTGAACTCTTTGTCCGGTGCGTCTTGGTCCAAGTGTGCAACGATAGCTTTAGCCGTACCATCTTTTTGGATAGTGACTGTAATCGTCGCAACCATGGTATCGTATGTCACCGTTGCATCTGAACCCGCAACTTCATTTACTGTATAAGTATAAGTTTTTCCAAGATCAGCATGGGTGAACTGAAGTGCTTTAAAGTTAATCTTAGCAACACCATTGGCATTTGGTGCACCATTTTGGGCCTCAGCAACCTTAACGCCATCTTTTCGGAGTTCAAAAGTAAATTCATTAGCCTGAAGCTGACGACCATCAAGTCTCTTAGTGAAGTTAAGAGGAAGTGAGATTGGAAGATTCACTACACGTTTTTGCGTTGGTTTTTCTGGCTTAGTGATATTTCTATTCGTTGGATCGTACTGGTGAACAATTTGATTTGCCGTATTTTCGATATCGACACCATTTGGAGTCGTCATCTTGACTGTAGCAGGAATATCAAATTTGTAGTAACGGCCAAACTCGAACTTAGTTGTGTCAATAACAGGGTTGTTATTAGCATCTTTGATAAATTCGTCTTTAGAAGTTGCAGTGATTGTGCCGTTTTCAACTTTGATGTCGAATTTAGCAGTTACATCTGCTCCAGTTGCTGAATCGTAAGCTTTAATATTTGAAGCATTGATTTCTAGTTTATCAGCTTCATATTTATCTGTAATACCAACAGCTTTAATATTGTCACTTGCTTTCAAGTTTCTTGTATCCAACCATACTTGGTAGACAATCTTATCGCCCTTCTTAACTGTCTTGGTATTCAAGTTTTCTGGTTCATTGTTGGTTGTGCCATCCACATATGGGTTAGCATTTGTATCTACATACTCATCTGCCAACTCGTCATCATCATCCATCAACTTGTTACCAGTGATGTCGTATTTCTCTTTGTTAACAATGAATTTTTCTGGTTGGAAATCAGGCGTTGTTGGAGGAGTGACGGTGTTGTTAAACTCTGTATCTCCACCTGGATAAGTTACCGTTGCTTTCAAAGTGTGGTCTGCATTCTTAGAAACAGTCACAGAAACCTCAGCAACCATACTGTCATATGTAACACCAAATTCCTTGTTTGAAGGAACTTTTTCACTGACATAATACTTAATTGTTTGACCAACTTGAGCATTTTTCACTTTTGGAAGTTGATTAAAGGTTACCACACCATTCGCATCATTGGTACCAGTAGCAACGACTGTACCAGCTGAATCCTTCATTTCAAATGTAAATTCATTAGCTTTAAGGGAACGACCCACCAAGGCTTTTTTGAAATCTACTCTGATTGGAATTGCAGGAACGACATAGTTGTTGAAGACTCTGTCATTGGCATCTGTTGCTTCACCACCCGATGAAGTCATCACCGTACTTGCTGACAATAGACCTGTATTGGCATCTTTTGTTACGGTAACCTTCACGTTGATTGTCATCGCATCATAATCAACATCTGAGTTTGTTCCAGCTACTTCTTTTACAGTGTAGTTATAGACACCAGCTTTATCGAATGACAACGTACTAAAGTTAATCTTACCATTAGCTTTATTTGTTACCGTTTCATTAACATTACCGTCACCAGTCAATTTAAAGCTGAAATCACCAGCATTAAGCGTACCATTTGAAAGAGACTTATCGAACTCAAGGTTTACTTTCACTGGGTTCGGTGTGAAAGTATTGTTAAATTCTTTATCTACACCCGTCGTTGGATTACCATTAGCATCAATACCATTAACTGATGAGTAAGTTGTAGCAGTTGTCAAAGTATGACCTGTCTTAGTAACTGTAACAGCTACTTTCGCTTCCATTTGGTCATAAGACATACCAGCTTCGGCTGTTGTTGGCACAACCTCTTTTACAGTGTAATTAAAGGTCTTGCTGTCATTTCGCTTTCCTGCAGAATTTGTTCCAAGGTCACTAACTTTGTATTTAATGCCCGTGAATTTAATATTACCGTTCGCATCATTTTTTGCAGTGCCAACCACTGCACCTGCTTCATTCAAAAGATTAAAAGTAAACTCATTTGCTTTCAGATTACGACCAGATAATTTCTTCGTAAAGTCAAATTCAACGTTTACTGGAGCTACGACAAAGTTGTTGAATTCAGTATCAGTACCGGTTCCCGTCGGATTTGTTGCTGAAACATCAGGGTCAGTTTTGTTTCCAGAGTCATCTTGACCTTTTTTTGAAGTGTACGTAACAGTATATTCATGCTCACCCAAGTAGTTGCCAGAAGAGTCTTTCTTTTCTGTAACTGTAACGGTTGCAATAACACTCATTCCATCATAGTCAACTTCAGTATCAGAACCAGCTACTTCTGTAATACGATATTTATAGATACCAACTTTGTCTAATTGGATAAGCGATACTTCTTTTTCAGTACCATCAGCTTGTGTTATTTTTTGAGTGAAGGGAATAGAACCATCTTCCTTGTTTGTTACTGTCGCATTAATAGCCGGTCCATCTTTTTCGAGTGGATTAGCAGGATCTGCCGCAACATTTGTTATATTAAAGGAGAAGGCTCCCTTTTTCAATTCAGGTTGTACTGTCGTATTAAGACTCTTTAGGACTTTCTTTAGCTTAAGTTCAATATCAATAGGTTCGTTTTTTACATAATAGTAAATCGTTTCATAGCTAGGTGTCAATTTATTTTCCAAACGGAAAATGTTACCTGAAGCAACTGGAACACCATTAATCGTATAGGACGTATCTGAGCTACCACGGTTTACATAAAACTCACCTGCAGAAGAATAACGTGGACTATATTGAGCAGCCTCAGTAGCACTTACAGGATTTTCTTTAACTTCAACATTATTTTGTGCTACAGTCCCAGCCCAGGACATTCGATAGAAAGTGCCATCTGGACGTTTATAAATAAAGTCTGCGCCTGAACCTCTAGCAAACTCTAAGTCACCCTTATAGTTAGTGTTTTGTTTATCTGAGAAAATAGCAAAAGGTTGCCCCTTAACAAGCTTATCTCTATACTCAGGTTTAAGACCTGGATAGCTTGGCGTATTATTATCTCTATTCCAACCAGCATCATCAATGGTAGGGTTCTTACCAAAATCTTCTGGATGGTCAATTTTGTTATTGCTTCCCGGACGAATGACTGTCTCGTAAACTTTTACATATCCATCAGTATTTACGTCTTTAGCAATCTTGTTTAAGCTATCAGACTTAATGGCCCACATTTCGATACGGACGGTACCATCCTCTTTGACAACTTCCTTAATACGTTTAACAGCACCCTCTGCATTGGCGACGTCAAACCAACGTTGACCTACTTGATAAGGCTTTTTAAGCACATCTACAAGTGAGCGAGGATCCGCTGTTTGATAAAGACTGTAACCTTCAAAAGCACGAAGGGCTGAGGCATGGAAATCCTGTCCCTCCATAGCAGTTAGAGTAAAGCTACCAAGACTTTCTTCGTTTCCAGTTTCTCTATATGACTGTGTACCAACATCTGGTGTACCATCTTTATTTACAAGTTTATAATCACCCGCAGTAGATGAGTTTTTAATATAGTTCCCATTTGTATCTTGAACAAATTTACCGACAAGACGATTCATATCATAAGTTGATGCATTTTTATCAACAACTTTATAATACGTTGTTTTATGAGTTAGACGTGGAATGTAGTATTGTGGATCCGTGATTGTAGTACCTTCGTTAGCAGGATTAACTACATCATAGATTTGAATAGCCGAACGTTGGCCATCAAAATCAGTAGCACTACCATTGTATTTCCAAGTTGCACGTAGAGCTGGACGGTTTGTCTTATCTGCATCCACAATATTTTCAAAACGGAACTCAATATAGGCCTGCTTAGCCCCAGAAATAGGAGCAAGTGTAGCTTGACCTAAGTTAACAGTACCAGCACCATTGATTTGTTTTGTTTCTTTAACAGTGTTTGTAGCACCATCTACCAACTCAATGGTTACATTTGTAGAGTTGTCGTATGGTTTAGACATACGATAATAGTACTTCGTGTTGTATGCTTTATTGAATCCCATCAAATCAGTAACGAGATAAGTATACTGAGAAGTATTTGGATTCAATTGGTAGTTAATACCAGCTGTAATATGATCATTTGGATCTTTTGGCGTAGGTACAACAAGAGGACGGTTAGTAATCGTTGCTCCGTTAGGATCACTCATAGTTGGTGTCGCTGTTGCTGCACCAGTTGTATGACTTGTTGATTCTGGATTATCAAGCGAACGACGTCTACGACTGCTACGACTACGTACTTCTGGTGCAGTTCCTGCAGCGGACAATGGGTTCGCCGTCAACATTGTTGTCAAGGCTGCTGTATTCGCAGCAGACGTTGGACTTGGTGTTGACGTTGTCAAAGTTGTCGTTGCAGGTTGGACCACTGAAGCCGATGTAGGCTGTGTTGAAGCGGCTGGCTGAGTAGCTGTAGGCGTTGATACAGGTTGTGTTGTAGCCGTCGGTTGTGTTGTTGAAGCGACTGGCTGTGCCACTGTAGGTTGTACCGCTGTTGGAGTTACAGCTGATGTGCTAGTTGCACCTGTTGAAGAAGAAGTTGCTGAACCTACAGATGTAGTACCCGCAGCTGTTGGAGTTGAGCTAGCAGTAGCTGCAGCTGTTGCTGTTGTCGCTGGTGCTGTAGCTGTAGACGTTGTTTCTGTTGTTGAAGCACTTGCTACTTCAGAAGCTGATGATACCAAAGCAACTGTTGACGTAGATGTTGCAGAAGCGGATGGGGAAGTCACGCTAGCTGCTGGATTTGATTGGGGTGCTGTTGTCGTAGTATTGACTAAACTACTTGAACTTTCTCCTGCTACTGATGTGCCCGGATTACCCGCCGATACAGTTGGGGTCGCTACTTCATCTGCCTGTACACTATGAGCAGCAAAAAGTGCTGTTCCTAGCAAGACTGAAGCGACACCAAACGAATATTTACGCAATGAAAAGCGTTGGCGTCTATTAAAAAAGTCTTTCATTAAAAATCTCCCTCTAAAAGATAGTTAGTTATAGGTCACATGATTATAAGTCAGTTTTCTCATAGTCATGATTCACTCCATATTCTAACATTCTGACAATTTACAGTCAAGGTTTTAATCTCACTTTTTTAAAAAAATATTAGTTGTCTGACAATTTTATTGTTTTTACTTCCTGAATTCTACATAAAATATGTCAAAACTCTTTATTATGGCGTATTTACCAGTTTCCATGAAAATATAAAATTCACTTTCATTTTTAACCTAATCGGCTTGAACATGTTATCATTCTAAACTCATGAGAAAATAAAACTAGTTTAAATGGCTGATATTCTCATTTATGCTTTAATATTTCTTCTTGTTGAAGCAAAAAATTAACCTATCATATCCGCATGTTAAAAAGTAAGTAAATTTATTTTTTTGTTTTTCAAACACTACAATCATATCTTGACGCATTTACTAATTGAAGTCCAAGAAGTCTATCAGACAGCAAAAAGTACATCACAAATATTAGACACTAAAAAGATTGGCCATGCTCCAAATTGTTCGAGTCAGCCAGAATGTTCATTTATTCAATGTTTGGATTTTATTTTTTTGTAGCAAATAACGTTTGTAAGTAACCTTAATCATTAAGTATAGAAAGGCTTAGACCTTACTGGTTTGAATAATCTTCAACATCTGCTTTTTCAGCTAATTTCAAGAGTAAAATTAACTTCAGCTTCTTTATAACTTTATATAAACTTATTTTCTATAATAAGGTAGAACTGTCCTATTTCTCTCATAGCATAGGTGGAGACTGTTGATAAGGTGCATCGACGGTCTAAGAGGGCTTGATTTTTGATTTTCATTTGACAAAATCCGTTAGACAGCGTAAAATCAAGACAAGTAACATTCGGAGGTAAATGGAGACATGAACAACTAAGTCTATTCACAATAAACCTGCTTTATTTGATAGATTGTTTTCATGTCTTTTTTGCGCTCTTTTTCTGTAGAAAACTTGTTGATGGTATCGGAGTTTTTTTGCATCCACACTATCACTATCTCCTAGAGGGCTTTTTAGCTAGTTTCAAGGCAGTTCTATCTTATAAGGTAGGACTGTTTTTTGACCTTTGATATTGTTTGAAGTAAAAAACTACTTCCCATGAAACAATATCGACAAATACTCTGACCTAGGAGGTCCTATGATACAGATTCAACACCTAACCATAACACATACCAAGGATTTGCGTGAACTCGTTCATGATCTAAATCTAACGATAGCTACAGGCGAAAAAGTCGCCATCATTGGGGAGGAAGGCAATGGAAAATCTAGTCTCCTTGCCCTTCTAGTCAGTCCAAAAGCACATTTTGATCATCTTTCTTACGAGGGAACTATTAACAAAGCAGATAACCAACAGGTCTATATTCCCCAACAGATTTCGGATAGCTTGCAATCTCTAACCCTTAACGACTACTTCTTTGCGGACACTTATGACCTAGACTATGCCACCCTCTATCGTCTGGCTGATGAACTTCATTTTGATAGTGAGCGTTTTGCTAGTAGTCAGCTTATCTCCACTCTATCAGGTGGTGAGAAACTCAAAATTCAACTCATCCGAGAATTAGCTCGTCCCCACGACGTCATTTTTCTTGATGAGCCCTCAAACGATATGGACTTGACTACTATGACTTGGTTAAAAGACTTTATCAAGCACTCTGATAAAACGATTGTCTATATCTCACATGACGAGGACCTACTAAGCCAGACAGCGGATACCATTATCCATCTGGAACTCCTTAAACGTCGTCGACAGGCGAGGACCAGTGTGGAGCACCTCGACTATGATAACTATAGCCAACAACGCACTGATAGCTACCAACAACAGATGCAGCAAGCGAAAACCGAGAAAAAAGCCTATGACAAAGCCATGGCCAAGCATCGCCGTATCAAACAAAATGTCCAAACCACCCTACGCAATACGCATGATAGTACACAAGGACGATTGGTTGCTAAAAAGATGAAAGCAGTCCTCTCACAAGAAAAACGCTACGACCGCCTTGCCCAAGACATGACACAGATGCCTGATAAAGAAGACAGTATTGAACTTTTCTTTTCTCATATTGACCCTCTACCTCAGGGGAAATATCTCTTAAATCTGGATGAAAAGCAGATAAACATAGCTCCTCACCTGACCATTGACCACCTCAAACTTTCTTTGAAAGGCCAGGAAAAAATTGGTATTGTTGGAGATAACGGCTGCGGTAAATCTACTCTCTTACACTATCTCTACCAAAAACTTAGCCAGAAGACAGACCTGACCATTGGCTACATGCCCCAACGTTATGACACTATCTTGCCACTGGATTTGTCTCCAATAGCGTTTTTGAGTAAGACTGGCGACAAGTCTGAACGAGAGGTTATAAGCTCCCATCTCGCTAACCTCAACTTTAGTCATGATGAAATGAACCATGCAATCTCTGATTTATCTGGAGGACAGAAAGGAAAACTACTCCTACTACACCTGGTCTTAGAAGCCCCTCAGCTCCTTATCCTAGATGAACCAACCAGAAATTTCTCCCCCACCTCACAGCCCCAAGTCCGACAGCTCTTCGAGAACTATTCTGGGGCAATTCTTACAGTATCACATGATGTCAACTACCTCAGACAAGTCTGCCAAAAGATCTACCGACTAGACGCACATGGTTTAGAAGAAGTTGAGATTTAGGATATCAAATCTATCGTTTTTGCAAGAAAAGTCTCAAAAGAAACATTTTATGCAGATGCAAAAAAACTCAGGCAAAACCTGAGTTTTTTTAGTATTAATCAATTTCAAGACCACCAGTATAGAGTCGGTAATAAGTTCCACCTTGCTCCATAAGGCTATCGTGGTCACCACGTTCAATGATACGTCCGTGATCCATAACCATGATAACGTCAGAATTGACAATGGTTGAAAGACGGTGCGCAATAACAAAAACCGTACGGCCTTCCATAAGTCGGTCCATCCCCTCTTGCACCATTTTTTCAGTACGAGAGTCAATAGAGGATGTCGCTTCATCAAGGATGAGGACCGGTGCATTGGCAAGGGCAGCACGCGCAATGGCAATCAGCTGACGTTGCCCATTGGACAAGCCTGCACCGTCATCTGTCAGAACAGTGTCGTACCCATTGTCTAAGTGTTGCACAAAGGAATCCACGTTAGCAATACGGGCAGCTTCAAGAATTTCCTCGCGTGTCGCATCGGCACGACCATAGGCAATATTTTCAGCTATAGTTCCTGTGAAGAGATGGGTATCTTGAAGCACGATTCCAAGCGAGCGACGAAGAGAATCTTTTTCAATCAACTTGACATCAATACCATCATAGGTAATCACACCAGATTGGATATCGTAGAAACGGTTAATCAAGTTGGTAATCGTCGTCTTACCAGCACCTGTCGCACCGACAAAGGCAACCTTTTGCCCCTTGTCTGCATAGAGATTAACGTCATGAAGGATTTGTTTCTTACCATCGTAAGAGAAATCAACGTCTTGGAAGACCACATTTCCGACCAACTCGACCAATTCGTAGTCGCCATTTGGACGTGGGTGTTTCCAAGCCCAGAGATTGGTTTTCTTGTCTGTCACAACCATTTGACCATCTACCAATTCGTAGTTGACCAAAGTGACCTTACCTTGGTCAACTTCTTCTGGCTCATCCAAGAGGTCAAAGATACGGTCAGCACCTGCAAGTGCCATAAGAACAAAGTTCAGTTGTTGAGAGACCTGAGTAATAGGACCGTTGAAGGAACGGTTCAATTGTAGGAAGGCCATGAGACCACCGATAGTCAAACCACCAACACCATTAAGGGCAAAGAGTCCACCAACCAAGGCGGTCAAAACAAAGGAAACATTTCCTAAGTTCCCAAGAATTGGCATGAGAACATTGGCATAGCGGTTGGCCAAGTAAGAAGATTCAAAGAGTTGCTCGTTAATCTTGTCAAAATCAGCCATGCTTTCTTCTTCGTGAACAAAGGCCTTGACCACTTTTTGACCTGACATCATTTCTTCAATGAAGCCATTTTCAATCCCAAGATTCTTTTGTTGTTCACCAAAGTAACGCCCTGATTTGGCTGATACATTCTTGATGACCATAAACATGATGCCTACCATGACTAGGACCACGATAAAGAGAAGAGGACTAACCGTAAGCATGGTCACAGTCACCCCAATCAAGGTAATGGCCGTTTGTAGCAACTGTGGAATGGATTGCTCAACAGCCTGACGGAGGGCATCGATGTCGTTGGTGTAGATAGACATGATGTCACCGTGTTGGTGAGTGTCAAAGTAGCGAACAGGGAGCTTTTGCATGCGAGCAAAGAGCTGATTACGAAGGGAACGCAGAGAATCTTGCGAAATCGTCGCCATGAGGAGTGATGACACATAGTTGGCAATCACACCGATAAGACAGAAGACAGCCACTGAAGTCAAGAAATGTAAAAGCGGACCAAAGTCATGGCTACCAGATTTGAGCATGGGTTGAACATAAACGTCAACCAAGGACTGAATAGAAGCCGTCAAATTGACCGTTGCCAAGGAAGCAACCACAATAAGGACAAAGGCGATAGAAAGCGAAAGTTTGTAGTCTTGCCACAAAAAGCGTAGAAGACGTGCTAGAGAGCCCCAATTAGCTTTTTTCTTATTCTGCATCTGCTACTCCTTTCCCTTGTGTTTGCATCTTGTAGACGTCACGATAAATGGCATTGTTAGCCACCAATTCATCGTGGGTACCAATAGCATCGATACGGCCATCATCCATAACAACGATGCGATCTGCATCTTGGATGGATGAAATACGTTGACCAATGATAATCTTAGTGGTGTCCTTAAGACTTGATGCGAAACCTTGACGAATTAAACTATCTGTCTTGGTATCAACCGCTGATGTTGAATCATCAAGAATCAAGATTTTTGGATTCATGAGGAGGGCACGTGCAATACAGAGACGTTGACGCTGTCCCCCTGAGACATTGGCTCCACCACGTTCAATCTTGGTGTCATAGCCATCCTTAAACTCTTGAATAAATTCATCGGCTTGGGCAATCTTACAAGCTTCAATGATTTCCTCATCTGTCGCCTGTTTATTTCCCCAACGCATATTTTCCTTAATGGTTCCTGAGAAAAGGACGTTGGTTTGAAGCACCATGGCAACTTGCTTACGTAAGCTATCCAAATCATAGTCCTTAACATCGTGACCGGCAACCTTGACATGACCAGCTTCCACATCATAAAGACGAGGAATGAGCTGAACCAAACTTGATTTACCAGAACCTGTTCCACCAAGAATACCGATAACCTCACCAGACTTAATATCAAGCGTAATATCTTTGAGAACATGGGTCTTATCACCATTTTCATCTGTGTATGAGAAATCCACATGATCAAAACTGATAGAACCATCTGCGACTTCTGTCAAGCCATTTTCAGGTGAAACAATGGTTGATTCAGTATTAAGCACTTCATTGATACGCTCTACAGAGGCCATAGAGATAGACAACATGACAAAGATCATCATGAACATCATGAGTGAGATTAGGATAGTCATGGTGTAACTGAACATGGAAGTCAATTCACCTGTAGATAGCTTGCCGATAACGATAAGATGAGCTCCAAACCAAGAAATCATGAGGAATGATGCATACATAGACAACATCATGGCTGGGTTAGACATGACAACCACACGAATGGCACGCATGAACATCTTGTAAATACGACGTGAGGCCTTCTTGAATTTGTCCGTCTCTTCTTTCTCTTTAACATAGGATTTCACCACACGCATGTTGGTGATATTTTCCTTGATACTGTTGTTGAGGTTGTCATAAGCCTCAAACACTTGAGTAAAGAGAGGGTAAACGATTTTGGTAATAATAGCCAAAACCAGACCAAGGAAGAGTGTCACACCAACGAAAATCCAAGCCATTTCGCCATTAATCAGGAAACTTGCTGCAATGGCAAAGATCAGATTAAGTGGTGCGCGCACACAGATGCGGATAATCATCTGGTAAGAGTTCTGCACGTTGGTAACATCAGTCATCATACGTGTTACCAAACCACCAGCTGAGAACTTATCGATATTTTCAAAAGAGAAGGTTTGAACCTTTTTGAAAATGGCTTGACGTAGATTCTTGGCAAATCCAGCAGAAGCAAAGGCCGCATAGCGTGCCGACTGCGTCCCACAGAAAAGCGACAGGAAGGCACAGACCAACATGAGGCCACCATAGAGCCAAATGTTAGACATGTTAGATTGCTGGACACCTTTGTCCAAAAGATTGGCCATGACAAAGGGAATGGAAATCTCAAACATGACTTCTAGCGTCATGAAGAGGGACGCTAGGATTGAGGGTTTCTTGTATTCCTTTATCTGGGCGATCAGGGTTTGAAACATAATTACCTCCGTTTTTTATTCTTTTTCTTTTTTGATGCTTTCTTAAGTGATGGCGGACGTCAGCGACCGACGCAGTCGTTCCATGACTAGTTATCGAGCCAAAGTCTCGATAACTCCGCTTCCTATAACCGCTCTGCAGTTATAGGAATATCATCACGGCGAAAGCATCGCGCCTGAGCAGAGCGAACTGTTAGTATCTTACTCTGTTTGCAGCAAGACTGAGCAAATTTAGATAACTATTGCCACGGCGAAAAATATCGCCTGTTCTATGCAGAGCGTGTTTCATGCATTGATAGATATACACCAATTTTGTAATCTATCACGGCGAAAGCATCGTTATTGGGCAGAGCGAACTGTCGAATCTTGAGCAATTCGAACAAGTGCAAATAGGTTCAGAATGGTCTCGACCACGGCGAAAAATATCGTCTACTCTAGGCAGAGCAAAGCTTAAAACTAACAGTCTTATGCTTATCATTTATCTATAAAAGAACGGTCATACCCTTTTGAGAGC
>QWCL01000250.1_pt1 | contig 22632 bp, 36 predicted proteins | sample 1972551 | NCBI WGS metagenome assembly QWCL01 (sample SAMN09866709, study PRJNA288562) | Human oral metagenome isolate term2_saliva, whole genome shotgun sequencing... | isolation source: mouth | host: Homo sapiens | place: USA: California
GACCTGTAGCCACCCGTTGTTCTCCATACTGCGCACAAAACTGTCTTGCGCGGCCGTAACTCGTGGGCTATTCTCTGTCAGAGACACATTAGCCTCCCTATCTGCCAGCCCAAGGTCTTGCATACGAGGCTCAAATGTCACAATCATGCCGTTCGGCACGTCATCTGCTGGTGTTGGGTACAATTCCATCTCTGTACCGTTCTTGATGATGTAACATTCAGGATTTCCGGTGGGTTGGCCACCCGTAAGTTTGTGCCAGTCCTCGATATTGTGTACGAGATTGATAGGGTAGTAGTTATCTCCATCCTTAATACACACGTCTACAACCCGCACCATATCTCTTGGGAAGCGATACAGTGATTTACCCTGGATCAGGTTAGTCTCACGCTCCTGGCGCACCCAGTACCGTCTCACGGCGTTTTGGAACAGTTTGATCCCAGTGTTAATGTCCGAGACAGCCTTGCGTACCTCTTGTATATTGTCCTCATCGACGTTAATGAGGCTGATTACGTCCTGTTTTAGTTGCGAAAATGTCAGCATGTCTTATTCTCCTTTACTCTAATCATACACTACACGCCGCCACTCTTGCTCATCTCTAGTGGTAGATACTGGTTTTCGCCATTGTGACACGTCCTCGCGTCGTCTATCGCGCCAAACTTGGTCATTGCTACGAACATATTCGTGTTGTCTCCAAGCGCCTGTAGCCTCGCTAGAGACGGGTAGCTTACGCCATTCCTGCTCGATGCGCTGTTGTGGTGTTGACCACACGTCGGGGTTGAGTTGCACGCGTTTGAAACGAATAGAGGGCAATGTCGTACGGATGCGAGCCGTCACAGGATCTAGGTAGAAGGTATACCGCTCAACGTCTTTGAATACTATAGTCGGCTGAGGTAATTCGACGCGTGCTACGGTCTCGTCTGCTATGATGGCGTGCTTAGAGCTAAACGTTACAGTAGGTAGATTAGTGGCTATTCTAGCTGTTGTTGTCGATCCTACAACTCTCGTATTTGGCGGCGCTTTGTAATTCAGCGTCGGCTGGCTTATTTTGACTCTCGCTACCTCTGTTGAGGGTAAAATATAGAGTTTGCCGGGCTCTTTGTATATAACCTTTTTAATATCTATTGCAACCCACGGGAATCCTTTATTCCCTCTAATAGAGTACTTATGAGACAATCTCGGTGAGCTAGCTGTTATTCTAGCTGTTGTTGTTTCGCCTACAATATCGTAGTTTGCTGTAACTTTTTTCGGTATATACGCACCGCCCGCGGGTAAACCCCCCAGAGGGCCTACTATGAAGCCGGTGTTGTCTAAGGGGTTTGTCGCTAACGGTGTAGGGGTCAGGTCATTGACCGACGGAGCAGAAGCATTGCCAAAGCCAAATGAGATAAACCGGTAATCGACGGAGCCGCTGTTATAAGTGAATATACCATTCCGCTTCCTGTCTGGGCCGCTCGGTACAGAGGTGTCACTAATTGCTATTTGCCACCCAGGCTCGGCGTCTGCCGAGGGCCACACCTTCGCCTTTATAATGTTGCCGATAACACTAAACCGCGCACAATAGTCGTTCGGATGCCTATAATACTGTAAGGGATAGCTAGATAGCTTCCTTTTACCGTTCTCGAGCCATAGCGAGTATCCAGAAGGGGTTGATCGATCGGGGATTATTGACAACGTATAGCCTGATGCTTCGCCATCTCTAGATGAAGGATCCTTCCATCTCATAGAGAACACGCCCATCTGCCCATCAGTCCCAGTTGCTGGCAGGGTATTGAACACGGCGAACATCTCACCGTCTGAAGAGTCGAATGGTATATAGCCTGCGAACCTATCACTCGCCGGGCCGTCGTTGGCCCTATGGAGCTTTAACACCTGGCCATCAACTATCGATAGAGTACCATTATATACCAGCTCTCCAGTCCAGTTCTTTAGTCTATCTCTCGCCGGAAAATAAAGAGCTGTTGCCATGTTATTACCTCGCTATAACTTCAAAGTTTACTACGATAAATGGTGGGTTATTTGAGTTTGTATACCCAAATACTGGCGTAAAGTGGTTCCACCTGTTCCCCTCGTTCTCTTGGCTGTCCCTCGAGTTGATAGAATACTTGTAGTTTGGTCGTGTACCGCCAGCCGGCATAGTAGCGTCTAGGGCTGCATAGCCAATACGCTTGGCGTCATCGTGAGTAGCGCCGATAGCTGCGCGAACATCTCCGATGCCAAATCCAATGCCAGCTCCGGTGTATGTTGACATGCCATGTTTATGGTCTATCTCTCCACCAGACTCGCCGAGAACGCTACCTGTACCGGAGTCTGATTTACCTAGTGGGAACTTTTGGCGCATATTTTTCAGTGTGATAAACCCGCCGCTCACTTCTCCTAGCGCTGGGTTATATCGTATATGGTCGGCTAATAGTTGGTAGTCTTCCTCTTGATAGCGGCTGCCGTCCATAAACAACCTACCATAGGCTGGGGTACTATTCATCGTCATGATAATATCACCAACTTTGAGCGTCCTTTCACCATAGATAGAAATATATATGAGAGCGCCAGCTTGAAACGCCTTTTGTGTAGTGCGTCGTGCACCTCGTTCTACTGTGAATATGTTATTCGCACGCGCTTTGATGAGCACAATCTCTGAATTTTCAGTGCTAGGAAATGTGTTCGCCGGCGTAATTGTGGCGTAGTAATATCCAGATACAGGAAAGTCGTTGGCGTTCTTTACAGTTATATTGGTCTGTGTTGTATTTATACCGTTGGTCAATACTGTTGATGCTAAATTCTCGTTCATTTAATACCCCCTATCTGTTCCACCTTCCCACTCTATTTTTTTACCAGCTAATCCATCCTGGTCTATCTCTTGTATATAACAGTTACGCCCCGCATCATATCGCTTTGCGACACGATCAGCGCCTCTTTTAGTATATAGCGCGTCCATACTCTCTGCGCCTAAAGTCTTAGCACCGCTGCCGTCCTCAAGCTCTTTTATCGACCACCAGCTAACGCGCCCATCCTTTAACGAATATAAGATACCTCTCGACTGGCTCCCTTTATTGGCCGCCAAATACCCGATATGGTCGACTACCTCGCGGAAATACTTACCAGTAGTAGCGTTTAGAAATTCAGAAGACACCCAATACCTCTGTTGGTCGTCTAACTCAAAGTGAGCTACCTCTGGGCCGTACATTTTATGAATGTGGCACACTGCGAAACTAAACCACACGCGGAATCCAAGCTCCTCTGCTATGTCCGCAATACGCCGTACTCTTTTATTGTTCTCCATCCTACGCTACCTCCGCCTTCAAGATGATACCGGATACATCGGCTTTACCATTTTGAGATACCGCCTGAGTGGTAACATCAACAGCCATTAGCAACTCACTGCTAGCTGAGCGAACAAAGGCAACATTAGCTACTGTTCCGCTTCTTGTGATAGGAATATCAGACACAGTCGGTAAATCCACCCTTTTCTCACCAGAGGCGGGGAACGATATAGAACCAAGAGATATTGCTTTTGCCCCAAGCTTTTTTGTCTCCATCGCGCTGTAGGTATATTGGGCACCCCCCGTGTCCTCTAGCAGCCAAATTTGATCCGCTGTCTTAATCTTATTGAGCAGTGCGTTCCAAGCGTCGTTGTTGATCCATTTTGTCATAGTGTTTTCTCCGTTTAATTCTACCTCTCATTATACACGTACATAACAAAAACCAGCCCTCACCAAGATAGCTTGGTAGGCTGGTCGTGCACCTCTATAATAACACAACGCCCCTGGCTTTTGACCACGGGCGCTATGTATAACCACAGTAAATTAATTAATTATACTTGTACAGTCGCTCTCACGGCGTCCGGACTCCGGATCACGCTGCAGTTCACAGTATACACCTACTGGATCAAATAGGCAACAGTAATTCATCAAATTCTCCAACAGTATTTACACCAGAGAATCCAACAAACTCTTTAGATAACAAAACAGGCTGAGCGCTCACGATCTTGTACTCTGTAAAGTAGACTTTGCCAGTCGGTGCGGTAATATACGCATCCCCATCCTTCTCAAACGTGACCACTGTTGTCTGCCCGTTCTTAGTCACAGACATGCGGTTAATATATAGCCCACGGCTCGCCCCTCGTGGTATATACCGTGGCCGTATTACTTTCTGAAAATCCTCTGGTGGCGTGATGGTCACCTCACCATTTCTCCACTCAATCATAAGACTATCTTGCATACGCTAATATTATAACCCCCAGGATACCTAGGGGTCAATAATACAACAGCTGATTGTGAGCTATTTGGTTGCGCCAGCTTTGGCAGCCACAGTCACAAGACCAGCAGCCTGGAGGCCGAAGGCGATGCCTTCGTAGATGACCTTGTCAGTAAAGACAAAGTGACCGGTCACAAAGTAGTAGCCAATGCCTGCTGCGATGGCGAGGAACACCTTAGCGATGCCGCCCCACTCCTTTTTGTTGAACATGTCGAACAGTTTTACGATTGCTGGTACGATAAGAACGTTTAGTACTTCCATTTTACTTCTCCTTTATTTTTTAAACAAACCTGTGATAGCGTCTAAGATCGCCTGCAAGATGCGTCGAATATCTCCAAGGATAGTTGTAGTGTCCTCAGCCTTTGGCGCTTCCTGAGGCGCTTCTGCGGCCCTCTCCTGCGGCTTCTCTGGCTCTGTCGGTGGCTCTGGCTCTACATGACGAATTTCTGGCGTTGGTGTGTTCTTGATGCGTTGTAGCTCCTTGTACTCGTCACTACGGCGCAAGTCATCTGCTACCATGCCCCAGCTCCAACCGTTACGGATCTGATTGCGGTAATGCTCAATGCCGCCTTCGTCTGCATCGCGCTCGAGGATCTCCTTGTAGAGGCGCTGAATTTCGTTAGTCTCACTGTCGTAGGCTGCTCGTAGCTCGTTGTTGCGTGCGTTGCGTCGTTCTGCCACAGCTTTACCTTCTGCACTATTAGCCAAATCCTCACGGATCTGATCCCAGTTCCAGCCTTTGTCGATCTGAGACAGGTAGTGGCCAATAGCGTTTTCGTCTACGTTGCGGTCGAGGATCTGCTGGTACAGGTTGTTGAGATAGTTAATCTCATCAGTGCGATCACGCTCTACTGTCTGGCCAGCCTTCTCACGAGCCATGCGGTCAATACGGTCTAGGTCATAGTTGCCTGGGCAGTTCGTGCTTGTCCATGAGTTGTGTGGACGGAGTGGCAAGTCACCATAAGTCTTGCGTAGTTCTGCCACCAGTTCAGCAATAACGTCATAGTCCTCATCACGACACCGTGGATCGCACTCAATACCAATGCTCGTTTGGTTACCTACCCAGTTGCCTGCGTGCCACGCAATGTTGGCAGGGTCTACAATGCAGGCTACGCGACGGTCTGTGCCCGTCACAACGTAGTGAGCGCTTACCTGAGATGCTGGGTTACAGAGCCAAGCTGTGATGCCTTCGAACGTAGGCCCTTTGCTCGGGTCATCCCACCAGTGAATAGTAATACTACTAATGCTATTGCCTTGCCGGCCAGCAGTGTAGTTTGGCGAGTCATACTGCGTAATGTAGTTGTACGCCATTTATACCTCCTTTAGATATTAATACAGTTGCTATCACCATCGATCTTGTATAGCCGACGGTACGCGGTATTAGCTTCACCCTCGTACTTCCATGCTACCCATGATGTTTGGTTGCCAGAATTGTCCTTGGTATTGACGCATGATAGCTGAGGAGATGCGCCATCTTTGCCATCCTTCCCGTCTTTACCGTCAGCACCGTTAGCGCCATTAGCTCCTGCCGCGCCTGTAGCCCCGGTAGCACCCGTAGCGCCTGTGTCGCCCTTGCATCGTCCTGCCGCACAGTATTTAGCCACAGCGGTTGCTATCTGCTCGTCTGATGCGTTTTTGCCGTTCGTGCCATTACAGATACCGCCCGAGCAATAAGCAGCAACAGCGCTCATTACCTGGGCGCTTGTAGGGTTTTCTGAACATTTGTTGGTGAGACAGTACGTCTTGATGGCTAATGCTATCTCTGAGTTGGTTGGCGTCTTACCATCAGCGCCGTCTTTACCGTTGGAGCCTACGATTGAGCCTACATTGCGTGCCTCTCCGTCTGAATAAGTGAGCACTAGGTTGCCATCCTTGTCTATCTGGGCATTAGTGATGTTTGTAACAGGCTTCTCTACCTTTGTGCCCCCTGAAATAGTCACGGCTTGTCCTGGTTTGAGTGTGAATACCTTGTAGATGGTGTAGCCACTGAATATAAGGCTCAAAATCATCATGATTGATAGGATTTTTAGTAGTTTTTCCTTTTTAAACCATCGAATGACAGGATTTTTCCTCATCGTAACAGCCCTCCTCTGCTATTAGACAGCAATGCGATGACAATTGGCACAAATGAGGTGATAACTGCACCTACAACTAGGCGAAATAGCCATTTGTTACGGTCTTTAGCCTCTGCTGAGTCATCCTCAAGGTCTTTCAGGCGTGATTCTATGTCTTTCTTGTATATTTCTAGCGCATAGATAGGCACAAAGTCCTTTTCTTTGCGTAGTTCATGTTTGGTGATGGCGTCATCGATAATTTCCTTGACTTGCCATTTGTTTAGCGGTTTATCATCCATACAGTTTGTCTCTTTCAGGCGAAAACCCGCCCAGTTATTCTCCTTCTTTAGAGATTATACATTGGGCGGGCTATAGATAGTGCCGCTATTTACTCGCTAAAACCTAGATCCTCGTCTTTGCTCTCCGCTTTAGCCTGTCGTCCACGGCGAGCTGGCTTCTCCTCTGCTGCTGGAGTTGTATCCTTGACGCCAGTCGTGTACTGAGCTGGGCCGCGGTACGCTTCATCGAGCCACTTGCTGCGTGCTTGAACGTCTGCGAGCATACGAGCGCCGTCAGAACTGCTGTACTGGGCGTATTCCTTCCACATGTGCTCGAGAGCCATGTAGCCAAGCCAGCCTGGTACTACCTTCTCTTCGCCTGTGTGGATAAGGAAGGCGCGTTGTTTACCACGAATAGTGGTATTGGTGTACTCATTAGGCTGGATATGCTCCTCGTCATCAATATGCATGTACGCAAACCCTGATGGATACGGTGCGTTGTTCTTGATCACCACCATATCGTTTGGCTTGAACATACCGTACACAATGTCACGGAACGTTTCGCCGTCTACAGCCTGAGTTGTTACGCTGTTACCAAGGATTTGATCCTCAGTCAGCCCTTTATTGATTTGATCCAGATTCATCTATTTCTCCTTTCACCTTATAGTTGATCTGCGTAGTAATCTGCAATGTCAGTTAGACTTGCGTTGTTGCTAAAAGCCTTTCTATTATACTCTGGCCGCTGCGAGGCTGTTGTCTTTGTTGCAACACGTCGTGCTGTCTTGGCCCGAGACTCGTCCTGCTTCTCACGCCGTGTGTCGTCCTCTGTTTCAAACTCTTTTGGGTTCTTAGCCTTGTAGATGAGCCCAGCCGTGTATGAGCTGATGTTCTCACCCTTGTGCTTGCGATTGTACTCGTCGCGAAAGTCGAGGATCTTATTCACCAGTTGCACGCTAGGATCAGTATTAAACTCCTCTGTACCTGGCTTAGCCTTGATCTTTGGCACAATACCATCGTCTTGGAGGCGATCCACATCAGCAATAATAGCGTCAAGCTCCGCCTTCTCTTGTTCTGCCTTGGTTGTCTGCTCACGATCAGAGGTGATCTTATTCATCAGCTTCTCTGCCTTGGCGCTTTGGGCGCTCATAGCGCTGTAGAACTGCGCCTCTGCACGCTTGCTGGCAAACTCAAAGTCATCTGGCAGCTGTGTAGGCAGCTTAACGGATAGCTCCTCACCATCCTTGCCTTTCACAGTAATGTAGTCGAGGCTATTGTAAATAAACTTCTCCTCTGGCGTAGATTTATTCCAGAGCTTCTCATCAATCTCGTCTGGGCGCTCCTCCCATGGCTGAGGTTTGTCGTCTTTCTTAGGCTCTTCCTTTTTGTCTTCTGCCACCTTAAGGCCACGACGCTCAAGCTCTTTTAGAAACTCCTCGTCAGAGAGCCCTTGTGCTTTCGACTCTTCCTTTGATTCTCCAGATTCTTTCTCGTCTGATTCATCCTCTGGAGTCTCTTCCGACTCGTCGTCTTGCGTTTCGGTGGTGTCTTCACCCTCACCGCTTTTATCCTCCTCTGTGGTAGGGTTAGTTTGTTGTTCCTGATCCTCATCAGTGGTTTCTTTTTCGTCCTCTGTGTCAGCCGTAGCTTTCTCTACGAGAGCGTCAAAGTCCATCTCTGATAGGTCTGTGTTTGATGATGCCAATGTAAACACCTCCATTATGTTTGATATATACCTAGATTATATCGAAATGGAGGTGGTTATGTCTATAGCCCGAGGCCGGAGAGGATACCGCTTGTGCCTTGATCCTGTATACCGCCTAGATCGCCTATAGGCTGCGCTGGCTGCTCAGGGATTGGTGGGCCTTCTACTGGTGGCTGCTGGCCTTGCAACAGCTCTGGCGGGATCTGAGAGGGGTCTGCTGGCATTTCTGGCTGAGGCTGTGGAATTTCTGGGCTTGTAGGTACGCTTGGGTCTACGAGTAGCCCTTGGTCACTAGCCTGCTGGAGCTGCTCACGCTGGCTGAGGCTTAGTACCTCTTGGTCAATGTGAGCCAGGAGTTTCTGCTGGAGCTTCGGGTTAGCCATGAGGAACTTGTCTGTCTGTAGCTGCTTATTGTGGGCTAGGATATGCTGCGGCGTCACGTCATCACGTGGTTTAGCGTCGAACCCGTTCATGATAACTGCAAAGTCAATGTAAGCCTCCTCGTCTTGTACCTCACTACGTACCTCATCCACGAGCATGTTCGGGTCGGTCTTGAACTTGACCAGGCTCTCGTAGCGCTCGCTAGAGTCCTTAAGGCCAAGATCCTTGAACAGGTTGTATGGATCAATAACACCAAGCTCTGCCAGCTTGACTGCAATGTTCTCACGGCGGCTCTTGTCCATGCTGACGGTACTACCTGGAGACACAGCAATCACAGCGTTGTCTGGAATAGTCTCACGAGATAGCTCTACATGGATAAAGTTGCCATCAGTGTCACGGCCAGAGATTTTGTGGTTCTTGCTGTAGTACACCTTCATCATCTGTACGAGCAGCTTAAAGTAACGATCAAGCATGTTATCAATCTCACGCACAATCTCATCCTGCCGGCCTGATGCTTGGCTCTGCATCATCTGAGCTTCACCGAGCGTACCAACGTCACGCTTCGAGTCATCGCCACGGAACTGAGATGGTGTACCAAGGATATTGTGGATACTGTTCTTAATGTCCTCTTTGTCTTGTAGCACGTAGTTTGGTAGCAAGTGGGCTGGAATTTCACCGTAGGCGTTGCTGAGAGGCTCGTCCTCACGAATATCGAGCACGACAGACTGGTTAGGTTTGCCCGTGAGCTTCTTAGCGTCGTCCTCTGAGATAGCACCAGCACGGAACACTTTAATGCTATTGGCTGTGTCTGCGTTGTCAATGATCTGGCGTCCACGACGGTTGAGGATGTTCTGGAGAGGAATGGCCTGCTCGATAGGCGACGTTTGGTCAATCATGTGGCTGCCGTCGTTCAGGTAGTTACAGAAGGCGTACGGCTTTGTAGGCTTGTCTGTGTAGTTACAGATAGCAACACCCTTGTTGTCGTACTCGTACATAGGGCTGAGCTTCTTGTCGAGGATGAGGTTGTTGAAATACCAAGCTACACACTCACGTGGCTCACCAGTGGTAGTATCGGTAAACCAAATCTCGTTGTAGGCTACGACAGTACTGAGGAGCTTCTGGGTCTTACGCACGAAGCCAAGCTCCGCCATAATCTCCTTCTCTTTCTCTGGGAATTTAGACATGAGAATATCCACAGTGTCCTCGCATACCTCACAGATAAAGCGTGGCTCCTCGTCTAGCTCTGCATTACGGTCTAGAATAACCTTCTCTGGGTTGAGCGCCTTAGCTTCAATCTCTTTGCTGAATGGGTTGTACATGAGCTTGATCACACCAACACGCTTCAGAGCGAGGTTCTTGGCTGCTACCTTAATCTTACGTGAGAGGCGTACCTTCTGGCTGTGTAGGTCTACAGCGCTTTCTAGACGCGAGGCAAGCGTCTTGCTGGCCGGAGAGTCGTCCCCTGGAGTAATCTCACACCCTGGGTCACGAGCTGAGACATAGGCTATAACAGCTTGAATACCAACAAATAGCTGGTTATCTCGATAGTCTGCCTGGTGGTAGTAAAGCCTGTCGCTGTCCTGCTTGCCTAGGTAATACCGTTCATTTTGTGCTCGTACATTGCGTAGGTTAAACCCGCTTCTGCTATTCCAGTAGGCTTCTGAGTCATTTACCCAGTACTTGAAACGCCGTACAAGCGTAGCGTCATCTACTTCATCGATAGATAGGGCATCACGCTCATCAATCACACCAGTACTGGTTGTAATGTCGTCTACCCTAGGGTCTTTAAATACTTTTTCTTGGTCGTTCATGCTATGTCTCCTGTTTGTCTCTATCATACAGCAAATAGAGCGCCAGAGACTAGCCTTTATCCAAGCTTATCTGTCTCTACCGCTGTTGCAATATCAATTCCAATGTCTTTCGCCTCTACTCTGCCACCTGGCTGCATAGTAAATGATCGCTTGGTGAGCTTCTCGATACGCTTAGCTGCATTGATCAATACACCATACTCACGGTTCGCTGTCATGAGCGTGTACATGAGAGAGTCTAGGGCGTGGTCTACATTGTTAGGGTCAAGCTCCTCACCGCCAGACTCCTTGGCGTAGATGATGGTAGGTAGCGTGTCGATGAGGTATGAGCAGTACTTGCTGAATATGAGACCTGGCTTGCCATCTGATTTATTAGCAAAAGCGCTGTGGATCATCTGCACTGCTGCTTGCTTCCTATCTTTCATGAGCTTATCAGCCCGTACAATGCGTGGCCGCTTCTCATCTGGTGCAAGACGGGTGAATGTATCGTTTAACACCTTAGCGATCGTCTCAGATCCTCCTAGGTGGCTGTAAGCGTCATGTGGCAATGCTATCAAGTCTACGGGGTCTTTGAGATACATCTCCACAATCCTCTCGCACCAATACTCTTTAGGCTTGTGATTACCATGCAGCTCACGGTAAATGAAAGCTCTGTTCTCTTTCTCCGTGATCTTATCAAACATAGCCCAAAGCAGCACACACTCATCGTTGTAACCCCAGTCCATGCCCATAACACGGTAGTTGCTATCGAATGCCTCTTTCGTGACACCCCATTCATTGAACTTGGTGTAAGTATGCTTACTCTGCCGAAACTCCTCAAACACAGCGCCAAACTGAATGTCCCAATCACCAAAACGCCAGGCACGGTATAGCTCTGGGTCTGAGTCTTGGAGAGAATCGAGGTATTTCACGTAGTCTGGGTCGTTCTCGAGCAGGAATGGATTAGAGTCAATTGTGGCTGGTATGTAAGCACGCCAGATGCCTGTACGCTTGTCTATGACGATCTGCCAGTGTGTGACTTGCTGCTTGCCGTATATATCTACCCAAGGGTATTCCATCTTGAGCACCTCTGCTCTATCTGGATCTGGTGCTACAAAACGCTTCTTTACCCATCCCATACCAGCGCCGCCTGGGTTGGTGGTGGCGAATACTTGAGGGTATAGATCCTTGTACTTGCTACGAGCCGAGCTGATGAGCTTCTCATAGCGTCCCTCGTCTGGTATCTGAGTTAGCTCCTCGATGTTGATACGGCAATACTCATGCCCCTGGTACTTTGTGTAGGCTTCAGCATCGTGGAGGTGACCACCAATGACACGGCCACAGCCTTTAGCGGAGAGCACCATAGGGTTACGACGTAGTTTAGCGCCAAATGGCTGTAGGGCTGCCACAGCACGCTCCTCAAAGTCTGCTAGGTCTCCTGCGTCTTTACGTATGACAAGTTGACGTGCCCTGGTATCACCAAAGCGATCGCCTATAGTAGCAATAGACACATCTGTCTTACCCCCACCACGTGAGCCACCAAAGAGTATCTCACGAAACCTCTTATCTCGTGATAACGCTATAGCGAGTTGCTGAGGGCCTGGTAGTGGTAACCAGTATCCCTTCTCTCGCAGCTCATCATACGTTGCTTTGTTTAGTACGGGCCAATGCGACTTGCTCATCGATCCAATCCGTTGGTAGTGTTGGTATGATAAATCCACGCATGATAGTCTTCATGTCATCGCTAGCGTCGATTCCAATCTCTTGCTTTGCTTTGCCTTCTGTGCGATCTGCTACTTCTTTTGCTTCGGCTAGGCCTTCAGAGTCTCCCTTAAAGGCGCGCTTAACACGTACGAGAGCCGTCTTTTGGAATGGAGTAAGCTCATCGCCCTTTTGCTCAAATTCCTCTAGCTCTTTGAGAGTCATACGGCCTAGCTTGTTATACCAGTATGAGATGCTGGTGTCTTTTGACCAGCGCCCAGTGCTACGTAGCTCTGGATGGTCTTGAAACCCACCAATACCAGTGGGGTTATTGTGCTTCGCTGGCTTTGTGTACTTCCGTTTTGGTTTTCCCAGCTTGGAGGGAGATTCTTTAGTCATGCATACATTATAAGTATTCCCCTTGTGAATGACAAGAGGAGAGGCCTCGCAAACCTCTCCTGGTGTGTGTTTTATGTGTTCATGTCTACTATCTGAATATGAGATGCATAACAATAATAAACAGAATGATAAAGACTATTGGTGGTATTACTTCGTGTTGGTTTCTATCCTCCATCTCGTCTTGACTTATCACATCCTTTAGTCTAACTACAGATGCGTTGCCCACATCTCTATAGAAATTACTGTAAGCCTCAGTGTTATCAACTGCCATAGTAGTGTAGGTTATCCATTCACTGTCTACGTGTTTCTTGTATCCGATATAGTATGTGTTCATGCTATCTCCCTATGGTTAGTCTTATGAGTGCTAGGAAGGCCGCTAGAGGTAATGATGCTATACAGATATTGAGGATTAGGTTTCTAATCTTGTGGTAGGTTGTTGGCCATTTTGGTATTTCTGTCATTGTATGTTCCTTATCTATCGAGAGAGCGCCCTATCCATTAGGCGCACGTCTTTTATCGATAGCTCATCTGTGTCATATGCACCAAACTTTAGTTTTAAGACGTGTACTGCCTCATCTTGGTTATTTGCTATGATGATACGGGATAGAGTATCTGCAATTCCCTTTTTACGGTAGATGATCATGTATGGTTTCATATTAGTTATCCTCTCCTACACGCTCTACGTTGATGATACGGTATGAGTATGGCTTTGAGCGGTAGCGCTCGAGGTTACGGAGTGCGACACGTGCGTTTTCTGCTACTGTCTTATATTCCTCTTTCTGGCTTCGGCTGAGCCTTTTGTACTCGATTGTGTATAGATACATTGCTAGTTCTCCTTTTCTCTTTTGGTTAGTGGTTCGTATGCGTTCTTGAGTTGCTTGCTATTCATTGCTAGCTCGATGTTGCTGAGAGCTTCGTCTAGGTATTCTGTAGCATTATCGATATAGTATTTGTCATCTATAAACTCTCTGAGGAGTTGGATGCGGTACTTCATGTCTTTTAGCTCCCATGACTCCTGGTAGAGTTTCTTTCTTACCTTCCACTTCTGCATTGTTATTCCTAGAGATTCTTAAATGCTACTACTGATACGTCTGATGAGCCGTTGCTTAGCTCTGTGACACGGAGTAGACTCACCTTCATGTATTCATCATTATCTGCTGCTGCGACTGCGTAGTCAAACTCATCGATAGCTTCGTTTTCTGTGCTAATGCCAGATGATTCTTGGCCTCCTTTGTATTCATACTCACTGGTGAGTGGGTCCCATACGTATACCTCTCCGAGCCTTGTAGTGGCTTCAATGGTGTAGTGTGTATAGATTGACATTGTGGCTTCTCCTCTTTGCCTTATGTTTATGTTTGTATTGTACAGCAGGTGGTAGGGTTATGCAATAGATTCTAGCTATTTTGTTAGGTAGAATTTACAACGTTCCTAGATAGAGTTAAACCCCACCGAGGAGATGGTGGGGTATTACATGGAACACAGTTACCGAGGCTGCACATTTCGTGCATTTGTTGAGGGTTGCCTCGTGGTCTTGTCGGGTAACTGGGTAGTGTCCCATGATAAGAAAGGTATTGTGTGTCTGTGCCTAACCACGTAACAAGGAGGAACCAGGCACAGATACTATGGTTGTAGTTAGAAAGATTCTACACCACGGCTACAAGATGTACTATGGAGATATTACCTCCATCTACCATTCATTATACTCTTTTCGAATTTTGTTTGCAATTTCCTTACAGCTCGTTTTGCCTGATTTTACGTTGTCAAAGTCACGCTGTAGCATAGTGAGTTTGTTCTCGCCTACCTCCTCTAGAAACTCTGTAACACGTCCCTCGATATTGCAAATGTCTCCGTATAGGCGTATGTCTTTCTCAATGCGCTCTAGGATAACTTGGTTTGCTGGGGTCTTGGGGAGGTGGCACTGGATACCTGCCATAACGTACTGTAGTGTCTCCTCTGATTCTCGTAGGTCTTGTTTAGTCTTCTGTGTCTTGTACATCTTTGTCTAATTCCTTTAATATTTTATTTTGTAGATTCCATGTGAGTCGAGAGAGGTTGTATAGCTTGTTGCTGATACGCTCAATTTCCTCTCCAGTCTCTCTTGAGAGTTTGGACAGCTCTGCAATCTCATGTAGTTTGCCAGATATTGTCTTCATGCTTAATCTCGCTGTGCCAATATCTATCATGATTTATTTTGCTGATCGATCATCTTCTGAAAATTCTATGTACGTGAGAGTGTACCATGTGCCGTCCTTTTGTCTATATTCGAGTAGATTTACACTTTCTATATCGTCAGGGTTGGCTAGATCTACTGCTTTTCGATATTCATCATACGCCTCTGCGTACTTGTAGTACCTGTTTGTTGGTATCTCTTTGAGTGTGAGTTGGCCTAGTGTCGGCTCCCAATATAGCCACACACCATCACGGCGTATTGCTATGACCCTATATATCCTCTCCATCCTTTAGCTCCTCGAACACTTTATATCGTAGTCTTATTGATAGAAATATCAGGCTGTCTAGTTGTTTACTGATTGACTTGACCTTCTTTCTTGTCTCTTCAGATAACTTGGGTAGGTTAGCTATTACCTCTGTTCGGTTCAGTAGTACTTGCATACCGTTACCTATGCTCTCAAGTTCATTGGTAGCCATCAAAGGAGACCAGCTGCTCTTTGTAAACCTCCTTTCTTTCATAGTGTGCCATGCGAAACCGGCTCTGTGTCTCTCTTCTAGAGATACGGAAAGAGTATAATCGTCTCCAACCGAGCTTATAGCATTTCTATATTCCCTCAAAGCGTCACTATAATTTGAGTATTCATTTGTTGGAAACTTTTCATACAGGAATGAGCAAGCTACTGGCTCCCAGTATTGCTTTCCTCCACTCCGCTGAAGTGATACTACTCTATAGATTCTCTCCATTATTCTCCTTCTCCTCTAAAATTAATTGGATTATTCGTTCTCGTGCGTTGTAAACCATAATATCCTCGATTACCTTTGTGTCACTTTCTAAATATTGATCGGTAATATCTGCTAACATACTAAATCCCTGTTGCTAGATATACTAGGCCTGATAGAGCTAGATACACCGAGTAGATAAAGCTGAGAAACAATACAGACAGAAATACCGTAGTGATAAAGTCCATCCATAGCTTCCGTACGACGCTAGCCTGGCGGTACTCGTAGGTCTCGTGTAACCCTTCGATTGCTGTAGTAAACATTATTATTCTCCTCTTTCTGCCCACCACATTGTTTTGTTGTTAGTTATTTGACTGTGCTCATCAACCAGCGCTGCCAGAGAGCCTTCATGTTGCGTGCCCAGCTGTTCTTGATTCGGAAGGCGTACCAGTCGTGGTGCATCTGCTCGATCATGCCCTCGTTTTCGAGTTGCTCTAGTTTGTAGGTTACGTTGTCCATTGTTGTGTTCCTTTCCTTTGGTTATGTTTCTACTATACACCCCGTTGCTTACGATTGCAATACTTTTCTACGACTTTTTCGAGTCTTTTTTACAACGTTTAGGTGAGGGCCAACTGGTATCCATTTGTTGTCTTGCCAGAGGTACAATGTTAGGTCTTTATTTTGAGAAAATATTGTGCGAAGTAAGCTTGGATTAGCTTGGATGGAGAAAGATACAACTCTCGCGCCAAGACGTTGCTCAGCGCGAGTTAGTGAGCTATTCTTCATATTCTAGTGCTCCTAACGATTCAAGGTCTTCATCTGGTGTATGTGGCTTCTGCCGTACTTTTGTTTCTGCGTATATGTCTTTGTCGTCTGGATCGTCTAGAGATGCTTCACTACTAGATATACCAGTTACTAGGGGTAGGTTGTCCATACTCTATTTGCTCTCTGTGTATTCCTTAATGAATTTGTCGCGTAGTTCTTTATTCCCCATAATCTTAAAGTCGTGACCGCAGTGTTCGCGCCAAGCTCGAGCTGCTTCAGCCTCTGGGCCTGTGCTGCGGTTGTCTTTCTGGTCGCCCATGGCTAGGCGTTTCTCTGGAGGGAGCGCAGTATCATCCTTGATCATTTTCATGTGTTGTACAGCTCCCTTGGCAAACATTTCGGTTGTGCCGTCCGCCATCTTTACTGGCATGAGCCCGAAAAACTCTACCATACGCCTCACCTCTTGCTGTGTGTTCCCTTCGATGGTATGTACCGTTCCATCGTAAGTGGTGATTTGATATTTTGTCATAAAGCTTTTTCTCCTCTCTTGCTTATGATTCTATAATATATCTAGCCACCGTAAAAGTCAATATTATCGTAATCAATTTTGCGTTTCTTTTCGTCTCGCTGCCGCTGGATAAGTTGCTCAATCTGTGCCGCCTTCGTAATAAGGTCGTACACCGTCTTTACTGTTGGTTTAAATTCATATTGCCACTTGGGGAACATGAGCCGCATAAAGTCGAAGTAGTTCACTGCTGACTCTAGGCCACGGGTGCGTACCACTTCCTTTACCCATTTACGTGCCTGATTGTGGTTCGTGATAGAGATGCCGAGTGATTTAGCCGCATCGTAGAAAGCTTTCTCGGCTGGGTCGTAGTTCTTACGCGTGCCTGTCATAGGGGTAGCAAGATCACCGTAAGGGCTAACCTGTGTGGCTTGCTGCTGTGCTAGAGTGTTATTTGATACTGTCGCTACCTCTGTTGAGGTGTTATTAAGCTGTGTGTTATCCTCAATCTGCTTTACCGGAGTATCTTGTGTTTTGTTCTCCTCTGTAGCTTTCTCGGCGTCTGATTCGGCAATAACCTCTAGCTTGAGCTTATGGTACAAATCATCATCGACGATATTACCGCGGCGGTCGTAGTTGTCTGCCCCAATATTCTTTGTCTGTAGGGCACATTGCTCTGCTGTGGTAAGCTCGCGGGTCTCTGCCCTGTTTGTGGCTTTTGGCATAAGCTCGTCAACAGTAGTGGCTGCCGGGAGTGGCTCAACGTCTTGCTGCTCTTGTGGTTCTACGCTACTCTCGCCCATCATCTCCTCGAAACGGGCAGCTGCCGCAAAATCACCTTTTTTGCGCAGGCAATCTATCTCTGCGCGCTGTAGCTCGTATGGGCTATTCATAAACATCTTGTCGTGCTCGTCTTTATCGTAGCTCTTGGTGTGTTTTTTGCGAGATTCCGGTAATGGCTTGTCGTCTAGCTTATTGTCCAGTAATTGCTCTTCTGGAGTGTCAATAATAGCTGGCTCATCCTCATAGGTGTAGTCGTCTTTGACGGCAGCGTCCTCTCTATATGCCTTACCCCACTCTACCGGTACAATCTCTGTGCCGTCTTGCTTGTAAATTTTGCGGGCGTCTTTGTCTACTGTTAGCAGTGGATAGATACCCTTACGCTTTCTAATGCCTTTACTGTTGTGTAGTTCTACACGTACCCAGCCAGCTTTGTTTAAAAGGCTCAGGTGACGCTTTAATGTGCGTATACTACACCCCTGCTCTTCTGCCAACGACTCATTAGTGGCGAAGCAAAAGCCTTTCTTCTCAGCTAGTTGCTCGATTAATGTGTAAAGATTTGCGATTGTATGGTTGCAAGTTCTGCCGTCTGCTAGATACGCGTTTACGAGTGGTGCATATGTCGTTCGGTAAAACCTGATGTATTTGCTGTCGCTACTTTCCATTATTTGCTCTTTCTAGAAACGAAAACCGCCTACCGAATTGGGCTTGCATCGATAAGCGGTAAGCGGTTTACGTTCCTTCCCAATTATTGGTTATCGATGCTACCCTTAGTATAGCGCACTATAACAATTAAATCAATACTTTTTTTATCTTTCTATAAAACCGCCAGCTTGCTGGCACGCTCCCGCGCAGGGAGCGTAATAAGGATGTTTTGTGTAAAAGTCGATTTTTGCGAGAGAACTTATTGATAAACTTTAAATAATGCCCTACTTGTATCTTACTTATGCGGGCCACGGATGGCCCTATAAATGGACAAAATGGCCCTATAGAGCACTATCTAGTGGACAAAATGGCCCTATACGCGGGCCACGGATGGCCCTATAGACTTTCTGTAGAATCTCCCAAAAACCTCTTGCTTTTGCTTGCCATATGAGCTACAATAGAATCATAAGCAAGAGAGGAGAATTGCATGATACAACAAGAAATTACAAAACGTGACGAAAAGAGGGCTATGCAGCTTGCGCTGAAAAACCAGTACGAGCCTGTCGTCCCACTCGCTAAGGGGATGATCAGCAACGCTGAGAATGAAAAGCAGACGCTGAGCTTGATCGCCACCTTGCACAAAAGCGTCCTAGGGCTCACCAGGACAGGCGAGATGCGCCCAATTGGTGACTTACGGGTATTTATGGCTATCGCCAACCAGTACGGCTTAAACCCGTTTAAAAAGGAGATTTACGCTACATATATCTGGGACTCGAACCGACGAGGCGAGGAGCTGATGCCAATCGTGAGTATCCACGGCTTACGCAAGCTGGCACGTAAGGGTGGCGTATACACTCACACAGGCGCAGCAGAAGTTAAGAAAGATGGCGATAAACTCATGAGCGTCACAGTGCCTGTGTTTGGTCGCTGGGACAACACAAGCACGCCAATCGAGGTAACACGCTACACAGCCTACTACGACGAGTTTGTACGCACTAACCGCGAAGGGCAGCCAATGAGTAACTGGAGAACAATGCCTATCGTGATGCTCACCAAGTGTGCCGAGGCAAACGCACTGCGCGCAGGCTTTGACATTGCAGGCATTTACGTAGAGGAGGAGTTAACCGCTAACGCTAATAATAGAGAGGAGAGTGACGATGAGTAGAGTTGATCATTTATCCTACTCGGCGATTGTAACATTCCTAAATAACCAAGTTGAGTTTCAGAAGCGCTACATAGCAAAGATCTATGACAACCCTAAAACACCATCACTAGTAGTCGGTACGAGCTTTCACAAGGCTATGGAGACCTTCTACGATAAGGATGGCGGTAACGTCCAGGCTGCCATTGAGGCTGGCCTAGAGGAGATGAGTTACGTCAGCGACTCCGAGATTGACTTCGGCAAGACGGGTAGCCGTGAAAAGATGATGCAAGACTACACCCGCCTCGTAAACAAATACTTTGAGGAAGCGCCTCACTACAATGAAGTAGTAGACGTTGAGAAGCGTCTCGAGGCTAGCATCGCTAACGTGCCTATGGTAGGTGTGATCGACATGGTGGTGCGCGACAATGGCCTCCGCCTTATCGACTACAAGACAGTCACTGCCTACAGCCCAGACGATGAGGAGAGCTACAAGTATCTCATGCAGGCTTACATCTACCTAGTATTAGCAGAAGCGGAATATAATCAGCAAGTAACAGAGGTAGTTTTTAAGGAAATAAAGAAAACGATCAATCGTGATGGCTCGCCACAGTGTCGGGACGTTGCTTTTGACCGTCAATCTATCCTTGCTTTCGCTCCTATTGCGAAAAAGATCATCACTAATGTGTTTGAGTACGTGAACGATGACCGCTCGAAGTTCTTCCCCAATATGAACGATCGGCTGAACGGCGCAAACAGCATGGACATTATCGCTAACCAGCAAGAGGGCTTTGACGCCGCCAAGATCAAACGACAAGTACGAGTGGCTGATACTTTCGAACAGCAGAACGTTGTGATCGACGACGGTACAGGCACAGATGAAGAGAAGATTCTCCGTAAGCTTATTGAGTTTGGTATCGGTGGTAAGATGGGCGAGACATATGTCGGGCCACAGGTAATCAAATACACGATGCAGCCGAACCGTGGCGTGAGTATGAAGCGTATCGCAGACAAGGCTAATGACCTTGCTATCGCCCTTGAGAGCGAGTCAGTGCGTATCGAGGCTCCTATCGCAGGGACAAACCTTGTCGGTATCGAGATTCCTAATAAGGAGCGCAAGGTGGTACCGCTCACTGATGAGCATCTACAGCCTGGTACGTTCAAGTTCCCGCTTGGTATGGACGCTTTCGGCAAGGTGCACTACTGTGACATTGTGAAGACACCACACCTCTTGATTGCGGGGCAGACCGGTGCAGGTAAGTCTGTTATGATCAATGTTATCTTAGATTGTATCACTAAGCAGCTCACACCAGAGCAACTCAAGCTTGTGCTCATTGACCCTAAAGAGGTCGAGCTTGCGATGTATGAAGGTGACGAGCATTTAGACGGTGATATTATCACCAATCCAAAAGACGCATCAGAAAAGTTTCACTGGCTCGTAGAGGAGATGGGGCGACGGTACAAAGAGTTACGTAAGAAGCGCGTCCGAGACATTGCAGACTATGATGGCAATATGCCACGTATCGTAGTAGTAGTTGATGAGTTTGCTGATCTTATGATGACGAGCAAGAAAAACCCATTATCGAATGTGGATTACGAAGGCCTTAAGGATGCGATCTTGGACGAGGTGACACTCACAGGTGGTAAGCTCACGAAGGCCGCGCTCAAAGCCGCTGTGAAGCGCGTGAACGACAATACCCCACCTTCCGCCGAGGAGTCTATAATCAGGTTAGCGCAGAAAGCACGGGCAGTTGGTATACACCTCATCCTGGCTACGCAGCGCCCATCAGCAGACGTTGTTACAGGCCTCATCAAGGCGAATATCCCAACTAAGATTGCTTTTAGCGTCACAAACTCGCTCAACAGTAAGATTATCCTAGACGAGGTAGGGGCTGAGGCTCTCACTGGCAAGGGTGATCTACTCTACAGCGATCCAACAGCAAAATCATTACAGCGCCTACAAGGCCTATATATCTAGAAAGGAGAATAAACATGACACGCACAGCAAAAGATATATTCAAGGAAGAAAAGATCAAATGGCTAGAGGAGGCGCGGGCTACGGCCCGCCATATCCTCGAGCACCAGAAGTTCATTACTATCGAGGATGTGCTCAAGCAGAAGCCTCTACCGAAGTTTTTGCACCATAACACTATTGGTGGAGTGTTCCGCACACTCGACTTTGAATGTGTAGGATGGGGCCGCAGCACACGGCTTGAAATGAACGGGCGCTATATTAGGCGGTGGAAGTTGCGAGATAAATAAAGTCGGGCGAAAGTGTTGACTTTAGCTAATGCTTGCGTTAGAATAGAAACATAAACAAAAGAGAGGAGAAGCTCATGGAACAACAAAATAATAACGATTATCATAAAGCTATGGTTGTAGTTGCTTTTGCACGCATCATGTACACGGTAGTGTTAGGTGCGCTCACAGCGTGGCTATTAACCGCAAGAGGTTTTGACAATGGTTTTTGGTGGGGGCTACTGTCTGTAGTAATGATACTTTGGACAGTTTCTAAGGCAATTGAGACTGTTTCATTTATTACTATCGCAGTCACATGCAAGGACGATTAATCTATGAAACAGAAAATTTTAGAAATTCTAGACAAATCAACCAACAATGGTATGAAGGCCAAGGAGATTATGGGCCTTATCCAGATGGGGATTATCCAGGCGCAGTACGATATGTGGGAAGAGCAACACAAGAACCGCAACACACCACCAACTGCCGCCACAGACTGGGCGGTTGCAATGATAGAAAATAAATTATTTGGGAGATTGAATAATGGAGAATAAATGGCGAGGCAGCGCACTATGCGCACAAACAGACCCGGAAGCTTTCTTCCCAGCAAACAAAGCGTATGCTGATGAGTATAACGGGTACAACAACTACAATGATGCGCGTAAGATTTGCGCAGAGTGTCCTGTAAAGGGTGAGTGTCTAGCAGATGCGCTCATGACTGGCGATGTAGAGTACGGTATGCGAGGTGGGCTAACACCACGTGAGCGTATGGGAATCCTAGCGACAAAGGTGGCGATGTATGAGTAAGTATATCGTTTCGTCACTGAGTAAGTTTAGTGAGTATGACAATGAGATACCAAGAGTAGACAATGTCACCAAAGCGACACAAGGAGATGGTGAATAACTGGATTGAATATATCAAACTTAACACGACACCAAAGGAGGTGATGTGATTAAGAATATAATTAGATACACAGCAATGGTTGCAACAGCAGTACTACTACCAATAGCACTTTACTCAGCAGCGATATTGGTATACAAATTCTACCTATTCGTAGCGGGTTTAGTATCACCAGAGAACAAAGAGTTTATGGCTTTCTTTGGTATGCTTGCACT